>Ga0316226_1002070_pt1 | contig 19695 bp, 17 predicted proteins | sample TBH18017metaG_FD_206009 | JGI IMG/M metagenome (GOLD analysis project Ga0316226, IMG submission 206009) | Freshwater microbial communities from Trout Bog Lake, Wisconsin, USA - TBH18017 | ecosystem: Environmental > Aquatic > Freshwater > Lake > Hypolimnion/Profundal zone | place: USA: Wisconsin...
CTTCCAGCCGTTCTTTTCGATCTGCCAAACAGCGCGGTCCGCTTCGGCGACTTGGTTGAGAGACCAGACATCGAAGAAATCGATGCCGATCTCGGAACACACGTCGATCATCTGATTGATGTCGCACAAATTCGCCTTCATCACGGTCATTTGGACCCCGATTCTGGGAAACGTCCGGCCGAGGGCGTTGCGACGTTCGACAAGTCTCCGTACGCCATCAAAGATAGGGGCGAGGTCCGTCCCGCGGATCCTGTAATATGTCTCGGGGTTGGGTGAGTCGATCGAAATCCGGATCTTGCGGACGCGAGAAGCGAGAACGTTCTCGACATTCTTCTCGTTCAAGAGAGTGCCATTGGAATTGAATGTCAGGATGTATTCGGCATCGGCATGATTTGTGGCCATAGGAAATGTCTTGAGCACGCTCCAAAACAGATTGCTAAGCATGGGTTCGCCAAGACCAGTGAGATCGACGAGCGAAGCGCTGGAGATGAAGCCGCTTGCCATATCCAGGAGGTCTTCCTTGAAGTCCTGCTGCTTGACATTCCCGATGCCGTGATGGCACATGACGCAGCGCAGATTGCACCGGGAAGTCATGGCCAAGCTGATGATTTTAGGCGGTTCGAGTCGTGCGGGTTTTGCCTGCGAAACTGCTGAAAGCATATGTTCCCCCGAGCAAATATACGCGGCAGCATACCGCCAGTTTGATTGCACTCCAACCTGTCACACAGGCATTTAGCCCCGGCGGCCAATAGCACGCGTCGATTCTATCGGCGGACACGCTCCTTGATTTTTAGGAACGGCACGCCAAACAGCCTGACGCGAGTTTGGCTCTTCTTCCGCCTGATCGATAAGATTGGAAGAATATCGAATAGCTGGATCGTTAAGTTGTTGACGACATTGACATGTGCCTGGCCAACAAAAGGACCTTCTTCACCAGTGCCGTCTGCTCTGTGCTTGATCGCGTAGCAGCGGTACATGTATTCAGACACGGGGATCTGCATTTCCGCGTGCTTCGACTTGGCCGCAGCAAAAGAAGACTCCACGACATCGCATACGCACTGGAGCAGGACCTCGAATGTTGCCGATCGCAGTTCGATGAGATGTTCGGTCGAAGCGCCGACGTTCTTGTAGTCCATTTCAACCGAGAAGGACAACCCCGTTTGAATGTCTGTGAAGTCCGCGACAACGTCCTGAACCATCGGGATTTTGTTTGCCCATGTGGATGCGTTCAGCCAAGTGATGCCGCTATTGGCGCCAACCAGAAGTCGGCAGTGGTTGAGCAACTCCGCGTTTTCGCGGTAACTCAGCTCGCTTCCGTCGATGATGCGATCGGACTTCGCGCGAACAGGTTCCTTGGAACTCAGCACGCACCGAACATGGGGATACTTCGCAATCAACCCCTCTGCCAAGGCGAGCGCGCGTTCCTTGCTCATCGGCGACTGACCGCTGTTGGGAGAATATTCGATCAAAATCGGGAAGGCGGAGGATTCGTCGAGCTTGTTCTTGTGGCAAAAGGCCCGGACTTTCTGGACCTCGCTATCGGTCAGCACAATGACCGGCTCGGGTGAAACCGTCACCCGGTGCCCGTAGAGTTCGTGGTAGATCCTGAAATAGATGGATCGGCAGGTGCCCCACAGCCAGGACATGTTCTTCTCGTCCAAGTCCACGACAAAGACTTTGTCGAAACTCTTCCCGCTCGCAATCATCGCGGCTACACACGCCCGGACCCCTTGACGGGCACTCACAAACGAAAACCGATCGTTGCCCGTAGGGACCGTCACCACTTCATCCACGTGCGGATTGTTGTCCAGAACCTCGCGGAAGCGCTCCCCGATCAGCCACGTCAGGTGACACCCAGGATAATCGACTTCTTTGATTTGCCGGGCGATCGTTGTCGTCAGAAGGCAGTCGCCCATCGCACCGATCTGCGTCAGCAATATTCTCACCAACCACCCCTTTCTCGCCTCGCTCCAAAAGCTGCGAAGCCGACCACCACAAAGATCGTTACGCGCTGCTGCGCGGCCGCTTGATTTTCAAGAGCACCAGCCATCCGAACAAACAATAGTATTCTGTATTCCTGATGGACCGCTTCACCCGCAACAGCGGCACTTTCCCAAACAGGCAGAGTAACCGCCCACAGCACGTATCCTGACGCGAGAGGACCGGGATGCCGAACAAATAATAGATGCTGGTTTCGTTATTCCTGATCACGGGCAACGCCCGAAGCCTGATGTTGTGCGTCATCTCGAAGAACGTTTGAATCCAGTCCGGGTATCTCAGCCGCAGCCCCAGGGCAACCAGCTCGTTGGCGGGCCATGTGGCGAAACAGATGCCCCCATAGAGAGAGGTGCAATCTTCCAAGGACAGACCGCACGCATTGCCATACAGCGCGTGAAAGTTCGAAATGTACTCGCCGCCCGCTTTCTCCAGCAGCGCCGCACTCGCCCCCCCTCCCATGAAGATGACCAGCGGAGCATCGACGCACGCGCTCTTGTACCCGTTAGCATGCAGACGCAGCATCAGCAGATTGTCGGCCACATTGCGGTAGGCGAGATCGAATCCGCGCAACTCCTCCAGCACGGACTTCTTCGCGACGACGGTCTGGTGACAAGGCAGCTGGCCGAACGGCAAAGCCCTCAGAGTCCCTTCCCAGAAGCACAGCTTGTGGTCTTGCGTCCACCAGTAGGCATGTCCATAAGACCAGTCCGCGTCCCGGGCCAGCAACGCGTCAACGGACAGCTTGATGGCCTCCCTTGTACAATAGCAATCGTCCGAATTGAGATAGGCAACGTACGCGCCTCTTGCCCGCTTCAGGCCCTTGTTGAAAGCGTCATAGATGCCATCGTCGGGCTCGGAATAAACCGTCAAGCCGAGTGACCGTATGACGTCGAGTGTCCCATCCTCCGACGCGCCATCGATGATCAAGTGCTCAATGTTCCCATAGCTCTGCAGCCGGACGCTTTCAACGCAACGCTTGAACACATCGAGTCGTCCCGCCTTCGCTAAATTCAGCGTGCTGGTGATGACGGTTACAAGGGGCACGTTTTCCGCCATCTCTGAACGCGTATCCATGTCCGATCTCCGCAAGTGCAAGCGTTATTCGAGGCTCCGCGCGCCATTTGTCTTTATCATGGCAACCAGAAGCTTATCAATCGCATCGATGCACTGATTCCGCTTCAAGTTCAGCAGCGCGAGCCGCTTAACGACCTTGTTCTTTTCATCGTCGGGCACCGTCTCGAACGCGTAGACCTTCTCCTGCTCGTGCCACAGCTCGCAGTTGACTTTTGCCAGCTCGGCGAAGGTGCCGCCAATGGGTGAATCGGAGATGGACCCAAGCTCGTTGCCCTCCTGCTTGAATATTTTATTGGCGCAGAACGTCAGCCGCGAAAGCGGGGTCTTCCCAGTCATGGCGTCGAGGAGGAACACGTCGATTTCTCGAGAAAGTCGAAGCGTTTGCTCGGCAAGACTCTGCGACTTCTGTTCGTCGTCGCAGTGATATTGCTTCAGCTTGACGATGGAAAGTTTGTCACAAAGTGAACCTAACGTTTCCGCCATGTTTGTCGCCCCAACGTTCTCCGAAATCACTTCGGGTGGCACAGAAGGTTTATGAGCATGTTTACTATACCGATATTGTTGCGGGCATTGCAACAGAATCATAGTTAGTTCCGAACGAACGGACGCATCTGCGATTCGGTGCAGGGGGCCAAGAGCCGATATCACTCCTGTACGAGATAGGCGGCACGTGCGACCGGATGATACGGGTACCTTCGCGTCGGTTTCAAGCCGCGGGGACCCCGATGTCGACATGGGGACGGTGGCTTCCGGCCAGCGCCAGGCGGATCAAGGGGGACACCCAGATGGGCGGTGCCGTCGGATGTCGATGGCAGATTTGCAAGGCCAGTTCCGCCGACCATCGGTGCCATCCGCCCTGTCCCGGCAAGCCGTGCGCGAGGCGGTCCATGGCGTCGAAGACGGCCCGGCGATCGGCTGGAGCGTAGGAGCGGTGCCTACGCACGATGGCCCGGACGAGGCGCGCAATGAATCGGTCCCGGTCGGCGGCCGACAGCAGGCGGGTCAACGTGTCCACGTTTCGCTCCAGCACACGGAATAGCTCATGGGTATGCGGCACCTGCTGGCACAGTCCGCCCAAGCGGGAGTAGACCAGCGGTCGTCGCAGATGGCAGGGCTTGGCGCCGGCCGCCAGCAGCCGCCAAGCCAAATCATAGTCGCCGGCGACGCGGAACGACGTATCGAAACCGCCCAGCCGGTTGAGCCAGTCACGGCTGCAGAACAGACTCTGATGGCAGTAAGGCATGCCGGAGATGATGTGCCCGAGACGGGCCGGAACCAGCCGGGGATGCAGCCCCTGGCCGTCGACCTGGAAGGCGTCGCAGAAGAGATAATCCGGGCGGGCATGTGCCCAGGCCGTGGCGACGTGAGCCAGAGCGTCCGGCGCATACCAGTCGTCTGCATTGAGAAAAGCGACGCATTCGCCCGTGGCCAGCGCCAGTCCCTGGTTCATGGCATCATAGACGCCGTGGTCCGGCGCGCTGCGCCAGACCGCCACCCGGCCGGCCTGATGCGCGGCGGCGAGCATCGCCTGCGTGCCGTCGGTGCTGCTGCCGTCCATCACCACGTGTTGGATCCGCGCGGCCGGATAGGTCTGTCGGTGGACGGAATCCAGCGTGTGCCGGATCGTGGCGGCCGCGTTCAGGCAGACGGTGATAATCGAGAATGTCGGTTCGCTCATGGAGCGTCTTCCGAAAACGTTGGCGAGGCTCGCATGCACGCCGGCCGCCTGCCGACAAAGCGCATGATTGGCGATGTGCCGGCGCAAGTCAAGCGGCGCGGATTGCGCTGCGAGCCCGGCCGCAGGGTCAGACCGGGCCTGTGTCGATTTTTGCCTATGCCGGCGATGCGGGCTGCTGCTATTGTTACACACAGTTCTGTTGCACTGGACTCATTGGCTGCCCGCCATTCGGTTGCGGTCGAACTGCACACGTCTGCACGACCCTGATCGCCCATGAACAAGCAATCCTATGCGCAACATGGCGAAGACCTGCGCGTCGCCGCTTTTTTTGGGCGCGATTACCGCGGCGTCTTCCTGGAGATCGGCGCGAATGCGCCGAAGTGGCTGAGCCAGACGTGCCTGCTGGAGCAAATGGGGTGGAGCGGCGTGCTGGTCGAACCCAACGCGACGCTGGCGCAGGCGCTGCGCGAGCAACGCCCGAACAGCCAGGTCTTCGAGGCGGCCGTATCGGATCCGGCGCACGTCGGCACGGCCTATCTGCACATGGATGAGGGCGGTGACTCGGGCGCCCAGCTGGTCTTCGCCGATGATCCGCAGCGGCCGCGTCCCGCGGTGCAGGTGCGCACGCTGGACGCGATTCTCGACGACGCCAGGATCACGGCCATCGACTTCATGTCGATCGACATCGAGGGCCACGAGATTCCCGCGTTGCGCGGCTTCTCCTTCGAGCGCTTCCGGCCGCGGCTGATCATCATCGAGGATCGCGTGCACGACCTTTCGCGCCACCGCTTTCTGACCGGCAAGGGGTATCGCCTGGTCGACCGCACCGGATGCAATGGCTGGTATCTGCGCCAGGATCTGGTCTGGACCCTGCGCAGCCACGCCTCATGGCTCTCGCGCCTGCGCAAGTACTACCTCTGCCTGCCGTTCCGCATGTGGCGGCACCGGAAAAGCCGCAACAGCAACCCGGCCTGAGCGGGACGCGCCGCGCGCTCATTGGGGCTCGCGACAGAAGGTCAGCACGCCTGCCTGCTGTAGGAGCTCCAGCGCCACAGGCATCATGCCCTGTGACAGATGGCAGCCATCGATCTGGCTCTCCGCCATCATGCTGTGTGCGCCTGCGAGAAAGCGCTCTGCCAGGCAGACGCAGGGAATGCCGGCACGTGCGCATTGCGCCTGGAGCTGACCGACGTAAGCACGCGTGATCTCGAGCCGCAACGCCAGAGGGCCCACCTCGGGCAGCGGATGATGCGGGTCTTTGTCCTCGGCCGTCTGCGCCGTCACAGCCGGCGGCCCCCAGACCGCCCCGCGGAAGCCGCGCGCCTGCAGGTCGAGCGGCAGCCGCATGAAGCGCGTCACGGTCCGCTCCACGGCCTGTGCGATGGGTGCGCCGGCAAGCACCGCGCGCGGAATATGGCAGCGGCAGTCGATCTCCCCATACGACAGCAGCACCGGCTGATCATGCGCGACATCACGGCGCAACAGGCTCTCCAACTTCTCCCGACTCCGCGTCGTGGAGCGGAATTCGAATGCCTGCCAGGCGGTGGCCGGCCCCAGGTGGAAGACGCGGAAACAGGGGAGCAGTTCGACGCCGCGGCTCAAATAGTCGGGCTTGAACAGACCGAAGCGCCGGAAGCGGACCTTGGACAGCCCGGGGGTGCCGCAGAAGAAGAGGACATGGCTGTCGCCAATCACATGGACCACGGGGATGGGCGCCGCGGGCTCAAACCCGAGATGGCGCGCCAGGAGCGCCCGGCGCGGCGCGTCCCAGCGGGCCAGCGTGTCGCGTGGCGCACGCCGCAGGCGGACGCGGATGGCGTCGGCCAGGGTTGCCACCGCAGTGCCTGCATCAGCCGTCGGGTCCATCATGTCTGTCCGTTGTGTCTCGCCGCATGGATGCGGACGCGCGCCTTCTCCATCACCGTGCGCAGGCCGGCCAGCGGTCGGTGATGCCAGAGGGTATGCTGGCCATAGATCCGCGTGCCGCAACCTCCGCCGCCGGGCCCCGGATCGCGGTCGCGGATGATGCGGTTGAGAAGCGCGAAGAGGTTGTGTTCCTCCAGGACCAGCCGGCGCGCCTCGATGATGGCGGGCAGCCGCTTCTGATACTGGTCGGTGGCGAGCGCCTCGCGGATGGTGGCGAGCGAGGCGTCGAATGCTCCGATATCGATGGGGATCAGGCAGGCGGGGTCGAAATAGTCGGCAACATTCGGACAGCCGCAGTAGAACGGCAGCGTGAAGCCCAGCAGGGCGTCCGCGAGTTTCTCCGACCAGTAGTGGGGGCAGACCTGATTCTCGATGGCGACATGATAGCGGTAGGGGTCGAGCGCCTCGGCTTTGTCGGCCATGTCGCGCACGCCGTGGCCAAAGACCTCGAGCTCCGGCAGGGCCGCCGCCAGACGCTGCGTGAAGGTGTAGCGGTCGAAGTGCAGCGTGTGCCGCTGCTGCTTGCTGGAGCAGACCGTGGAGATCAGGCGCGGCTTGGGCGGCGGCGCGGCATGGCGCATCTCGTCGTAGGTCAGCGCGCGCGTCTCTGAGAGGCCGTAGAACCAGTATTCGCCGGCATGCGAGAGGATCAGGTTCGGGTGGGAGAGGGCCCAGGGCTCCTGGTAGGCCACGACGATGCCGAACTGTGCCAGGAAATCAGAACCATAAGTCCGGACAGACGACGGTTCCGGCGCCAGCAGAATGGTCCGACCACGCGGGCAGGCCAGGAGCTCGCCGTCAGGCTGGCCCGAGGTCGACCGTGGCAGGTCATTGTAGATCACCAGCCAGTCGTAGTCGCGGGCGTCACGGTCAAAGACGAACCGGCAATGACCCCAGACCGGTTGGTTGCCAGGAAACTGCCGCACCCACTGTTCAAAGTGGCCTGCCCGGTATCCGCGCGGCATGAACTTGACGGTGATCTTGGGTTCGGGCATCACATCTCCTGGGTCAAGTCCCCAATGCGAAGCATGATAGCGTAGCGGTCGGGCTGGACGCAATCTTGCCCGTGGAGCCCGGTCTGCCGCTGGTCACGGATCATCAAGTTTGCAGGTAAAGGCGGCGCGTGTCATGGTCTGGTCAGCCGTGCGCATCCAGCACAAGGGGGTCCGCCCGTAGAACGAAGCCCATAGCGAGAAGGTGCTGGGCGGTCCGATCAGGCAGGTGCAACGGGAAAGGGCATAGAGATCTTCGACCATGCCGCCCGGGCTGCGAACGATCTCGAGACCCGGAAAATCGGTGGCAACGACGGACTCATTGCTGCACACCAGAAAGCGGACACGTTGACCGGCGGTGGCAAACAGGCGGGCGGTCTGGGCCATCTGGTCGGCATAGACGCCCGGCTCATAGAAATACCGTCCCTGTTTGAAGCGCCGGTAGTCGCCGCGCCGGAGGTGCACGCCGACCAGCACGTCGCCGCCGCTGCGGCAGGGATCGGTCAGCCGCCGCACCGTGTCCAGCACAGCCGTGTCCGGGGTGAAGAAGGCGCGCACCGTGTCGGCATGCTCTGCCAGGTGCGGGGCATCGCGGAAGGCCCAGCCGAAGACGAGGACCGTCTTGCTCCGGGCCTGCGCGACGAAGGCCGGATCGTTCAGGTCATAAGGCTCGGTGCCGCGCCAGCGGATGAAGGTATGCCACGGCGACCGTGGCACGACCTTGGAGGCCAGGTATGTCAGCCGCTCGAAGGCATGCGCCGAGAGCCGGCCACGACCACCCACCGAAATGGGATAGGACGCGAAGGCGTCATCGCGCGTGGCGGGAAAGAAACGGCAGTACTCGTCGAACGTGGGATTGAACAACGGGTAGCCGTGGTGGATGGCGTTGGCGATGAAATGCGAGAAGAGCAACAGGCGGTTGCCCAACTGCCCGCACTTGTTCTGCATCACGACCATGTGCGCCTTCCTTCAGCCCTCACCGGTACACCTCGTCCGCCCAGAGATAGTCATGGCTGTACGGCAGCCCCAGCGTGGTTTCGGCCATGAAGGAGATGACGCGCTGTCCGCTGAAATGCTCGTGGTAGTGGGCCCGTCCGGCAGCGGCTACGGCCTGGCGCCGCGCGTCGTCGGCCTGAAACTCCAGGACGCGGCGCGCCAGGCCGTCGACGTCCGAGAAGAAGCCGACGTGCTCATCGCGGAACAATCGCCGCATACCGCCCTTGTCCCACAGGAAGGTCAGCAGCCCGTTGCCCATCAGCTGCGCGATGCGGTCGGAGGAGTAGAGCGGCCAGTCTTCGAGATGGTTCAGGTTCAGCCCCATCTTGCTGCCCGCCAGCACCTGCTCGTAGGCGCGCCCCCAGACGGCCGGCTGGCCATGCATGCCGAAGCTGTCGAAGCGCAGGAGGCCATCGAGCGTCTGATGCAGGCGTCCGATCAGGGCATGCCGCGCATCGGTGGGCGGACGCCCGCTGCAGAAGACCAAGTCGCGGTCGAAGGCTGTCTTCTGCGCGTTGTCCTGATCCTCGGCGGCCGGGTCGGTGGGATTGGGCATGTAGGCCACCACATTGCGTCCGGTGCAGAACTGCCGCAGCGGGGCGCCACCCGTCGTCACGAAGAGCGCATCCGCCACCGCCATGCGCCGTTGCAGACGCCCGACATTGCGCGGGTCCCAGAGGGGGTCCACATTCCAGCAGGCGATCTTGACGCCGGGCAGCAACGTCCGGATTTCAGCCAGCGTGCGGCTGGTGATGATATCGCAGAGGCCGACCACGACCAAGTCCGGCCGGAAGTTGTCGCAGGTCTCGATCAGCCGCCGGTTGGCCAGCCACGCGCCAACCGGGCGAATGCCCAGCGGCGCGGCGAAATGGGCGATGTCGCGATCGCTGAACTCGCAGACGCGCCAGTTGTTGCGCACGGCGCCGCAGAACAGGTTACGGCCGCTCGAGACCTTCAAACGGCCGTAACGGCGCAACATCAGATTGTCCACATGGACGATGCGCATGGCTGGCTTTCGGGGATCATCACACGTGGCCGGTGGCGGTCAGTTCGAAGATGCCGCAACCGAACCGGCAGCCGAAACTCTGCTGGACCTGGTCCGGGGAGAGGGGCGCGTCCTCGTGCAGGTCGCCGGCATCATCGACGAAGGAAAAACGGTCCAGGCGGAAGTTTCCCTCAAAACAGGACAACAGCGTGGCGACGCTGAAGACGCGATGGGCGTTGAACTCGATGCGCTGCGGCCCGATGGGCGTCGAGAGATAAAGCCGCCCCCCCGGCTTGAGAAGCCGGCGCAGATTGGCCAGTCCGATCAGATAGCCGTCGTAGCAGACCGGGTCGCCATAGCGGCCGAGGCCGAAGTGCTCGATGGCATGCAGACAGGAGAGCGAGTCGCAGCAGGCCGACAGCGCCGGCGGCAATTCCGCCATCAGGTCGGCCTGGACAAAGTGGACGTTTGGGATATGACTTTCCAGGGGACGGATATCCAGCACGTCGATGGCGCGAAACGACGCAATGTGCGCCACCAGGCCATCGATGCGCGACCCGACGTCCAGATGCCGTTCCGGACGGGCCAGGAAGACGCGCCGGGCCACCAGCAGGTCCTGGTGGAAGTAATGCCCGCTGGCCGTGCCGCTGGAGGCGCGCCAGTCGCGCACACAGGGGTATGGCCGGCCGAAGGCGAAATGCCGCGTGGCCGTCGCGGCCTGATCTTCCAGCATGACCCAATCGCGCAGATAGCGTCGCAGATCGCGGATGGCTTTCAGGCCGCGCCGTGGTCGACGGCAGAACAGCCAGACAGCCTTTCGAAAGAGGCGGATGTTTTTCATGCGTCGCCCGTGTGCGTCGTTCCCCCGCGACCCTTGCGTGAATGACACCCATGTAACCATAGTGCGCAGGCCGACGCAATCGATTCTGCCGCCTGGCTGCGCATCCGGTCGATTTGCAGTGGCCCGTCCCCGGCGATCCAGGCATAATGACGCCGTGTTCTGGAGGTGCTGGTCATGATCGGGATGCTGGTCCGCTGGTTTGTGCTGACGATCGCCGTCTGGGTGTCCACGGCGATCGTACCTGGCGTTTCCTATGGTCGCTGGCAGGATCTGCTGCTGGCGGCGCTGGTCTTGGGCGCGCTCAACGCCCTGGTCAAGCCCGTGCTGCAGTTGATCTCCCTGCCCTTTATCCTGCTCTCCCTGGGGCTCTTCCTGCTGGTGATCAACGCGCTGCTGCTGAAACTGACCGCGTATCTGGTCCCCGGTTTTCACGTGGCGCATTTCTGGCCCGCGGTGGGCGGCAGCCTGGTGATCAGCTTGGTCAGCATGGCGCTTGGCACATCGAAGCGGAAGTCGCGGCCGGCGACCTATCGTCAACCGCCGCCGCCCGCCGCCCGGCAGGGTCCGCCGCCCGGCCGCGGGCCGATCATCGATGTGTAGAAGATAAGGCTTAAGGCTTAGGGCTTAGGGTGTAAGGCTAAACGCAAAAGAATCACACGCATCGGCCGGAACAGCCACAAACCTTGAGCCCTAAACCCTAGACCTTAAGCCTTCTTCCCATGCGCACCATGACCCTTTCACGCAAACCGTTCCCCTTTGCCGCCGTGCATCGCGCGCTGGGGCGGGCCTTTGAGGCCGGCCGGGCGCCGATCATCGACTTGGTCGCGGCCCAGACGCGAGACCCATTCCAGGTGCTGGTCGGGACGATTCTGAGCGCCCGCACCAAGGACGAAACAACGGCGGATGCCTGCCGCAGGCTCTTCGCGCGCGCCCGGACGCCGGCCGCGCTGAAGGCGCTGCCGGTCGCGGAACTGGAGCGCCTGATCTTTCCCGTGGGGTTTTACCATACCAAGGCGAGGCAGCTCAAACGGCTCCCGGACGTCCTGGACGCGCGCTTCGGCGGGCGCATTCCCGATACCATTGAAGAGCTGTGCGAGCTGCCGGGCGTCGGGCGCAAGACAGCGAACCTGGTGGTTGTGCTGGGATTTGGCAAACCAGCCATCTGCGTGGATGTCCACGTTCATCGCATCTGCAACCGGCTGGGTCTGCTCAGCACCCGGACGCCGCTGGAGACCGAGATGACCTTGCGGCGCATTCTGCCGCCGAAGTACTGGATGACGTGGAACTCCTACCTCGTCTCCTTCGGTCAAACGAGCTGCCGGCCGGTGCATCCGCACTGTGCGGCGTGTCCGTTTCAGCGCTGGTGTCCGTCCGCGTTCGCGTTCGAGGGATTGCTGGCAGGTAGGGCCGGCGCTCCGCCGCCGGCCGAAGACTGATTCGATGCTTGAGCACAGGATTCGGCGGCCGCGGAGCGGCACGCCCTACCCCGCAGGACCCATCTTGTCGCCAAGAACGCCCCGCCCTTCACGCATACGCCCGTTCATACTGCCGCGGCACCGGCTGCGGCGCGTGAAGCTGATGGCCGGCATTCAGCGGCAGGTAGGGGTTGCGCAGCAGCTCCCGGCCCATGGCAATCAGGTCAGCCCGGCCGGCTTGCAGGATCTCCTCGGCCTGGGCGATGGTCGTGATGCCGCCGACGGCAATCACCGGCACACCGCAGGCCTGGCGCAGTTCGGCCGCATACGGGACCTGGAAGCCGGGTGGCGCGGGCGGCGCGATGGGCAGCAGGCCGCCGCTGCTGACGTGCAGCAGGGTGATCCGGCTGCGGATGCTCCGGACGATGGCCGCCATTTCGGCGGGCGTGATGCCCCCCTCGGCATAGTCGTTGGCCGAGACGCGCAGCAGCAGCGGCCGGGGCGCCGGCCATTCATGCCGCACAGCCTCCAGCACACGGGCCAGAAAGCGGGTGCGGTTGGCCGTGCTGCCACCAAAGGCGTCCGCGCGGTGATTGGCGAGCGGCGAGAGAAACTGGTGGATCAGGTAGCCATGGGCGGCGTGGATTTCCAGAGCATCCGCGCCCGTGAGCGCGGCGCGCGCGGCCGCCGCGGCAAAGGCCTCGACCACGGTCTCAATCTCCAGGGGCGTCAGGGCATCCGGATCGCGGTATGCGGCGTCATCACTGAAACGGATGCGGCTGGGCGCCACCACCTGCACGGCCTCGCGGGCCGTGCACTTGCGTCCGGCGTGCGCGAGTTGCACGGCGACACGGCTGCCGCCCGCATGGCAGGCATCCACCACGCGCCGCAACGGCTCGATCTGCGCGTCCTGCCAGAGTCCGAGACACTGGTCGGAGATCCGCCCGTTTGGCAGCACGCCCGTGGCCTCGATGATGATCAGGGCCGTACCGCCAAAGGCGCGCGTGCCGTAGTGGACAACGTGGAAGTCATGAGCCAGTCCGGCGCGGGCGCTATACATGCACATTGGCGGCATGACCAGGCGGTTCCGCAGCTCCAGGCCGTCAAAACAACACGGTTCAAACAGTTTCACGACACGTTGCACTCCCTTCAAAGAAAGTGCCTATGCACTTGACTCAGGCTGCTTGTATTGGGAAACGGGGCCCCCGATTCTTTTGTCCGCAGATTGCGCAGATTTGGGTGAAAGGTACAGTCTTTCGGCAAGTTTTCAATCTGCGGTCATCTGCGTAATCTGTGGACAGTTATGAATCACGAAGAAATCAGTGACCTTAGCCAAGTGCATAAGCATGTCAAAGAAAAACCCGACACGGCGTAGTGTCGGGTATGAACTGATTGGCCAGTGAAGCCAGGATGATGTTAGCCGTTAGGCTGTTATCCTTTATTTGCACCACCAACCTCGAGTTCTGACTTAAAAAGAGCACAGGCTGTGCCACGGACCGGACAACCGGAAAGCGAGGCGAGAAATGTGGTTTTCTATGCCGTAAACAGGCTTTCAGGGCCTGTTCTTCCTGCGCTCGCATGGGTGGATATGAGACGCGCTGTCGTGGCGAGACAGAAATTGCCTCTCGATTGTCTCGCCAGAGAGACAACAGGCACAAACGTGAGACAGGAAAGAGGGGTCAGGGATCCAGATTCTCGAGCTCGGTCGAGTCCAGGTTGATGCGCCTGTAGTAACAGTTGCGCGGTACGCCCTGGCTATTCTTGGTGTGGCAGATGCCGCCGTGGCGGGGGCGGACGATGTAGAGCAGGGAGTTCTGCTCGCAGTTGACGCGCGCCTCGAGCAGGTCGAAGGTCTCGCCCGAGGTCTTGCCCTTCTCCCAGAGCACGTTGCGGGAGGTGCTCCACAGGATCAGGGTGCGCGAAGCGAAGGCCTGCCGCATGGCCAATTCGTTGGTATAGGCGACCAGAAGCACCTCATGCGTGTCGGCATGCTGCACGGCCACCGGGATGCAGGTCTTGCACGTCTCGGCGATTTTGGCAATCTTGGCGAAGTCCAACGTCAGGAGGTTGCCCTCTTCCAATTCTTTCATGGTCACCTCGCGGGTTTCGGGAGGCACCATGGTAGCAAAAAAGGAAGTCCAAGGAAGACGACAAACTCCGGGAATGACCCCGGGGTCTGCCCGCTGTTCGGTACAGGTAGAGACGGCGCTCCGCCGCCGGCCGCATACGATTTCCCGTGCATTGGATTCGGCGGCCGCGGAGCGGCACGCCCGACCTGCGCCGCATCTCTGAAGGGCGGGGGCTTTTCGTGGGCCGGCCGCCGGTCTTCGCGGTTGACAAGTTTCCCGCCGGAACGGGATACTGCCGCCACGTATGACGCTGGCTGAGTTCTATCAGACATTGCGCACCACGGGGGCCTATGCCACGCCGCAGCGGGCGAAGCCCGCCGCGGCCGGCATGTGCACCGCTTGGCGCTTCCACCTTTCCGTCTCGGGTCAGCTGGCGGTCAGCGGCTGGCACGCTTGGCGCGGGCGGTTCGATCGGGAAGCCATGGCGCTGCGCTCCTTCGACATCCTGCGTGCCACCGAACGATTGGGCGCGATGGTCACCTTCGAGGGCTTTTCGCCGCGCGCCGCCTATGCCGGCCCGGTGGTCTATGCAGCCAACCATATGAGCATGCTCGAGACGATGCTGCTGCCCGGCGCGCTTTCGGCCTTTGGCCCCCTGGCCATTGTTCTCAAGGAGAGCCTGCTCCACTATCCGTGTCTCGGCTCGGCGCTGCGGGCGCTGGCGCCGATCGTGGTCTCGCGGCATGACCCGCGCTCCGACCTGAAAGCCGTCCTCGACCAGGGCCGCGACAAGCTGGCGTCCGGCGCATCGGTCCTGCTTTTCCCGCAGGCGACCCGTTCCGTCGTCTTCCAGCCGACGGCCTTCAACTCGCTGGCGACGAAGTTGGCCCAGGCCGCCGCCGTCCCCCTGGTTCCCATCGCCCTGCAGACCGATCTTGCCGGCCTGGGAACGTGGCTCAAGGACTTCGGGCCGGTCGATCCCAGCCGTCCCGTGCGTTTCGCCGCCGGGGCGCCCATCCCCCCCGCCACGCCGGCGCGACAGATGCAGCAGCAGTGCATCGCGTTTCTCATGGAACAACTGACGAAATGGGGCCTGACGGCCGCTTCGGCTTGACTCCTCCGGATAGATCGTTCAAGCTCTTCGCATGCTATGGCTGAAGAATGCCATACGGGTAACTTCGCGTTTTTCGATCCCATCGGCTGGAGTCGAGGCCATGATCAAACGGTTGCGTATGCGCGGCTGGCTTGCCTGCTGCGGAGTGGCTTTGCTGACGGCGCTGCCGGTGGCGGCGCTGGAAGTCCAGGGGACGATCACCACGACCGACGACAAGTCCTTCGATGGCGTCATCCGCTGGAAGGGCGTCGCGAAGGTCTACATCGTCTCGAAGAACAACATCGATCTCGAAGTGGTCCCGGGCAAGGTGCGGGAGATCACCGTGGCCGAGCCAACCGGGCTGCGCGAAGCCATCCGTGCCGTGCAGGGCGGGCGCCTGCCTCAGGCGATTCCCGTGCTGGTCAAGCTGGCGGATGATTACGCCATGCTCCAATGGGACGTGCCCGCCACGCGCTGGCTGGCTGAGGCCCATCTGAAGGACGGCAAGCCAGACCAGGCCGTCCGCGTCTGCGACCAGGCCGTCGATCGTCACCCCACTGCGGCCCTTGATGGCGAGCTGGCGCCGGTTTACTGGCGTGCGCTGCTGGCAGCCGGTCGCGGCAGCAAGCTGGCCGATCTGCTCGACAAGGCAGCCGGCGCCGCTGCGCCCGAGACGCAGGCCCGTGCATGGACGATGCGCGGCGAAATCCTGCGCAAGCAGGGCGATCTCAGGGGTGCGCTGCGCGACGGTTATCTGCGTGCCATCGTGCTCTATCCCAAGGCCCCGGTGGCACGGGCCGAAGCCCTCTACCGGGCGATGTCATGTTTCGAGGAACTGGGCCAACTCGCCTATGCCGAGAAGATGCGGAAGCATCTGCTGACGGAGTACCCGGACAGTGAAGGAGCCCAACGGCTCAAGTCGGGCGACCGCTCCTGAGGGAAACACCGTGAACGTCAAGCGACACTCTTTTCTGGGACCATGTCTGGCCTTCGCGCTGGTGACGGTCGCGCGGCCGGTTGTGGCGGAGCCCGATGCCGACGAAAACGCGGCGGCGCCTGAAACGGCCATGGATCGCGAAATCCGCTATGCCACGGGGCTGGCTGACCTGGGCCTGCCGGACTATGCCCAGATGGTGGGTGACCAGGTCGCGGCCAAATATCCGGATGCCAAGGCCGCCGTCGCCCGCATCAAGGTTTCGGCCTTGGCCTCCCAGGGCAAATTCAAGGAGGCCGAGGCGCTGATCGCGCCCATGCCGACCAACGCCGTCGAAACGATGAGCATGCGCCTGGCGTTGGCCGATTTCTATTACAGCTACGGCAAGCTCGCCGAGGCCCGCAAGGGGTATGAGACGGTCCTGGATGCCTATACCAATGCGCCGCCACCCGAATTGCAGAAGTTCTACGCCGAGTCGGCCTACAAGTTCGCCCAGATGCTCTCCAACAAGGGCGACGCCAAGGGGGCCGTCAAGGCGCTGCGCGGCGTGCTGCGGGCCAAGCCCGACGCCTTCACCAAGCGCACGGTCCAGGCTGACATCGCCGAACTGCTGCTCAAGGTTGCGGCGACGGCGGCGACGCCGGTCGAACGCAAGGCTGCCCTCAAGGATTCCGTATCGCTCTGCAATGACGTCATGTGGGAGCAGGATGAGCTGTTCGGCCGCGCGCTGGTGATCCTCGCCCATGGCGCCAAGCTGAGCGGCAACACGGCCGAAGCGCGCAAACTGATCACCGACAAGATGCCGATGATCCAGCAGATCGACAGCGTCATGCGCGAACAGGGCGTTCCCATGCGTGACAGTCCCATGGCGCAATGCAAGTTCCTGCTGGGCACCTTGCACGAGGAAGAGGGCCGCAAGCTGACCGAATCGAACGGCAAGGACGACGAGATCAACACCCAGCTCGCCTCCGCCCTCGGTCAGTACTTCACGGTGGTGTTGAAGTATCCGACCAGCACCTGGGCGCCGGATGCCTGTCAGCGCATCGATGCGCTGGTGGCGCTGCTGAAGGAGCGCGGCAAAACCATCGACCTGCCGGCCGGCGCCAACATGGGGCCGATCCTGGCTTCCCGCTACAAAGAGGCGCGCGACCTCTTCCACGATGGCAACTACGCGGAGGCCGGCAAGCGCTACCTGCAGGCGCTCAACCTGGCCCCCTCCTATGCCGACGCCACGCTGGCCATCGGCGACCTGGCCCAGTGCTACATCCAGGACCAGAACGACCGCTTCGCGCGTGCCACTGCGACCTACCTCGCCGAGCGCTTCAACCGCGACCCCGCCCAGTCCGATACCGCCGGCCGGGCGCTGCTCGGCGTGGCGCAGGCCTATCTGGTCGCCGGCCAGGGGCCCAAGGCGCGCGACACGCTGCTGCTCTTCACCGACTCCTTTACGAACCACGACAGCACGCCCGCCGTCCTGCTGCGCCTGGGCGATACCGCCCTGCGCGTGACCAACTACGTCGACGCCGCGCCCATGTACCAGCGCATCGTCGAGAAGTACAACAAGCCCGGCCGGGTCTACAACGATGCCCTCAAGCGCCTGGCTGGCTGCCAGTTCGCGCTGGGCGACACCACCAACGCCATCCAGACGCTCAAGCTTTACTACGGCGTGTTGCCCAACAACGCGGAGAAGATCGAGACGCTCATGCGCATCGCCGACGCCTTCCGCCAGCAGGAGAACTGGAGCGTCGCCGCGATCGCCTACGGGGGGGTTGCCGACGCCCTCGGCAAGCCCAATCACCCCTATTCGCCGACCTCGGAGGATGCGGCCAGCAACGCCAAGTCCCGCGAGCGGGCGCTCTTCTGGCGGGCCTACGCTTTCGCCCGCATCAAACAGCCCGTCGAGCAACTCGCCGAGTTTCAGGGCAAGGCCATCGAGGGCTATCAGGCCTTCCTCAAGGAGGCGCCGAAATCCGAGCTGGCGCCGTCAGCCCTCGCCAGCGTGGCCACGCTCTACTTCCTGCAGAACAAGGCCGATGAAGCGGGACAGGCTCTCGGCCGTCTGACCAAGGAGTTCCCGGAAGCCGAACAGACCAAGAACGTCCAGTTCCTGATGTTCGAAAACCTGCTTGACCTGGGCCACAACGAACAGGCGGTGCAGGCTTGCGCCAAGATGTTCGATAACGTCAAGGCCTATACGCCTGCACAATTCCTGCGCGTCGGCACCAAGATGCTGGAGGCCAAACAATACGACGTGGCGCAGAAAGCCTTCGATCTGGCCCGCGCCTCTGCTGACCGCGCCATCTGGGAGCCGGCTTCACTCGGACTTGGCCGGGCTCTGTTTGGCCTCGGCAAACCCGCCGAGGCCGCCGTGCCGGTCGATGAACTGCTGAAAAAGTACCAGAAGACCGGCTATCTGGTGGAAGCCAACCAGATCCTGGGCCGCGCCTATGCCGCCGCCGCCCAGGCCGAGCCGAACGCCGCACGCAAGACCGACCTCTTCAAGCGCGCCATGGAAGCGATGAACCAGGCCCGCAAGTTCGTCCACGAACCCGGGCAGCAGGCTTCGATGGACATGGAACTGGCCGCCATCCAGCTCGCCATGGGCGAGAAGGGCAAGGCCCTGGCCGCCTATATGCGTGTTTTCGAAGGCGGTAATCCCAATGATCCGCAGGTTGCCGGTTTCGTGGAAGAGGCCTTTGTCAAGATGACCGCCATGCTGCTGGCGAACAAGCAGGAGCGGAGCGCGCTGGATGTCATTGACAGTTACCTGAAGCTCTTCCCGCATGGCAAGTACGTGGTCGACGCGCGCACGTGGCGCGCGCAACTGCCGGCGTCGGTAACCGCCGGCACCAGTGAACCGCAACCGTGACCCTCTTTCGCTTTGAGCCACTCCACTTCGCCGCAGAGGACGCATTCATGAAAGGTTCGATTTCGCGCCTCACGCTGACCGTCGCGGCCGCCGTCCTCGGGGCGTCGGTGGCTGCAGCCGCCAGCACCGTCTACCTGTCCGGCGGCAAGAGCGTGGCGATCAAGACCATCCGCTGGAACGCCGCCAACAGGGAGTACGTCGTCCAGCCGGCCAGCGGCTCCGATGCCACGCTCTCCCTGCCTCTGGCCGACGTCGTGCGGCTCGAGATCGATGCGCCGCCGGAAATGACCCGCGTGCGGGATCTGATGAAAGACAATCGCGCCCAGGATGCCATCCCGATCCTGCAAGGCATCGTCACCAGTTATGCCATGCTGAACTGGGACAACACGGCACGGGAGTGGCTGGCGCGCATCTACGTCCAGAATAAGGAGCCGGCCAAAGCCATCGCCATGGTCGAGGCCATTCTGGCTGCCGGCGGATCCAAGAACCTTTCGCCGGGCCTGCGGCAGAAATACTGGGAAGCACTCATCGCCGCCAAGCAGCCCGATAAGGCGGCCAAGGACCTGGATGCGGCCATTGCCACCGGGCCGCGCGAACTGGTGCCCGTGGCCCAGGTCATGCGCGGTGACCTGCGCCGCGCCGCGGGGCACAAGGAAGAGGCGCTCGACGATTACCTGCGGACCGTGCTCTTCTTCGAAAACGCCGGCGACATCCGGGCAGAAGCGCTGGCCAAGGCTGCGGCGCTGCTCGACGAGCTGGGCGACACCCACGGCGGCGAGCTGCGGCAGAAGCTGAAGGACCAATATCCCGATAGCGACCTTGCCA
>Ga0316226_1002076_pt1 | contig 19665 bp, 9 predicted proteins | sample TBH18017metaG_FD_206009 | JGI IMG/M metagenome (GOLD analysis project Ga0316226, IMG submission 206009) | Freshwater microbial communities from Trout Bog Lake, Wisconsin, USA - TBH18017 | ecosystem: Environmental > Aquatic > Freshwater > Lake > Hypolimnion/Profundal zone | place: USA: Wisconsin...
ATTCAGGCGGTTCCTGCCCGGCAAGATGACCGCATCCTGCAACCATCCATGAACGACGGTTCAGACACCCAGCCAGCTTCCTTCCCGGCCTCGGTCGGCGGCTCCAATCCCTCGGCGCTGCGAACCCTGCGCATCGGCATCGCCACGTTCAACGTCGAGAATTACCTGGACGACACTGCGCCAAGGGGGCGCGGCAAATCTGCCGAGTCCAAGGCCGAAGTCCGCAAGAGCATTTGCGGCATAAATCCTGACGTGCTCGCGCTTCAGGAGATTGGCAGCCTCGACACCCTGATGGAACTCCGGGATTCCTTGGGGGCCGAGGGATGCGAATTCCCTCACTGGGAGCATATTGCCGGCTGCGATGCCGACATCCACCTGGCGATTCTCAGCAAGTTCCCTTTTGCCGCCCGCAGACCCCACAACGACGAGAGCTTCCTCCTGCACGGCCGCCGGTTTTGCGTGCGCCGCGGCTTCGGGGAAGTGGACATTCAGGTTGCTCCTCGCTACGCGTTCACTCTCATTACCGCGCACCTGAAATCGGCCAATGCCGTTGCGGATGCCGACGAAGCGGAACTGCGGTTGGCGGAAGCCAGACTGCTGCGGGAAAAGATAGACGCACGCCTGGCCGCCGCTCCCCGGACCAGGCTGGTCGTGGTTGGCGATTTCAACGACACCCAGGATTCGGCCGTCATCAGGACGCTGATTGGCCAGGACCCCCACCGGTTGATCGATACCAGGCCGGCTGAAGGCAGCGGCCAGGCGTTCGTAAAGCCCAACGACCCCGGCGCTTTGCGCACGGTTGCCTGGACCAACTACCATCCGAAGGAGGACTCTTACACCCGCATAGACTACCTGCTGATCAGCCGCAACTTGGCCGCGGATTGGCTGCCCGGCGAGAGCTACGTTCTGGCCTCGCCCAACTGGGGCATCGCCTCGGATCACCGCCCCGTCGTCGCGGCGTTCAGAATACAGGAGGGGGTGTTGTGAATAAGGATGAGATTGACTCTATGGAACCGGATTCCCGGGGCAAGGGCACCGCGCTCCCGCATCGCATCGAATTGAACTTGCGGGACGTGAGCCGACTATTCAACACGATGGACCCCTCGCCATTTCATGAAAAAGACCTGGATCATGACGCGGAGGAGTTCATTGTTGGTTGGGCGCGGGAATTCCCGGTGCGCGAGCCGGTGGAACTGGTGGTCCATCTGGCAGAGTTGCCGGCTGGGCAGGACGCCCAAGCGATGGTCGCCGGGGCCGTGCATCATTACTTCGAATACCGCGCGCGCTTGAACTGGCTCGATTTCCGGCGGCTCATGCGGGAGGGCTGGCAAAGCCTGCTGATCGGGGTTGTCTTTCTGGGGACCTGTTTGGTCGCCAGTGAGGCGCTGGGGGGGCTGCGGTCTGCCCGAATACTTGGGGTGGTGCGTGAGGGCCTGGTCATCGCCGGATGGGTGGCGATGTGGCGGCCGATGGAAATCTACCTTTACGAGTGGTGGCCGCTGCGGCGCCGGGGCAAAGTGTTCGAGAAACTCAGCAACATGCCCGTGACGGTGAATCTGCGGCAAGCGGACAGCGGCGCTTAGACCGGCGAAAGGAGACCCCACCACCAAAGACGCGCCGACGCGGAGAAACTCGTGGTCCGGCGAACGTGATTTCCAGGCGCTTTTCAGCCGTTCTTCGCGCTTTCAAAGATCCGCCAGTGCGCTATCATCCGGCGCATGAGCTGCCAGCCTCATCCGATTGCGACCGAGGGTGTGAATCCTCCCCCGGCTCTTCTTCCATTAACCGAGCGTCCTGTTGAGAACGGGCACGCGCTCGGGGGCTCGACTCGCTTCACCCATGAAATGCCCTCAATGTCAGACTGAAGCCGCCCAAGTTGGCAACTTCTGGATTTGCCCGACGCATGGCCAATTGGCGCTGCCAAAGCCCCCGGAGCCCGAAGGGACTGCCATTCTTTCTTCTTCAGTTTGCCTTCCTCCTTCCCTCGCCCCCCTCCGCATCTTCCTGAGCTACGGGCACGACGCGAACGAGGAGTTGGTCCGCCGGATCAAGGCCGACTTGGAAAAGCGCGGGCACGACGTCTGGTTCGACAAGAACGAGATCAAGTTCGGTGATGAATGGCGGCGCTCCATCACGGACGGCATCTTGGGCAGCAACCGCGTGTTGTCCTTCCTCTCGAAACATTCCACCCGCGATCCCGGCGTCTGCCGGGATGAGATCGCTATCGCCATCGGCGTTAAGGGCGGCAACATCCAAACCATCCTGGTCGAAAGCGAGCAGGAGGTGCAACCGCCGGTGAACATCGGTCACATCCAGTGGCTCGACATGCACGAATGGAAGGAGCGGCGAGCAGCGGGCGGGGCTGCATGGGAGCAATGGTATCAGGCCAAGCTCGCCGAGATTGTCCGGGTGGTGGAGAGCGACGAAAGCCGCCGCTTCGCCGGTGAGATCGAAACGCTTAACGGTCATCTCAAACCCATCAAGTCCGAGGCCCGCATCTGCCAGTTGCTGAGCAAAGGGTTCTACGGACGCCAATGGCTCTTTCAGGCGGTGGAAAGATGGCGCACCGCCTCAAAAGATGGCCCGTCCGGCGCGGACTCGCGTCTGTTCTGGATCATGGGCGCGCCCGGCGTCGGCAAGAGCGCTTTCGCCGCTCAACTCACCCATACGCGAGGCGACACCGTCATTGCCGCCCAGTTCTGCGAATGGGACAAGCCCGACCACCGCAACGCGATGCGCGTCGTTCGCAGCCTCGCCTTCCAACTCGCCACCCGGCTGCCCGATTATCGCAAGCTCCTGCTGACTCTGCCGGAGATTGCCGAACTGGACCGGAAAGACGCGGCGGAACTGTTCGACTATCTCCTCGCCAACCCGCTGCGCTCGGTCATCCACGGCGGACGGGAACGGTATCTCATCGTGATTGATGCCCTGGATGAAGCCAGCGAGGCCGGACGCAACCCGCTGGTGGAAATGCTCGCGCGCAATGCCCAGCGCCTGCCCGACTGGCTTGGCCTCGTCGTCACCAGTCGCCCGGAGTTTGATGTCAAAACTCCGTTGCAGGCCCTGAATCCTTTCCCGCTCGACACCCAGTCCGAATCCAACCGCGCCGACATCCGCGACTACCTGCGGCGCGAACTGGCGTCGCCTCCCCAGAACCGCCCGGATGCCGACCGTCTCGTGCAGCAAATCCTGGAAAAGAGCGAAGGCGTGTTCCTCTACGTCGAACGCTTCTGCGACGACGTCCAGCACGGCCATCTCACGCTCGACCGCCCGGAGCAATTCCCGCAAGGCCTCGGCGGCATCTTCTGCCAGTACTTCCAACGCCAGTTCCCCGACCTGGAGAAGTTCCGCAAAGACGTGCGCCCCGCGCTGCGCGCCATCCTCGCCGCCCGCGAACCGCTGCCTGTGGAGATACTCCAACGCCTCTTCAACTGGCAGGACGAAGAACTCCGCGACTTCACCCGCCCGCTCGCCTCGCTCTTTCCGGTCATGGGCGAAGCCGGTCATCAAGTCATCAAGCCCTACCACAAATCGCTTGCCGACTGGTTGGTGGATGAGGCAAAAGCCGATGCGCATTTCGTGAGCGTGAAGGAAGGGCATCGGATGCTCGCAGACTGGTTTCTGGTTCACTGGCGGGACGACAGGACAGCTCTGTCGGAAGTGATCTTCCATTTGGCAGCCATGAGCCGCTTTGACGAGGCGGGCGCGCTACTCTATGACCAAGAATTCCGGAAGGCGAAAAAGGACGCGTTCGGCCCAGAGTCCATCTCCGATGATTTCCTATGTGCAGAGAGAAGCAGCAACGGGTACTTCGGGCTGACAGGTCCGGCGTGGCATCTACTCCAATTTGCCGAGAAGGAATTCAAAGCCATTATCGGCAAGGCTGCCGCCGAGGGAGGCGGCGCGGTAATGTCGCGCTATCTTTCCGTGCGGCAGGAGATGTTCGAGAAAGCCTGCACACTCTCAATGAACTGGCTGACCAGCGGTCTTTCGATTCTCCGGTGCGCGAAGTTCTGCGAGGAAGCACTGCTGTTGTTCGCGGATGATTTGCCGCTGGTGGTGAAGTCTGCGCAGGTTCTTCATCAGCAGGCTGAGGGGATTGACCAACGCGCAAAAGTGGAGGCGATGCGAAACGAAGTTCGGAGTGGGTTGGCCAGGGTGATGAACACCCCGCGAATCCGCTCAGGCTATGGGCCAGCAATGGTGGACAGCGCATGGCAGATACTGGACTACCAAGAGAAAGCGTTGTCAGCAGCCTTGGCGGCACTTCAGTTGCAGCCGCTTCAAACCGTCACCGACATCTGGTCGGCCCGCCGCTTCAAGGCGATTGCCGACTGCGACACTGACCCGTGGGGCGCTATCGGCATCGCCGTCCGCGACGCTGATGAGGCACTGGAAGCGAAGCTCACACGTTCGGTTGAATGGGTGCTGTCCGAGTCCATGTTCATTAGGCAGAATTACCTGTGAAGGCATGAGCGCAAGACATATCCTAGTGCCTCTGCCTCTGGTGATTCTTGGGCGCAAACGCGTGCCGCCGGAGGGTATCTTCTGGATGTCTGTTTTGGCTGGCACAGGACAGCCCGCCGATCTCGACAAGCCAATCGCAGACCAGGGAGCCTCATCATGAATAGATTGAGTGGAGTCCATCGCGGGGACGCAATAGCAGACGGAAAGAACCACAACCAATGGTTCATTGGCTGCTTCGTCAACAGAAGCTCCGCTCGCCGGACAAGGGCGGTAGAGGTGAAACTCAGTGTACACCGCAAGCCATTTTGCGAGCCAGGATCGACCGCGAACAGAACGTCAACGAGTATGGCCTTGCTCATTTCAGGCAAGTGCACCTACAAGTTCCGAGGAAGCAAAAGGTCAAAGTGGCGGACCATCACCTTGAGCAAGCCCTGGCAATACGTCATTTGGTCGCCGGGAGTGTTTCACAGCTTGCGAGTGCCCACCTCCAGTAAGATGGTCGTCCTACGATGGCCATCGAAAGGTTCCGGCGACAAGATTCGTGGCACCAATCCCTGGAGTCCGGAGTAATTCGAAACGACTTGTAAGCAAAGGGCACTTTTATGGCCGAAATGGAATTTGATCATCTGGTCCTGCGCTACTGCCGCCAAATCATCATGAAGACGATGGATCATGTGCGGAGCACCATGCGGGGGGAGAATCGTCTCCACCTCAAGTGCGCCGTGGCCGATCCACACCTTCAAAAGTCCGAACAGAACCTGACCAAGGCCATTGATCGTGACGCGGAAGACCTCATCCTGGACACCCTGCAACGCAAGTTTCTCAAGCTGCCTGGAATCAAGGTTTACACGGTGTTTTCCGAGGAACTGGGGATCAGGACGTTTCCGGAAGGCGCGAGTGAACGGGAGGCAGACCTGGTGGTCTTCATTGATCCGATTGACGGCACGGAGTTTATTGAGGCCCTCCAGGGCGGTTGGTCATTGATCGCCGTCTATGACCGGCGCAGTGATGAAGTCATCGCGGCAGTTGCCGGGGACATCTTTCTGGACCGGATCTATTGGGCGTCGAAGCGCGGCTATCCCGAGGGGTTGGATTTCATCACCCATTCCTGGTTTCGGCTGGATGGCGGGCCGTCGCCGAAAACCAGCCTTCAGGGCGCTCGGATCAACGTGCTGACCACCAAAGTGGATCGCTATCAGGCATTGTCCGAGCAAACCGCCCTGATGAATGCCCTCCGGGAAGCGGATGGGCGGGTCAACCTCTCCTGGGGCTCAAACACCCTCATCCAGGTGGCGGCGGGCTACGCCGACGTGGCCGTTGAATTCGCCAAGGGCTTTGCCACTTACGACATTCTGCCGGGACTGTATATAGGGCTCAAAACCGGCCTGACGATTCTCGACCTGTCCGGCAATCCCATTACCTCACAATTGGACCTGGAAGACATCTTCGCCACTTTTCGGCGCAATCCCCAGCGTCCCGAGCGAATGCCCTTCATTGCCGCCAAGGAGCCCGCTTTGGCAGAGCAAGTGCTCAAATTGCTCAAGAAGAAGTGAACCCCTTTCCCCATGCCATGAGTAAAGATGCCGACTCATACGACTTCTTCGTCTCCTACGCCCGGAACGACAATGCGACCGGCTGGATCACCCTATTCGTTGAGGAACTCCTTGCCGAGCACAAGCGGTTCAGTGCCGGGCGTCAACTGAAACCGTTCTTCGACCAACACGCCATCACCACCGGCGCGGACTGGCAGCTTTACCTCGTGCAGGGCATCGCCCACTCGCGACTGTTCCTCGCCTTCCTCTCGCCCAACTACTTCGCCAGCGAATGGTGCCGCAAGGAATGGCGCGCGTGGATGGACGCCGAGATCGCCCAGCACATCCTCACCGCCGGCGTCCGGCCAATTTACATCGTCGAAGTGCCAGGACTGACCGGCAAAGGCCAGCTCTCCGACCAGCAACTCGCGCAGAAGCTCGCCGAGATTTCCAAGCTTCCGGAAGGCGACCGCGCCAAGCTCCTCGCCGAGACGCCGCCGGTGGTGAAACATCTCCGCCGCCGCCAACTCACTCACAACCAGCCGTTCTGTGACGTCCACGCCTTCTTCGATGCCGGCCTTGACGCTCTCCACCGCGAGGACCTGCGGCAGCTGCTCGACCAACTCGCCCACGACCTCGACCACCACGCCGAACTGCTCGCCCAGGCCGATGCCAGCCTCTCCACCGTACCGGCCTACAACAAGAACTTCACCGGCCGCCTCGATGAACTGCTCGCCCTACGCGAGCGCCTCATCAAGGACGACCGCACCGGCGTCATCTACGGGGTGCATGGGCTGGGCGGCATCGGAAAGACCGAGTTGGCGTTCACCTACGCCCACGCCTACGCCAGCGCCTATCCCGGCGGACGCTTCCTCATCCGCTGCGAGGGCAAATCCAGCCTGCGCGACGCCGTGCTGGGCCAGAGCGATTTCACCGCGCTGTTCCGCGACATCAGCGACGAAGACCGCAAACACCCCGATACCTACTTCGCCGCCATCGTCGCCCGGCTGCGCGACCGGGTGGCGCAACTCGGCCACGTCCTACTCGTGCTCGACAACGTTTCCGACCTCGCCCTGCTCGAACCGGAGCAGACCGACATCCTGACCGTGCTCGGGCCGAAACTGCACCTCCTGGCCACCACGCGGCTCGTCCCGCCGACCACCGGCAAGAGCAACTGGCTTTCGCTGGGCCGGCTGCCGGATAACGACGCGCTGGACCTACTGGAAAAACACCGCCCGTTCCCCAGCGACCCCGCCCGCCCTGAGCTTGCCGAACGGGAACGCGACGCGGCGCGGCTCATCGTCCAGCGGTTGGGCGGATTCACGCTCGAATTGACGGCCGCGTGGCTGGCCAAACACCGGGGCGTGAGCTGCGCCCAATTACTCGAACGGCCCGGCATGGCGTCGCTTGAAGGCTTTGACGCATTGGCCGAGGAACGCGACGTGAAACTGCGCCGGCACAACGACGAACGCCGCCTCGCCGCCGTGCTCGCCCCCACGCTCGACACGCTGTCCCCCGCAGAACGACGCGCAACGGAATACGCCGCAATGCTGCCGCCGGACCATGTCGTTTTGCCGTGGTTGCGCACTCTGGTGAGCAAGGACTTCCAGGCTTTCTCAAGCGACGACGAATGGCTACTGCTTCTCGACCAGTTGACCGGGCTCACGGTGCTCACTCGTCCCGACGCCGAAACAACCGAACCACGCTCCTTGTGTATGCATCGCTTGGTTGGGGAGTTTGTCAGGCTAGAAACTCCCGATTCTAAAGCACGCTCAGAAGTCGCCGTCAGTTACCTGAGAGACCGCTGCAACGAGTTGGAAAGCACTTGGCACTTACACCTGTGGGAAATCCCTCCTCTCATCGCCGTCGCAAACGGGTTACTGGCGCGGCGAGAGCCGAACGCCCCGCCATTCGTGCGGTGTCTCTGCCAGTGGCTCCCAGCGTTCGACTCTGGCCGCCAATCGGAATCTATCTTGCGGTCCACGCTTGCTCAGATCGAGGAATCTCCTGATGGCAGGCAGCCCGACCTGGCCGTCACGCTCTCTAATCTCGGATGGGCACTCAGGGAAACAGGGCGATATGCTGAGGCCGAAACGCACTTGCGGCGGGCACTGGAGGTTGATGAGAGCGCCCCTTCGAAGGACGAACATGCCGTCGCCATTCGTTGTGACCAGCTGGCAGGGTGCCTGCATGAGCAGGGCAAACTAACCGAAGCCGAAGAGTTTTGCCGACGGGCGTTGGCGTGGAAGGAGAGATCATTAGACGCCGACCATCGCTCTACGCTAGTCAGCGTGAACAACCTTGCCGGAATACTATTTGAAAAGGGCGATCTCGCTGGTGCAGAAGCGCTTTACCGACGCGCTTGGGAGACTTGCAGGCGTATTGCCGGTTCAGAACATCCCGACACGCTGAGCGTGGCCGGAAACCTCGCCCACGTAGTTCTCGAAAAGGGCGACATAGCAGCAGCCGAACCACTTTGCCATCAAACCTTGGAGGCGTTCGAACGCATTCTCGGTCCAGAGCACCCGCACACCGTCAGTGTTCTAGCCATGCAGGGCAGCCTACTTAGGAAGCAAGGCGACGTTGCCGCCGCTGAAGAAGTCTGGCGACGCGTGTTAGAAATACGCGAGCGCTCGTTGGGCAGGGAACATCCGGATACGCTGATCAGCGTAAACAACCTGGCTTTCGTGCTAGAAAGCAAAGGAGACCTTGCTGCCGCTGAACCGCTTTTTCGGCGGGCTTTTGAGAATCAGCAGCGTGTTCTTGGGCGGGAACATCCGACTACTCTCATCAATGAAAGTAACCTTGCCGAGATTCTCGCCAAGAAAGGCGATCTGGTTGCCGCAGAACCTCTATACCGCCATGTCCTGGAAGCAAGGGAGCGCAGCCTGGGGCTAGAGCATCCTGACACACTCGACAGCATGACATTCTTGGCAGAATTGCTCGAAAAAACCGGACGCTTCCAAGAAGCCGTCCCTTTGCGGCAGCGCAACTTGGATTCACGAGAGACCAAACTTGGCCCGGAGCACCCAGACACATTGCGGAGTTGGAATAACCATTGCGTTGCATTGCGCAGGCAAGGCCATGCCGATCTCACCGAACCGATTGTCCGAAGAGTTGCGGCAACAACGGCAAGGGTTCTCGGTGACAATCATCCGCTCACCATCAATCGCCACGTCAATTTAGCGCTAACCCTCATAATGCTCTGGAACCTGGAGGAAGCCCGCCAGATTCTTGCCGCGAACTGGCGTCTGAACGCTCCGCCCCATGCCAACACCACGCCGCGCATCGTCTTCCTGCGGCACCTCACCGCCTTGCTTGAACGACAACGGGACGCGCCCTTCCTCGGCCAACTGAAAACCCTCCTTAACGGTGCTGAACTTCCCGTGGCCAGCGACGTGGTTGTGCCGTGGGACATCGCCTACTTTATTGAGTTTTTGAAACCCAAACTGGGTGATCACAGCACGGCGTTCCTCACCGCCCTCGTCGCCGCCTTGAACGATCGGGCCAAGTTATCCGACTTAGACCAATTCCCCGAATGGCGCAACGCCACCGCGCAACCGTTGGATTGAGCCATGTCCTACGACCTCTTCATCTCCTACGCCCATCAGGGCGACAACACCTCTCGCGAAGCGGTAACCGCGCTAGTCGCGCGGTTGCACGCGGAACTGGAAGCCGATTTCCGCCGCCGCTTTAACCGCGATCTGGAAATCTTCTTCGACAAAACAGACATCCGGGACTTCCACCATTGGCAGGTGCAATGCCATCGAGCACTGCGCGACTCGCGCTTCTTCATCGCCTGCCTCTCGCGCACGTATCTGCGCAGCGATGCCTGCCGCTGGGAATGGGAGGAATGGTGCCGGCACGAACTCGAACACGGCCTCGTGGGTCAAGGCGCCGCGTCCCTCTGGTTCGTGAAACTGGAAGACCTCGACGCTCCGGAGGATGCCGCCTTGCTCCGTCGTTGGAAGGGCGACTTGCTCCAGCGCTTCCACATCCAATGCCACGAGTGGCGGCATGATGACCACGGCAACTTCCTTGATGCGGCGACCCGTTCTGAATTGGAGCAACTCACCGAGCACGTCGCGCAACGGCTGCGATTGCTTACGCTGGACCGTGCCCGGCGCGGCAATCTCCCCTGGCCGAACGCAAACTTCGTCGGACGCGAACCGGAACTGGCCAGCCTGCGCGCTGCTTTGCTGGATGCGCCGGAGCAATCCCCGGCTGGCATCCACGGTGTCGGCGGCATGGGCAAGACCGCGCTCGCACAAGCATTCGCTTACAAGGAGGCGGATGCCTTTCCCGGCGGTTGCTGGCTGCTGCGCTGCGAAGGCCGCGACCGGCTGCTCTCCGTCTTCCGCAACCTGGTGAACGATCTCGAAATCGAACTGACCGACGAGGAAAAGCTGGATGATGCCAAGGCCGTGAGGCGCGTGTTCGACGTGTTGCGTGCGCGTGGTCCGGCGCTATTCCTGCTCGACAACGTGGACCGGCCCGCGTTGCTGGCGCAGGAGCAGATGAAACTGCTGACCGACCAGCCGTGGGCGCGCGTGCTCTACACCACCCGGCTTGCTCCGGACGACTTCACAAAGGCCGGCGGCATGATTCGTCCGTTGGATTTGGACCGGCTGCCGGAGAATCAGGCCGTTGACCTCATCCGCCGCTACCATCTGGGGCAGGCGTTTGCTTCACCCGAACATGAGGCCGCTGCCCGCGAGATTGTCCATGAGTTGAGCGGACTCACCCTCGCCGTGGAGACGGCTGCCGTCTATCTGGGGCAATGCGATCCGCGCACGGCCGAACAGCAGTATGCGGTGGACGTGCGAAATTACCTCAACAAACTTCGTGAAGACCTCAAGACCGGCGGCAGCGAAGGCGTGATGAGCCAACTGCGCGAAGTCACCGCCACGTTGCGACCCACGATTGCCCGGCTTGATGCCCCGGCACGGACGGTTCTGCAAATCGCTTCGCTGCTGCCACCCGACAGCGTGGCGTTGCCGTGGGTGCGCGCGATTGCCGGTCGCAGCCACCCAGAACTGGCCGCCAATGCCGCCACCGGCGAAAGCGATCCGTGGACGCAGTTGGTCCGTAGCCTGATCGGCATGAGGTTGTTTCAACCGACCGCCGAGGCGCGCGTCGTCGCCATCCACAGCATCCTCCAGCACGTTCTGGAAACCGAGTTGCCGGAGGGACGAAATGCGCTTCACAGCAAATTGCTCGCTCTCGCCTTTGAACGGTCTGAAGCACTTGAAAAGCTATGGCACCAGCCGGCTTGCCAGTGGGAAATCAGCCCTCTTCTCGCTTTTGCCGATTCACTCCTGCTTCGTGGGGACGCCGAGGCTCCGCGCCTTGTAAAATGGCTTTCCCAATGGGTTGGGGACATGATCAGTCCAGCGGAACTCGAGTCGCTCTTGCGAAGGACACTCAATCAACAGAAGTCGAATCCGGCAACTGAACCGACCGAGATATCGATCACGTTAAGCAACTTGGCCAATCCCGTCTGGAAGCAAGCAAGACTCGATGAGGCGGAGGCGCTGATGCGCGAAGCACTCCAGATCGAGGAAACGCACCGAGAACCAACGCATCCCTTCATTGCTATCCGCCTCAATAACCTCGCTGTCATTTTGGCGGATACCAATCACCTGGCTGAGGCAGAGCAGTTGCATCGGCGGGCACTTGCGATTCGGGAGGAGCACTTTGGACCGGGCCACGCCGAAGTAGCTCAAAGCCTCGGCAATCTCGCTGGCGTTTTGCTAACATGCAGTCGGCTTACCGAATCCGAGGCGCTCTACCGCCGAGCCCTTCAGATTCGAGAGGATAACCTCGGCCCCCAACATCCCGATGTCGCTCAGATTCTCAACAACCTCGCCGAGTTGCTGCAAGCGACAAATCGACTGAACGAAGCCGAAGTCTTTTTCCGCAAGGCGCTAGAGATTTGGCAACGGAGCCTTGGCGGGGAACATGCCGTAGTCGCAACCGCGATGGACAATCTTGGCCAGCTACTCCAAAAGACAGGTCGGCTTTCGGAAGCCGAGCCACTGCATCGGCGGGCTCTCGCGATTCGCGAGCAGAATCTCGGCTCCAACCACCCTGACGTCGCTATTAGTCTCAACCACCTTGCTGTCTGGTCACAAAGCATCAACCGAATGGACGAGGCGGAGACTCTTTTTCGGAGGGCACTCGCACTCAATGAGCGACATTTCGGGCAGGACCATCCTCAGGTCTCTGTTGCCGTGAACAACTTGGCTGGACTACTGGAAGATGCCAAACGGTTTGCCGAGGCGGAGCCATTGTTCCGGAGGGCGCTTGCAATTGACGAACAGAGCCTGGGCGAGCAACACCCAAATGTAGCCATTGCCCTCGACAACCTCGCTGGCCTGCTTAGAGACACCGGACGTTTCAAAGAGGCAGAGCCACTTTACCGGCGTGCCCTGTCGATCCAAGAGCTGAGCTTCGGATCAAACCATCCAAACGTTGCTACCGTGCTTAACAACCTTGCTCAGTTGCTTGAGGACACAAACCAGCCAGCGGATGCCGCCGTTCTCTACCGGCGTGCACTGGAGATTCGCGAGCGAAGCTATGGCCCAGACCATCCTGATGTTGCAACCAGCCTTGTTTGGGTTGCTCACTCTCTTCAGGCTGCGAATCGTTTGGCGGAGGCGGAGTCGTTGATAGGACGCGCGTTAGCAATATTCGAGCGCAACTTTGGTGCGAATCATCCGCGCGTGGCAACCACGCTTTTCAATCTTGCGGGTTTACTAAAGATGATGAATCGGTTGCTCGAAGCCGAGCCAATCATGCGTCGAGCGCTCGCAATCCGCGAGCAGGAGTTGCCAGCCGGCCACCCAGATACCTTCAGCAGCCTTGAGGGATTGGCGGATTTGTTGGAGAAAGTTGGACGGCAAGAGGAGTGCGAGCGGCTACGGGAGCGTTTCGCTGACCTCGCGTTGCGAACGACCGCCGTTGCGCCGCTCACCAGGCGCCAACTCGCCCTGCACTTCTTCCGTCGACAGGATTATGAGCGAGCGGAACAACTACTCCTCCAACTGCTGAGGGAAGGATTCGAACCTGCAGGCACACGCCTTCACCTCGCCCGGCTCTGCCTTATTGCTGACCGTTTTGCCGATGCCCGCGAACATGTTGAGCAGGGTTGGGCTACCCGGGCCGAAGCGAAATCCTACCTCACCCCCCGCCTGCTCTGGTTTCAGCTTGCGATGGAGATGCTTTCCGACAGAAATTCAGAAGAAAAAGAGAAGAACAGCGCAATAACCCTCGGCCGATCGAAAACTGCCCTTCAGATCGACGGCGCATTCATGGACTGGACCATGCAACCTGTCCTCGACCACCTGAAGTCCAAGCTTTCGAACAAGAACCATTTACTTCTTGCCGCTCTGGTTGGCGCATTGAGCGACCGCACTAAGTTGCCTGAATTGGACCAGTTCCCCGAATGGCGCGCCGCCACCCCGCAACCGCTGGATTGACCATGCCCCACGACCTTTTCATCAGCTACCGCAGTTGCGCCGCAAGTGCGCCGAACGCCCAGTGAAAGGCACGAACTATGAATGATCTTCCAAAGGACGCAGCCCCGAGCCGGGTATTTCTTTCCTATGCCCGCGGCGATGATGAGCCGTTTGTGAAGCGCCTCCATGCCGACCTCACGGGGGCGGGCTTCACGGTCTGGTTTGACCGCGAATCGCTCATGTCGCGCGGATTGAGTTTTCATCAGGAAATCAAGGATGCCATTCGCACGGAGGTGGACCGGGTGGTTTACGTCGGCGGGCCGAAGGCGGCGATGTCGCCCTACGTGCGGGAGGAATGGCAGTTTGCCCTGGAATGCGACCATGTCGTCGTCACCCCGATTCTCCGACTCGGCGATTACGAGAATGTCCCCGGCGAATTGAGCCTGTTGCATTGCGAGGATCTCAGGGACGACGCGCATTACCCCGCCGCGCTCGCAAAGTTGATCGCCAGCCTGCGGCAGCCCAACCCGAAGCTCGGGGCGCTGTTCGCCGTGCCGAATCTCCCGCCCAACTTCCTCGGACGCCCTGACCTTATGCGGCGGGTGCGCGACGCGCTGCTCGTGGATCTCCAGAGGCCGCAGGTGATCACCGGAGCTGACACCCACGTGGGGATGCAGGGCATGGGCGGTATCGGCAAATCGGTGCTCGCCGCCGCGCTGGCGCGCAACCGCCAAGTGCGCCAGGCCTATCCCGACGGCGTGATCTGGATCGCCGCCGGCCAGAAACTAACCGACGACGACCTGCTCAAGCGCCAGCGCGACTTGGCCCGGCACCTGGGCGGCGACGACGCTTTCGCCTCCCTGGCGCAGGGGCAGGGCGTGCTGCGCCAACTGCTTGCCGCCAAGGCCGTACTGCTCGTGCTCGACGACGTCTGGCGGGCGGCCGATGCCCAGCCTTTCGACGTGATCGGCCCGCGCTGCCGGATGCTGATCACCACGCGCGACAAGGGAATTCTCGACTCTCTCCACGGCGAGTTGGTGCCCGTCTCGCTCTTCACCGAACCGGAAGCCCTGCAACTGCTGGCCGAGGCAGTCGATCTGGCAACCACCGCGCTACCCGCCGAAGCGCGCGAAGTGGCGCGTGAATGCGGGCTCCTTCCGCTGGCTCTCGCACTCTGTGGCGGCATGGCCCGGAAACGCGGTGGTGATTTCCGTTCCGTGCTCGAACGACTGCGCCGGGCGGACCTGGAGAAGATCACCGATCGGGAGTCCATCAACGAACAGCACCGTAGCATCTGGCGTGCGATGCAGGTCAGCGTGGAGATGCTGCCAGACAACGAGCAGCAGCGCTTCGCCGAACTGTCCGTGTTCGCCACCGACCAGACCGTGCCCGAAGTTGCCGCCGCCACCCTCTGGTCGCACACCGGGGACCTAGACGACCTCGATACCGAGGAACTCCTGATCAACCTCGCCGAACGTTCCCTCGTCCAACTCGACCAGAAAACCGAAGCGGGCGGCAAGGTTCACCGTCGATTCAGGTTGCACGATTTGCTTCACGATTACGCCACGCGCATCGCCGGCGAACCGCGAGTGGTTCATCAGAAACTCCTCGATGCCTACCGCAAGAAGTGCCCCGCCGGATGGCATACCGGGCCGGACGACGGCTATTTCTTCCAGACCTTGTGCCAGCATCTCGCTGTGGCCACGGGGAATTGGGATGAAGGGGTTGCCTTGCTCTGCGATTTGCTGTTCGTCGAGGCTCGGTGCCGCGTCGGTCAGGTCTTCGAGCTCATCGCCGATTATCGGTTGGCCCAGCGGAGCCTCCCAGAGGCAGAGGCTGACTTTCGAGCCGAGCACGCACGAGAGGATAGGGTTCGTCGGTGGACAGATGAGATCATCGATTATGCGCGACAATGCGCAGAGTGTCACGACCGCTTAGCTGGAGTTGATGGCGTTGCTGAGCCATTGCCTAACCCGCCGGCAGCGGTACCAACCTGCAAAATGCGGGGCGAGGAGAGGCCTCGAGTGGATTGCGACCGCATCATCGAAAAGCCCACGCGCCGCAGCTGGTTGGAGGCGTTCGCCCACTTTGTCAGCGGACAATGCTATCCGTTATTGGAGCACGGCCGAAAACCGGGTTTTGTCCGACAACATGCCTATAACAGCGAACCGGTTGGGTGCGTCCATGACGTGGCCGCCCCGCTCACGGCTGCCTTCCCAGGACCACAACTCTTGCGGCACTGGCCCTCGCACGCTGAGCCGCACCCAGAGCCCGCCTGCCTGGCTGTTCTCTACGCCCACGGGGACCCCGTTAGGGCCGTTGCCCTGACCTCAGAGGGACTTCTCGGGATCTCCGGCGGCGGCATTTCTCATGACGAGCAACGGATCTCCGATAATGCGATTCGAATCTGGGACCTCGGGACCTCCCGATGCCGTTATGTCTTGACCGGCCATGGTGACCGGGTGACGGCCATAGCGGCGACACCGGATGGGAGATTCATGTTGTCTGCAGGCGCCGATCGTCTTCTTTGTTACTGGGACTTGGTTCATGGACAAATGCTCTGGCAAAAGCGGACTTCTTCCACTGTTGACACAGTCGCCTTGACCCCAGATGGGCGTTTTGCCGCCTGGGGTGTCGATTATTACGGGGGCGAGGTCATGATCTGGGATCTTAGGCAAGACGTGCTCGTTAATAGGCTATCGGGACGTGAGTTGGGGGCGAGTTGCTTGGCAATCACGGCCGACCTTAGCCGGGTATTGACGGCTGGAGGGAGCTATCAGCGTGTTAACACTGCCCTGCGGCTATGGGACGGGCGCACAGGGGATTGTCTCCAAAGCTGGCCGGCGCATTCGCCATTTACTAAAGCGCTGGCGGTGACACCCCTGGGCGACAAAGCGATATCCTCTGGAGCCGATGGACAAGTTGCGGTTTGGGACGCCAGGCGAGGCAGGGGGCTGCAGACGTTCCAGGCTCCCGGGGCAACCTGTGTCGCCCTGACTGCTGACGGGACCATTGGCTTAGCCGGATGCAAAGACGGCACCCTGCGCTGCTGGAACCTCGAGAACGGAGAGAACCTCGGCGTGCTCGAAGCTCATGCAGATGTCGTGTCATCATTGGCCGTATCTCCCGATGGCCGTTTTGCCCTTTCCGGTAGCCACGACCGCACGGTCCGGCTATGGGACCTCCGCCGGTTCAACAAGCATTCTCCTGAGAAGCAGATTGGCGAGTTGTCCGCGCTGGTGCTAAGTGACAGCGACAACGCCGTCGCCGGGGGCGACGATGGACGGCTCTGGTTTTTCGATACCCCTGGCCGCTTGCCGCGAGCCACTATCGAGCGGCACACTGGCGCCGTTACGGACCTCGCGATGGCAGCAGACCAGGAGCAAATCGTATCCGTTGGGGATGATAATACGTGTCGGGTATGGGACCGGCGATCGGGGGAGATGTTGGCTCTTTTGGAATGTGAGTCCTCCCCAGTATCCTTGCACCTGTCGCCTGATGCGCGCCACGCGCTGGTGGCGACACAATTTGGAGACTTGACGCTCCTGGATCTCGAAAGGCGCGTACAGCTCGGACATTTTAGGGCCGAGCAGGGGTTGATGGGAAGAACCTTTCCAATCGCCTTGTTAGGCGATGGAAAGCACGCGCTGTGCACCAGCAAGGCCAGCGTGGTCCTCTGGGAAATCGAATCAGGTAGCATCCTCCGGAGGTTTGAAGGGCACGAGAGTAGGATCTCTGTCTTCCTGGTAACACCCGATGAGAAAACCCTCTTGTCCGGAAGCTACGATGGGACTTTGAGGGTATGGGACGTGAGCACCGGCCGTTGCCTGCATGTATTGGCGGGCCATACCGCTTGCGTGCGGTGCCTTGCTTGTGATGAGGAGGGAATAGTTGCGGTAACGGGGGGCGAAGACGCCGCCGTACGTGTATGGAACCTGCGCGATGGGAAACTCGTGGCGGTGCATGTTTCGCAGTACGGCGTAATCTCTTCGCTGGCATTTAATCCTCCTGCTGTATATGCGGGGACCAAAGGTGGTGTTCTTGAGCGTTTGGACATTAATCATGCAGCGCAGTTCAGCGCAACCAGGTTGGCACGCACGGGTGACGCCATACGGAAGGCGCGCGGTGCTGGACGATGGCCAAGGGCACTGGTGTCCAGTGTGCTTGTCGGGATTCAAAATGGAGTCTGGAAATCTCCGGATGCGAACTGGGTCCGCGGCGGGTTGGTGCAAAGGCGGTTTTGCCAAGAGTGCGGGTTTAGGATATCGGAGACGCCCTCCAAGGCCCCCTGTCCGGAGTGCAAATCTGTGTGGGTAGATCGAGTGTTTTCAGCGGTGAGTTGCCCGAGTTGCGAAGCCATGGCGGAGGATTGGTTCAAGTACTGCCCGGGGTGCGGGCGGCAACGTTACTGAGCCAGCTTGACAGATTTGCCCTCATTCGAGTGACTATGTCGACTGGAAATTGAGCCTGTTAAAGGCTTTGGGGAAACTTGGGTACGCGAATTTGGACTTGAGACTTGCTTCTCAACACCCCGGATGTTTACACGTACTGCCCCCGGCAGCACCTCGATAGCCTTCCCCGTCCGGACGTTCTTGAGATGATGTTTTTGATCGTGCAAAGTCCCCAGACTTTGGTGATTATTCCGCCATGGTTCGGCGCAACATGCGGAATTCCGTCCCGAAACCAGGGCGGTGGCCTGGCTGGAGAAGCTGGTTGCGCCTTATTGCCCCAATCCGATCGCCACGGTTTGCCTCCATTGCAGGCTTTCCTCATACGCCCGCCATGATCTCGTGAGCGACCACAATACACCCACAATCCATGCCCTCCCCCACCCCATTTACCCTGACCGTCAAGGCCGTGCTGTTCGACGCCCAAAACCGCTGCCTGCTGCTGCGGCGCTCGCCGGCGAACCGGCATTTTGCGGGGTGCTGGGAATGGCCCGGCGGCAAGCTTGATCCCGGCGAGGATTTTGCCACTGGCCTCCACCGCGAGGTCCGCGAGGAGGCGGGGCTGGAGATCGAGTTGACCGCGCTGGCCGGAGCGACGCAGTTCGAGATGACCAGCGCCCACGTCATCCTGCTCTGCCTGGAGGCCCGTCCGCTGGGCACCGCCGTCCGGTTGAGCGAGGAACACGATGATTTTGCCTGGGTGCCGCTCGCGGAACTTGGCCGCTACCAGTTCAGCCCCGGCGTTGGAGATTTCATGCTGGATTACGCCAAACGGAAAGGAGCTATTTCATGAGCAATAAACTGACTCCCGAATTGCACAAGGAACAGATCCAAGCTTACACGAAACAATACCCGGACTACGAAGAATACGCCAACGCCCTCAAACGCGTCTTGAGGAAGAGCTGCGAGGCCTCCTTGCCGGAGGCGTTTGTCCAGGCCCGCCCGAAGAGTATTCCGAGCTTCGCGGAGAAGTGCGCCCGAAAGTTCGACAAGTATCCCGACGCCGTGAACCAGTTGACTGACCTCTGCGGTGCGCGCCTGATCGTGCAGACGTTGGAGCAAGTCGAGGCCGCCAAGTCCTTTATCCGCGCCAGTTTCATCATCGTCGAGGAGGAGGACAAGGCTTCCCTGCTCAGCACGGACAAGTTCGGTTACCGGGACCTGCATTTCATTATCCAGTTCAGGCCGGATCGGCCCTTTGACCTTTCGCCGGAGGAGATCAAAGCCATCGGCAACCGCAAGGCCGAGTTGCAGGTGCGCACTTGGGTGCAGCACGCGTGGGCCGACACCCTGCACGACCGCATGTATAAGACGCCTCTGCGCCTCTCAGCCGAGATCAAACGCACGGGCAACCTCCTGGCTGCCGTCATGGAGGAGGGCGACCGCGGCTTCGATCACCTGGCGAACGAGCTCGATGGGATGCTCGCCAATTATACCGCTTACGCCTCCAAGGCAGACGTCCAAAAGGAGATCGGCGTCCTGGAACTGTTGCTCCAGAATTGCGGGCCGGAAGAACGGCCCAAGCTGGCTTTGAAGCTGGCCCGCCTCAGTTCTCCCGAGGGAAAGTGGGACAAAGTCATCACTTGGCTGCGACCGCACATAGGTGTCGGTGGCCCGTTGGGGTTAGGGGTGCGCTTGGAGCTTGGCCACGCTCTCTGCCGGCAGAACCGGGCGAATCCGCGCTCGCCACTTTATCAGGAGGGCCAACAACTGCTCCTAGAGGTCATCGAGATATCCGACCAGAAGGACCTTTCCTCG
>Ga0316226_1002079_pt1 | contig 19651 bp, 11 predicted proteins | sample TBH18017metaG_FD_206009 | JGI IMG/M metagenome (GOLD analysis project Ga0316226, IMG submission 206009) | Freshwater microbial communities from Trout Bog Lake, Wisconsin, USA - TBH18017 | ecosystem: Environmental > Aquatic > Freshwater > Lake > Hypolimnion/Profundal zone | place: USA: Wisconsin...
GGGCGGCGCGCGCGCGAATGTCCGTCTGCAACACGTCGAAGTGGTGGCGGGCCAACTGGGTGTCCAGATGCTGGAGTTCGAGCATCAACTGCTTGTAGCGGCGGGCTTTTCCGGCCTGGCGCTGGAGGGAGCCAATCTGGCGTTTGACTTCGCGGATCAGGTCGGCGACACGGAGAAGATTTTGCTCGGTTGCCTCCAATTTGCGGAGAGACTCTTTTTTCTGGGCTTTGAACTTCGTGATGCCGGCGGCCTCTTCAAACACCAGGCGGCGGTCTTCGGGCTTGCTCGAAAGGATTTGAGTGATATTGCCCTGGGCCATGATGCTGTAACTGCTCCGGCCCACGCCCGTGCCCATGAAAAGCTGTTGTATGTCGCGCAGCCGGCAGGGCGTTTTATTGAGAAAGTATTCGCTCGAACCGTCCCGAAACACGCGTCGCGTGAGCGTAACCTCGTTGTAGGCGATCTCCACCCCGGCGGCTGTCAAATGCTCGCCGTCAACGCCGCCAATGGTCAAAGAAACCTCGGCCATGCTCAGGGGTTTGCGGGAATCGGTGCCGTTGAAAATGACATCCGCCATCTCGCCGCCGCGCAGGGCCTTGGCCGATTGTTCGCCGAGAACCCATCGGATCGAATCGGAAACGTTGGACTTGCCGCAGCCATTGGGGCCGACAATGCCCGTGACGCCCGGCTGAAAATTCAGCGATGTCTTCTCCGCGAACGATTTGAACCCCAAAACTGTTAAATTCTTCAAATACATTCTGAAACGAAAAATAACATCGAAAAGGGCAGGAAGTAAAGGAAAAAACCACAATATAGTGGGGTTGGGGGCAAAAAAAGCACTTCTAATGGGGTTTTTCGCCCGTTCAAGGGCGTTTTGGGGCCTTTTCGCTCTCCCTATCCTCAACGACCCGACGAACGATGAAGACGAAAAGGATGGAAAGAACCAGAAATGAGAACCACCCGTCAATCAGATCAGCACCCCCCCAGAATGATAAGAAGGATGAATGGGAGGCGGTTGGATTGAACAGGAAACGGCAGGATTTTAGCCAGAATATCCAGCCCGCGTGCAGGCCGATGGAAAAATAGAGCGCCCCGGTGCGTTGATAAGACAGGGCCAGAATCGCCCCCGCGACAAACAGGGTGAAAAAGGCCGGGATCAAAGGAGGCGGATGGCCAACCATCCGCCACAATAGAGTCAGCCCGGAATCCCATTGCACGGGCAAGGGCGCCCCTCCATTTTTGATGAAATGGACGGCGGAATAGACGGCGCTGCTGACAACCACGGCGGCCTGCCACGGCATGGATTGGCGCAGAAGTCCGAAGAGCGCGCCGCGAAAAACCAATTCTTCCAGGACGGCCACCAGTACCGCGGCCCAAGCGGCGTTGATCAGATGGCGGAAGATTCCGCCGGCGGAATAGGTCAAACAGAGTGTGTGCGCGCCGCATGCCAGGGCTGGCAGCGCGACGGCGGCCAGCGAAACCCACCCCAACGCGAAACCCGCGGCAATCCGCCGCGCCGGCCGGGCTTGGGGAAGAAAACCAAGGTCCTGCCAGCCTCGCGCCCCGTTGGAACGAAGCAGCGGCCAGAGGCAAAGGAGGGCCAGTCCGAGCAGGGAACGATCCAGGAAGCGATGGAAGGGGATGGCGGCCAGTGGGGCCAGATGGGAGGAATGACCGGCGGCCCATTGCGCCAGCCGGTAAAGGCAGGGCGCGAGCAGGGCGCCGCCCGGAAAGACGACCGCGAAATATAACAGGAGCGAACGGATGGGCCGCATGGAAGGGGATTAAAATGGGGTTTGCCTCTTGCGCCAAGAACAATCATAAGTGGAAGGAACATATGGCGGCGCGTCCCACGACCATCGAGCACTTGCTTGCAAGCACCCGCAATTACTTGCGCCGCCATTGGCAAAAAGCATTGCAGGTCAGGGAGCGTCTCTTGTTGAGCCAGGAGGCCCTCCACCTGTTGATGGCCGGAGCGGTGGGGGTGATGGGCGGCGTGATCAACGTTTTGTTCTACCTTTCCATCGAAGGGACGCAGGAACTCTTCCTGAGACATCCCGGTCAAACCATCGTGGAAGTCGCCAGGGAGTTGAGCTGGCCATGGCGATTGTTCACGCCCGCCCTGGGTGGATTGATCGCGGGGGGCGTTTTGTATTGGGGATTGCGCATGGTCGGCCGGCAGGGGTCCACGAATTTGCTGGAGGTGGTGGTGGCGGGCGACGGACGACTGCCGTTTCGCAGCGGCATCGTCCGCGCCGTTTCCTCCCTCCTGAGCATCGGCTCCGGCGCGTCCATCGGGCGGGAAGGCGGCATCACGCAATTGACGGCGACAGCGGCGTCGAAGTGGGGCCAAATGGCGGGCTGGCAGCCGTATCGGTTGCGGTTGCTGGTGGCGTGCGGCGCGGCGGCGGGAATCGCGGGGGCCTACAACGCGCCGATCACGGGGGCGGTTTTCGCCGCCCACATCGTGCTGGGGAATTTTTCGATGAGCATGTTTGCGCCGCTGTTGTGCGCGTCGGTGGTGTCCTCCATGCTTTCCCGGAGCTTTTTTGGCATCCACCCCTGGTATGAGGTTCCAAACTTCGACTTTACAAGCATTGGCCAATTGCCGTGGTTTGTCATGCTGGGTTTGTTTGCCGGCGGCCTTGGGGCGGGGTTTCTGCGATTGCTCCAGATTAGCAGGAAGATTTTCCAGCGCATCCCTCTTCTTTACATCCGCATGGCGGCGGGGGGCCTTCTGGTGGGGGCGATTGCCCTGGCCTTCCCGGAAGTGTGGGGCAACGGCCACGAGGTCACCAACCAGATCATCGAGCGCCCGATGGGATGGGAGATGTTGTTTGGCATTTTCCTGGCGAAGCTGGCGGCCACGATCATCACGGTGGGTTCGGGCGCGGTGGGCGGGGTGATCACGCCGACGCTTTTTCTGGGGGCGGGGCTGGGCAGCCTGGTGGGGATGGCCTTGCAACACGCCGGATGGGCGCCAGCCAACCTGCCCATCGGAATTTTCGCGCTGGCGGGAATGGGAAGCGTATTCGCGGCGACCACCCGTTCGCCGCTGCTGGCCATTGTCATGGTGCTCGAAATATCGCAGAATTATTCCCTGATGCCCGCGCTGATGCTGGGCTGCGCCGTATCCACCCTCGTCTCGCGCCGGCTGTGCGCCAATTCAATCTACACCGAGCCGCTGAAATTGCGCAGCCTGGAGGTGGAGAGCTTCCGGCTCGGCGCGGCCACCGAGCAAACCATCGGCGACTTGATGAGGGAGCCGGTGAAGCCGCTGCGGGAAAACGCCACGCTGCCGGAGATCGGGGAGCGATTTCTGAGCAGCCCGAACAATTACCTGCCAGTGGCCGACGCGCAAAATCGGCTGCTCGGTTTGGTGGCCCTGCAGGATTTGAAGGAATATCTTGGCGCGGGCAGCGAAATGAGCGCGGTCATCGCCGCCGACATCATGCGTCCGGCCCCGCCGTGCTTGCTGCCGGGCCAGAAGCTGCTGGACGCGCTGCCGGTATTGCTGGCCAGCGAGCAACGAAACGTGCCGGTTGTCAACACGCGGGAAGAAAATCGCATGGTTGGCTCAATGCCGCGCGCCGAAGCGCTGGCGGCTCTCTCGGAAGTCATCGCGGCCAACACGACGACGACGTCCTCGACGGAGATTATTGCAAAAGAAAAGCTAGCGCCCCCCCTGCCGCCGCCAGCAGCCAGATCAGGACGACCGCCCGGACCGGGGTGAAACCACGCCGGACCAACCGGTGGGAAAAATGGTTGGTGTCTCCGATGTAGAATGGGCGGCCGCTTTTCCAGCGCAGAAGAACCACCCAGAGCAGGTCGCCCAGAGGAATGGCCAGCACCAGCAGGGGCGTCAGCACGGCCAGGGGATGCGGGTGTTTGCGCGTGTAGTAATGCGGCAATATGCCCAGCACCGCCAGCAGATAGCCGGTCAAGTGACTGCCCGCGTCGCCGAGAAACGCGGTGGCGCGGGGAAAGTTAAAGGGCAGAAATCCCAGCAGCGCTCCCGTGGCCAGGAAGGCGATGGCCGCGACGTCGTACTGCCCCCGGCTGCCGGCAATCAATCCCAGCCAGGCGGCGCCAATGACCCCCAAACCGGCGCATAGTCCGTTCATGTTATCCATGAAATTGAACGCGTTGACCACGGTGAGAATCCACAAAGCCGTGATGCCGTAACTGAAGGCCAGGCTCGGCACGAAAAGAGTGACGCGCATCCCGGCCGCGGCGACAACCAGCGCGACGATCAGTTGGCCGCCAAATTTAACCGGGGGCTTGAGTTCGATTTTGTCATCGAGCAATCCTATCAAAAGCATGCCAAAGGCGCCTGCTGTCAAACTCAGGAGTTGGGGCGCCCGCGCGCGGAAGCCGTATTCGAAGAGGGCGGCGCCGCTTGGGGGCGATGCCGCAAAGGCCGCCGCCAGTCCGGCCGCAAGCGTTATCAACAGGCCCGTCATCACCGCCATGCCACCGGCCAATGGGATGGGGTTCGTGTGGATTTTACGATGGCCCGGGTCGTCCATCACGCCGGATTTGCGGCACCAGCGGCGCCAGAAAGGCACGGAGACCGCCGTGGCCGCCGCGGCGGAAAGGCAGGCTGCGGAATAAACAACAACCATGTTCACTTGGATTCCATCCCGGCGAGATTCTGGTAAAGGACGTGTATTTTTTCCAGCATGGTTTCAACGGCGAAATTCTCGCGCGCGAACGCCCTGCCGCGCCGTCCCAGGCGCTCGCGCAGGTCCGCGTCCGCCGCGAGTTGGGCCAGCCGCTCCACCAGGGTTTGAATGTCGCCCGCGGGGATAAGAAAGCCGGTCTGGCCGGAAAGGCAAACTTCATTTGCGCCATCGCAATCATAGGCGGCCACCGGCTTCCCTGCCGCCATCCCTTGCGGCAATGCGCGAGGCAGCCCTTCCCGCCGCGAGAGATGAACCACCGCGTCCATGATTCCCACATAATTGGGAATATCGGCAGGGGGAACCAGTCCCGCGAAAACGATCTGTTTTTCCAATCCCGCCGCCCGCGCGCGTTCCTGCAGGCGCGCGCGCAAGGCCCCGTCCCCTGCCAAAAGAAACTTTGTCCGGGGATGGCGCCGAAGGATGCCGGGGGCGGCGGCGATAAGATCGTCATGCCCCTTGAGGTGGAAGAGCCTGGCGATTTTGCCGACGACGAAATCGGTTGGCGCGATGCCCAGGCGCGCGCGCAGCTCCGGGTCATTGCGGGCGGCCAAAAAAGGTTCAAGCGCAAAGCCGCTAAAGATGCGGCTGAATTGGTCCGGGCGTCCGACGCCCGCAGCCAGGTACTGTCGAGTCATGGCGTCAGCGACACTGATAAAGTGAGTGGTCACTTTGGCGGCGCGCCGTTCGGCGGTTCTAAAAAGCAGATTGGGGATGGTTCCTTGGAAAGGGCCGAAAGAAGGGCCGTGAACGGTGTGAATGATAATGGGAACCCCAGCCCGCCGCGCCGCCAGGCGGGCAAGGATGCCCGCCTTGCCGCTGTGGGAGTGGACGATGAGCGGGCGCGTGGCGCGAAACATTTTGGTTAGACGGAGCCAGGATAGAAGATCACACCACGGATGAACGGGGCGGATCAAAGAGGGAAGAATGGTCAACAGTTCAGGTTTGGCGGCGAAGGCTGATTCAAGCGAGCCTTCAGGGCCAAAGGTGGGGCCGGCCACCAAATGAACTTTCAGGCCGGGATAATTCTGGAGGCCAAGGACCGTGGCAATGGTATTTTCCTGCGCGCCGCCAATGACCAGCCGGGTGATGACGTGGGTGACCCGCATCCGTTATGGGATTAGTGGCGTTGCAGCGCGACAAGGCGGTTCGTGGCTCTCTTGTATTCGCTGCTCTCCTCCGGCGCAAGGCGGACACAGCGCTTCAAATGGTCTATTTCCCCGGGTTTGTTATTCTCCCCGGCTGCGACGCTGGCCAGGCCGAACTCGACCAGATACGGTTGTTGAGGCAGTAGCTTTCCCATCGCCTTGAAATCGTCCCTGGCCGCCTTGAATTGTTTGAGTTGAATTTCGGACGCGGCGCGATTGAGGAGGGCGGTGTGGTTTTTGGGCTGAAGTTGCAGGACCTGGCTGAGAGTGGAAACGGCGGCGGCATAGGAATGGAGCATGATTTCCACTTCGGCTCGTTTGAGAAGCGTTTCAGGCACGTCAAAAGTGGCCACGGCGTCATGACTGGGGGAGGCCAGCAATTGTAATTGCAGGTTGATATTGGTCCACGCGCTGCCGAACGAGCGGGCCGCTTCGCCGTCCTTGCCCTCGCGCTCGTATTCCAATCCGCGCACGCGATAGTATTCGGCGAGAGTGGCGACGCGATTTTCGTCGTTGGGATCGGCATGGATGGCGTCGCGCAGCACTTTTTCCGCCGTGGCATAATCGCGGCCGGACATGTAAGCCAGGGCTTCGCAACGAGCCAATTCCCAGGCGGTGATTTTCGGCGAGTCTCGCAAAGCGCGCAGCAAGCCGAGGGCCTTGGCCGACTGGTGGAGGTCCACGTATGTTTTGGCCATGGCCAATTGCGCTTCGGGATCGCCCGGCAGCAATTGGAGGCGTCGCTGGAAAAGAATGGCCGCCTGGCCCAGATTGCCGCCTTGAGCCATGACCTTGCCCAGTTCCAAGTCCAGACCGGGTTCGTCAGCCGGCCCGTTCAGCCGGAGAAGCGGGGTCAGACCATGGTAGTAGTACAGACCCTTGTAGAAGGTTTCGGTGGCATCCATGGGCCGGTGGTCGCCTTTCTGGAGGTGTTCGTTATATTCAAGGTTGATGGTGGCGATAAAGTTATGGGGATTAAGGCGGACCGCTTCCGCAAATTGGTCGTGGGCTTCTTTCAAATGGTTGGCCTTTTGCAGTTCGGTTCCCCAGTAATTCAGCCCCACCGCGTAATCGGTGCTTACGGCTTCGGCGTCTGAATTAAGTTTGGCCAGTTCCGGCAGTTTTTTCAGCGCGCCGTTTTCTAGTTTTGTCCAAAAAGCCTGGTTGGCCTGGATTTCCGCGTCTGTCACCAGCGGCGGTTGTGACATGTTGGTGTTGTAGGGCTTGAGTTCATAGACCAGCCCGCGAGGCTTGAGATACAGAGCCTCAAAGTAATAACCAAAACTGGGGTGCAGGTAATATACCGGATAGTTGCGCGTGACTTGGTACATGAACCGCACCAAGTTGTCGCTCCCAAGCACCCGCGGGATGCGGGCCAGGTTGGTCGTCATCACGCTTTTCAGTTCGGGATAACGCGATGCCAGATGAAAAACATACTCCCGATGCGGAAACGATTCTGTGTCAATTAAAATGTGTTGATCGTGAACGCCCCGCCGCTCGCATTCGGCTTGCAGCAGATACAACCGGGCTGGATCATCGCTCAAGATGATCGCCCTTTTCGCCGGCAAACCGTCCAGGGTTTGGTCGGCGAACAGTTCGAGCGCGCGGCTGTTGCCGGCGCTAATGTGCGGGAAGTTCTGCCATGCAAGCAGGGCTGGCGCGCCCAATGAAAGCACCCATACCGCGGCGACCACGCCGAAATTGAAGATTTTCTCCAGCGGATGCTGCCGTTGCCAGGCCTGAAGCCGGACCGAGCGAAAAACCAGCAGCAGGTACCCGCTGAAATAGCCCACGGAAAGCGCCCCCAAATAATAGAAAGTCAGGAAGCTCACCGGCTGTTCGCGCATGCGCACGCTGGGGCTGTATTTAAAGTCGAAAAACGTCACCAGCGCCAGAGCCAGGAACGCGGCATGCAACAAGCCGAACAGGAACCGCCTCAACCTGTTTCCAGTGGGGCTGAGTTCTTCATCAAGGGCCTGCCATTTGATGGCGGCAAAGATCAACGGCAGAATCGTGGGCACCGCGGCCAGCGCCGCCACCCAGCGCGGCACCGATCTGAGGCCGAACGTTTGAACGCCCAACTCCTGGTGAAGAATGGACAAAAATCCCGCGTGGCTGACGCCGCCGCAACCCAGGATGGGGATGAGCAAATAGAGCGGAAGGCCCGCGATCCCGCAACAGAACATCCGGGCCAAAAACCTGCGATTGAAGAAACCGAACAATCCTTTGATGCAAAGCAGCGCCATGATGTACAATGGAAAGAAGCCCAGAAGCGCCCAATTATTGGCGGCCCCAAGTCCATACGCGAAAGCCGACAGCAGCAGCCAATTGTCATTTTTGGAAATCCGATACTCCAGCAGGGCATCCATCACCAGGGCAAACAACAGCACATTAAGCATCTCGCCCGTGGCCGCGACGGCGTTTTCCCAGAAAATCAGTTGCGCCGCCAGGATCAGCACCGCGAAAAGGGCCGGCAGAAACGCGGAACGGAAAGAAAGCATCCCGTGCGCCCCCAATTCCCGCATGCGTTGCTCCGGTGTCCGGTCGTGGGGCAGCAGCCGCACCGAGCGAGCCAGGAGACCGAGAGTCAAGGCCGCGCAAATCGCCGTGAAACCGTTCAGGACCACCGGCTCCCACGCGGCGGGCAGCAGCCGCGCTGGCGCCGTCAACACAAGAAACAGCGGCGCCATGACCTCCGGCCGCCACTTCAGCGGGAAGGGATGCCAGTCCCAGCCGGTTATTTGAGCCATCAGCGGCAGGGCTTTCAAGGACACCCAGTGGTTGAGCGTGAGGCCGTACAATAACAAAGCTCCGACAACAACCAGCCACGGTGAAAGGACGATGGGCCGCGTTTGAGAAGGGTTGATCTTATCTTCCGCTGTCATAGATGGTTGAGTTTGGATGAGACTGCGCTCCCTCGCAAGGTTTATCCGCCCCCGTTTATCCGCCCACGGACGGCGGCCCCCTAAACCTGACGTCAGCGACGCATTCGGTATGTTGGGTTTGCGGAAACATGTCCAATGGAACTATTTTCGTTACTTCAAAGACATTCCCGGCCCGCAAAACGTTCAAGTCCCGCGCCAGCGTCGCGGGATGGCAGGAGACGTAAAGAACCTGCCGCGGACCTGTTTGCCGCAAAACTTCGAGCATTTCCGCCGGACAACCGGTGCGCGGCGGATCCAGAAGAACCGTCGTGGATCCGGCCTCGAATCGCCCCAGCATCCGGGGCAGAAGCTCTTCCGCCCGCCCGGTCAGAAAATGTCCGTTGCCGCGCCCGCGGGCGCGGGCGTTGAGCCGGGCGGCCTGGATGGCGGCCTGATCCACCTCCACTCCGGCAAACTCCTCCACCATCCCGCCAAGCTCAACGCTGAAGAATCCCACCCCGCAATACGCATCCAGCAAAAAGCGCGAGCCGCTGTCGCGCAAGCGGGCGCCGACTGTTTCCACCAATTGGGGCAAAAGATGGAAATTGTTCTGGAAAAAAGAATCCGGCGGCACTTCCCAACCCTCCGCGGCAACCCGCAACGCCACCTTGATCCCCCCTCTGGGCGGGGGCTGCTGGCGAACAACGCGGATTTGCTCGTTGAGCGCCGGTTCCGCGATCTTGCACTCCTCGATGTCAACCGCCAGCCGGCTGTCCGCGCGCAAGAATCCAATGTTCATTCCCTGTTTGATTTTATCCCACTGGCTGCGAATCATGATCCGGTTGCGATAGCCATAAGGTTCCGGACACGGAACCACCCTCTCAACCCGCCCCGGTTCAACCCCCCCGATTCTTTCAAACAAATCGCACGCTTGCTTGTGTTTGATTTGCAGTTGCGCCGGATAAGCGATGTGCTGGTACTGGCAGCCGCCACATTGGCCAAAATACCGGCAGGCCGGCGCAACGCGGTCGGGCGAAGGTTCAATTACTTGTAGCAGGCGCGCGCGCGCAAAGCGTTTTTTGACCTCGATCAGTTCCACCTCCACCGTTTCACCGGGCGCGACAAATGGGACGAAAACCACAAAGTCGTTCAACCGCCCCACGCCTTCCCCGCCAAAAGCAATATCGGCAATGGTCAAACGCGCCGTTTGGCCCGGGGCGGCAATGGGAGAATCCACAAATTTTCTGGCCGCCGTTTCTAAGCGACGGCTGTCAAACGGGCTGGCTGCTCTTTGGCCAGCAGGGCTTTCACCCGCGCCGCCACGTGACCGGCCGTCAACCCGTATTTTTGGCGCAGGTCATCCACCGTCGTGGCGTGCTCGATGAACTGGTCCGGCCAGCCCACCCGTTCCACCGGCGTCGTGATCCGCTTTTCATTCAACAACTCCAGCACGGCCGCTCCGTAACCGCCTGGAAGCACGTGATCTTCCAGCGTGACCACCAGCTCCGCGGCGCGCGCGAAAAACTCCGTCGTGTCCGCGTCCAGCGGCTTGGTAAAACGGGGGTTGATCACCGCGCAATCAAAACCATCCGCCGCCAATTGTTCGGCGGCCTGCTCCGCCACCCGGTGCATGACCCCCAGGCCGAACAGCGCCACTTTCCGCCCCCCGTTGTCGGCCAGATGCCGCGTCACCTCCGCCTTGCCGATTTCCAGAAGAACGGGTTGTTCCTTGACGGGCACGCCCTCGCCCGCGCCGCGCGGATAACGGATGAAAACCGGGTGTTTCTGATGCGTGGCGGTGAACATCATGTCCGCCAGTTCGTCCTCGTTGCGCGGTGACATGGCAATGACGCCAGGAACGCAGCGCAAATACGCGATGTCGAACAGTCCATGGTGGGTCGGCCCGTCGCTGGCGGAGAGTCCCGCCCGGTCGAGGCAAAAAATCACCGGCAAATTCTGCAAGGCCACGTCATGCACAATGCAGTCATACGCCCGCTGCAAAAAGGTCGAGTATATCGCGCACACCGGATGAAATCCCATCGTTGCCATTCCGGCGGCGAAGATGACCGCGTGCTCCTCGGCGATGCCGACATCGTAGTAACGGCCCGGCATGGCCTTTTCCAGCGCCTTTAATCCGGTGCCGCTCGGCATTGCGGCGGTGATGCCGACGATCGAATTGTCCTTTTGGCACAGTTTGATCATGGTTTGGCCGAATACGTCCTGATAGCTGGGAGGGGTGCCGGGTTTGACTGCCGGCGTGTTGCCCGTGGCGGGATCGTATGGGCCGAGGCCGTGGAATTTCTCCGGATACTTCAAGGCAGCCTCGTAGCCGTACCCTTTTTTGGTCAGAACATGCAGCACCACCGGAGAATCAGTGGCCTTGGCGTACTCCAGCGAACTGATCAACAGCGGCAAATTATGGCCGTCAATCGGCCCCAAATAACGCAGCCCCATTTCTTCAAATATCAGGCTGCTTCCGTGGCCGCCTCGCCCGTCGGCCTCCAACCGCTCTTCATTTTGTCTCATGATCACTTCCGCGAACGCGCTCTTGAGGGCTTCCTCCGCCTTGTGCCCCAGCTTGAGGGCCAGGTCCCCTTTGGGCATCCGTTTGAGCAGCCGTTCCACGTCGCGTTGCAGTTGGTTGTAACGCGGGTTGGTGATGAGCTTGTTGAGATAGGCGGAAAAGGCCCCGACGTTCTTCGCGATGCTCCATTCGTTGTCGTTCAGAATCCCGATAAAGCGCCGGGTGGTCTGCGCTATATTGTTGAGGGCCTCGAAGGATATGCCGTTGGTCAATGCCGCGTCGCCAAAGACGCACACCACGTTCTCGTCCGATTTGCGCTGGTCGCGCGCGGCGCACATCCCCAACGCCGCCGAAAGCGCCGTGCCCGCGTGGCCCGCGCCGTAGCAATCATGCTCGCTTTCCGTCCTCAGCGCGAAGCCGTTCAACCCGTTCGTCGTCCGAATCGTATCAAACCTGTTTTTGCGGCCGGTGAGCAATTTATGCACGTAACTTTGATGGCTTACGTCCCACACGAACTTGTCGTGCGGCGTGGAAAAAACGCGGTGCATGGCCAGCGTCAGCTCGACCACCCCCAGGTTGGGGCCGAGGTGCCCCCCGTTCTTGGCCAGCTTTGTGATCAATTCGTGCCGGATTTCCTCCGCCAACTGCGCCAGTTGTTCCAGCGTCAATTTCTTGACGTGCGACGGATTGTCAACCATGTCGAGATAACGATTCATTCCATTGCTTCCGCGGGTGTTAAAGGCTTGAGGCTCAGGGCGCCTTTGGCATTTTTTTCCAATTGTTGAATTTTCAACTCCGCCTCGTTCAATTTGTCATGGCACAGCGCGGTCAGGCGCGCGCCTTCCTGGTAATGCGCCAGCAAAGTTTCCAACGGCAAATCCTGCGCTTCCATCGCCTCGACAATCGTCTCAAGCCGTTGAACCGCCTCTTCAAAAGGCAGATCCTGTGAATTGGCTGCGGTTTTGTCCGCGCCCTTTGCGTTAGACATGCGCCAATCGTAATCGAACATCCCCCTCCCCGTCCAGTCCAATGCGGACCCCAAAATCCTCGCCTAAGAAGCGTACTCTCAATTTCTGGGAGCACACGCGCCCCCGCGTGTCGCGGTCGGCGCCCCCGCCGACCGCTTCTTTCGAGTCATATATCATTTCCATCGCGGCATTCAGGCGCAGCACGAACGTCAGGCGAGGATTTTGGGGACCCCGGTCCCGAATCAAGAACAACTTCTTCGGGAGCACGTTCATCCCGACCGCCCCCGTCGGCGTCCCGCCGGCGGATGCAATCCTAATCGTAATCGTAATCTCCTTCACCCCCGGGAGAAGGTGCCGCAGGCGGATGAGGGGCCAGGCGAGTTTTTCACCTCTGCGTTCTCTGCGCCTCTGCGCGAGGCACTTTGCTTAATTCCAAAACCGGGGGGCGGACGAAATCTTCTGCTCGACGAACCCGAAGCCGTTCGTTAGAATTCTCTTGATGGATGCCGCAATGACCAAAAAGAAGCGTGGGGCAAGACCCCTGGCCAACGCGCAAACGGACGCGCAGGTGCGACGTTGGGGGCGGCGTCTGGCGGCGGACGTGCAATCCGTCATCGCCCGGCATCCGAAAGCGGACCCTGAAGTGGTCCGTTTAACGTTGATTTCCCTGCAATCGCCCCCGTTGGAAAGATTAAACCGGAGTTTGCGTCGTGGCCGAGGTTTTGCCGCTTTCAGACGGTGAACTCCGCCTGCTGGAGTCCCTGTTGCGCCACCATGTGCGATTCATGGTAGTCGGCCTCTCCGCCGCAAGACCGACCAGGATACTTTCAAAACACTCTCTAATCATTTGAAAATCGGTGCGGGGTTCCGAATCTCCGATGCCGGCCCCCGCGCACACCGCCTTCATATTCGAGAGCAAGGATAATGATGACTGACGCAAGCCCCGGCGCGGCTCAACATCCAGAGAAACAGCGGAACACGCTGCGGCTTTGGTGGATTTGCATGGCCCTGGCTGTCATCACGGTGGCGGTTTATTCGCCCGTCTTCCACTACGATTTTCTCACATTCGACGATCAGATATACGTCACGGAAAATCCTTGCGTGCGCTCCGGCCTCAACGGCAACAGCCTGGCCTGGGCATTCCACACCACCACGTCAGGGAACTGGATACCGCTGACCTGGATTTCACACATGCTGGCTTTCCAATGCCTTGGCATGAAGGCGGGCGGACATCATTTGGCAAACGTTCTTTTCCACGCGGCCAACGCGGTGTTGCTTTTCCTGCTTCTGCAACGAATGACCGGCGCGATCTGGCGCAGCGCCCTTGTCGCGGCGTTTTTTGCCTGGCATCCGGCGCACGTGGAATCGGTCGCCTGGATCGCGGAACGCAAAGACGTTCTAAGCTCTTTTTTCGGGCTGCTGGCGCTGTGGGCTTATATGCGCTGCGCGGAACAGTCAAAATTAAAGGTCTTTTACGGCCTGAGCCTGGCGCTTTTTGCGCTGAGTTTGATGGCGAAACCGATGCTCGTGACCCTGCCGTTTGTGTTGCTGCTGCTGGATTTCTGGCCATTGGGGCGCATGTCGTGGTCCTCGCTGCGGCGGTTAGTCGTCGAAAAAGCGCCGATGTTTGCCTTGAGCGCGGCTTGTTGCGCATGGACATTGTGGGCGCAGAGCCGAAGCCACGCCGTCGCTTCCATCCAGGAGATTTCCCTGCCGCATCGCCTCGGCCACGTTTTCGCGTCGTATCTGGATTACATCGTGATGCTGGTTTATCCGCATGACCTTGCGATTTATTATCCGTATCCGCCGCGCGAATCCGCCGCGATGGTCGCCGGCGGAGCGGCGGCCCTGGCCCTGTTTTCGACACTGGCCATCGTCCTGGCGCGGCGGCGGCCCTGGGCGACCGTTGGATGGTTTTGGTTTATGGGGATGTTGACGCCGGTCATTGGGCTGGTGCAGGCGGGCGATCAGGCCCTGGCCGACCGCTACACCTATTTGCCGGCCATCGGGCTGTTTATCATCGTTGCGTGGGCCGGGGCCGAACTGGCCATGCGGCATCCGGCCGTGAAATGGTTCGCGGCCGCCGCAGTGTTGGGCATGCTGGCGGCGAGTTGGACTCAAATCCACTATTGGAAGGATACGCGAACCGTTTTTGAACACGCCTTGGGAGTGACCCGTGATAATTACGTGGCGCTCACGTTGCTGGGGAGCATCCGCGCGGACGATGGCGATTTGAACGGAGCGATGGAGTATTATCACAAGGCTTTGCGTGCCAAGCCGAATTATTCCGAAGGGCGCTTCTTTCTCGCGCGCGGCTTGCAGCAGCAGGGAAAAATGGAACGCGCAAAATCGGAATGCGCCATCGCCCTGCGGCTGAACCCATCGTTTGAACAAGCGCATATATTGATGGGACTGCTCCTGGCCGGGGAAAAGAAATTCGACGAGGCCGCGGCGGAATACGAGATCGTTCTCAAGGCCAACCCGCGCTCGGCGACGGCCCACAACGACCTTGCCCGCCTGCTGCAAAGCCAGGGGCGGCTGGACCAAAGCATCGGGCACTACCTTGCCGCGCTGCAATGCGACTCCAGCATGCCGCAAGCCCATAACAACCTTGGCGTGCTCTATTTGCAAAGGGGCCGGCCAGCCGATGCCACGGCCCAACTGCGGGAGGCGTTGCGGCTCAATCCCGGAAACATGGAAACGGAGCACAATCTGGCGCTGGCCTTGAACCAGCAGCAGCAGTGGAGGGAAGCCGCGGACCTGTGGCAGCGCATCGCGGCGGCACAGCCCGCTGACGCCGACGCCCAGTATCAGTGCGGATGGGCGCTGTCGCATCTGGGAAAAACCCGCGAAGCCATGGGCTGCTACGCCCAAGCGATATTATTGACTCCAGACTTCGCCGAAGCCCTCGACGCGCTGGCCTGGATTGCCGCGACGGATCCGCGCCCGGAGCTGCGCAACGGGCCGCAAGCCGTTCAAATGGCCGGCCGGGCCTGCGAACTGACGGGGCGCAGGCAGCCGCGGATGCTTCTTACCCTGGCGGCGGCCTGCGCGGAAACCGGACGATTCGGCGAAGCCGCCGCCGCCGCCCGCCAGGCCGGGGACCTGGCCGGAACGGCGGGCCTCAAAGAACTTCAAGAAAAAGCCCGGCGCATGCGAGGCGCCTTGGAAAAGAGCCAACCCATCCGCGAACCCGCCGGCAAACCCGATTCAACGGCTCAGTAACCGACGAAAGCGCGGTAAGCCGGGTTCCAAATGACATCCGGCGCCAAACCTTCGATCTTGGCGCTAAAATTGGCGCCATTCGTCAAATAGGAATCCTTGTAGTAACCAACGTGGCCGTCGCAGAAACTCAGAACCGCCCCGTTAAAATGCCGCGAAGCCAGACTCTTGAAGCGAAGGCCCGGAAGTTGGTTGTTGTAGATCGGGTTCGCATTGTCAATTTCGGTGTACGGATTGAAGGCCGCATCGAACAGCAGGACGGTGGCGAACGGCTTGGGCAGGACGCTCACCTTGGGCATGACGCCGTATTCATATTCCGTCCCCATCAAGTCCCCTTCGCTGGACGTTCCGACGATCTTGTTCAGATCGAGGGACTGGCAATAGCCGAAGTAGCCGACCGAGGGGTAGGGTTCCGGGGCGGACGTCCATTGCGACGCGGCTTGCTGCAGCGTCATGTTAATGGACGGACAGAACCAAAAAGAACTGCCGGTTCCCCCGGGAAACGGCATGTATTGATACGGCAGGCTGGTCGCCTTTCCTGTCAGAAAACTGATTTTATTCGAGACGTAAGACATCAACGGACGCCCCGACCAATAAGGAGGCAGTCCGTTAAACCAAGCCGTCGGGTCCATGGCCGTTCCATACGGGTAGGTTCCCGTGTATTCCGCGCTGTCACCCATCCCATCCGTCGGCAGCATGTCTTTAAAATCGCCCACGTACATCTGTTCGGCCGCCCCCCATTGTTTGAGGTTCGACATGTCGTGGACTTTTTGCGATTCCTGTTTGGCGTGCGACAATGCGGGCAGAAGCATGGCCGCCAGTATGGCAATGATGGCAATGACCACCAACAACTCTATCAAGGTAAAGGCGCGCGATCTCATGTTTTTTCAACCCAATGTCATGTTTTATTCAGCCAAATGCGCCCCCGGCTCGAAAACCGGAGGCGCAAATTCGGTTTTAATTCAGTTGCTCTGGTTTCCACCTAGGGACTGCTGACCACGTAGAAATTCGCCGAATTCGTTCGCAGCGTGTCCGTGTAAGTTCCCAGTGTGCTAGTAAACGCAAGCCCTGTCGCCAGCACGTTGGTAAACGGCCCCGCCAGGGAGCTCGAATACAGGACGCTGTAGGAGGCGGTGTTGGGAACTGCCGTCCAAGTCAATGTGAAGTTTGTTTTGCCGCTTGATATGGCTCCCGCCAGATTTGTGATCGTCACCGGCGCGGGCGCGCTGATGACAAGGTTGGAATAAACCGTGAATTCCAGGCCCACGGTCGTGTTATCCTGAACCAGCGGGCCGGAGACGCTGGAGGCAAACTCCGGTATGGGTTGTCCCGTGACAAGATTTGTATCCTGGTCGCTGACAAACAGGGTGTAGGTCAGCCCGGCATTGTTCTTCACAACATACTGCGTTCCTGAGGCAAACACCGCGCCCGGCGCGTAAGCTTGGAAATACAGGTTCGTCAGCATGACAACGGATCCTTCGACATTCGCGGCAATATTGGCGGGCAGCGGAGCCGTGTAGCCCCACGGCAGGACGATTGGAGACGGCAGTGAATTGCTATGGCTCAGAATGGTGTTCACGTAGTATCCGGAGCCTTCAATCACGTCCAATTCAAAATTGTCCACGTAACTGGAGAGCACTCCCGTCGCGGTCACAAGATCGCCCAATTGCGGGCGGAAATCCGAGCCGTCCGTGACAAAAAGGTTCAGGCCCCCCGTGCTGTCCTGGATGTAACAGGACGATGTGTTGCCGCTGGTCAGATTTGTGGCCGTCGTGACTACACCGGTGATATTATACAAAGTCGTCGTGTCAGACGGTTGATAAGTGGTCGGATTGAGCAGACTGCGGAGATAGCCGATGGTTACGGACTGGGGTCCATTGACGACCAGAACGGCGTTGCTGCTCCGGGTTTGCAAGGCGCCATTGTTGCCCGTGGCGATCACGTAGTATGTGCCCGATTGATTGGTGCCAAGATTGCTCAAGGTGAGATTCTCGCTTGAACCGACCTGGCTCGTGCCGGAGCCATTGTTGAAATACCAGGCATAGGTGATGGGTCCGGTCCCAACGGCCAGGGATGTCAAAATCACATTCCCGCCTTCCGAATTGGTGGTGTTCGCGGCGGGCTGAACGGTGAACATGGGCGGCGTTGCCGTGGTTATGACGGACACGACGGCATTGGAACTTTGCACCGGGCTGCCGACCGCGCCTTGGACAGTGACGTAATAAGTGCCGCTGTTGGTCGCGACAAGGGAGTTGATGGACAAGGTGGGCGTGGCGGAACCCGTGACATTGGTTCCATCACTCAACGGGTTGCCGTTTTGATACCAGGCGTAGGTCAGACCGGCGCCCGGCGCGCCAATGCCCGAAGCGGCGACTTCCAGCACGATGGGATTGGCCTTGTAATTCGTGGTTCCAGCCGGCTGCAAGCCGATCACGGGATTCGTGGCCGTCACGCCGGCGGTCACCACCGTGTAGCCGGAGCCGTAATCGCTCCAGTCGTAAGAAACTTGGAGATTGTCCATGACCAAAACGCCCTCGCCCTGGCGCTGCCGCAATCCAAAGGCGTTCATAAGTTGGTTGGTGTAACGCGTGCCGCCGCTGCTTGGATCGAAAGTATCCGTCGCCGTGCCGGAACTGACCCCGCCCGGCCCATCCGCCTGGACGTCGTCCACCGACGCCGGGTTGATCGCCATCCCGGAAACCTGGGCGCCGAAATCCACGTAGTAAACCACCTGATAGTCAATGCCCGGGGCCAAGTCTACCGGCACAACCGCATTCGGACCGGTTGACCCGGTGTTGGCGGAGTCGTTCTGGGCATCGGCGATGCCAAGGCGATAGGTGCCGGGATACGCGACATTGGGAATATCCGGGGTTAAGCCGGGTTGGTTCGACGTCAGGGCAAAGATGCGCCCAAAGAAATTAAAGTTGGTGTCTTCAAGATTGGCAAAATAAACGCCGCCGGGGTTGGTGGGAAGCGCGCTGAAATTGACGACGAAACTCGCCCAAATGACCGTGTTGCCCTCCGGCTGGGAGAATAACTCCTGCGCATCCGTGGTGGCGTTGGTTTGATTGATCTGAACGCGGCCATTGGTGACGATTTCGGGATTGCTGCCGTTAATATCCGTCCACGGGGACCCGGCATCGCCGAACAAATTGCCATTGGGATAGCTGAATGTATCATTGATCAAATAAAGCGAGTAGGAAACGATCACGGGACTGCTCGTGATGCTCGTCACGGACGCGCCCGCGGTATTGGTAATGATGACGGAATACGACGCCGTCTCGGACACCTCGCTGCTCGGCACCGTGTAGCAGGACGAATGCGCGCCGGAAATGGGGACGCCGTTGGAGAGCCATTGGTAAGACAAAGCGCCCGTGCCAACCGCCGTCACGCAAAGGGAAACAGGCCCGCCGCCCGGAAGATTCGTCGCCCCCGTCGGTTCGGTGACAATGGCCGGATTCTGAACAGTCAAAGATATGATGGCGCTTTGAGCCGTTCCGTAAGTGTTGACGGCGGTCATGTAAAACAAAGAGCCGTTCTGGCCGTTATTGATATTGGCCAGACTGAGTATGGAATTCGTCGCGCCGGGGATTGCCACGTATGTTGGATTGGCCACGCTGTTGGAATACCATTGGCAGGCGGGAGCGGGGACGCCAATGACGGCGGTTGAGAACGTGGCGGTATCGCCCGGATTCCCCACAAAGGACGCCGGCTCAACCGTGATCACCGGAACGGGCAGCGGCACAAACCGGACGCCGCGGAATGTGTTGGTGCCGGAATTGGCGCCGGTGGGATTAAAGACATTCTTTGCAAGGTTGATGACGGTGGACCCCGGTCCGTTGTCTTGAACGCTGACGAGCCGGTTGGTGTAAGTCTCCGCGGTCACCGCGTAAAGCACGGGCGGGGTTTGCGTGAAGTCGGCTGCCACGCTTAATCCTTTCTGGCTGCCGGATGCCGATTGGAAGCCCGTGTTGGTAAGGATAATCGTGTAGTTGGAATGCCAGCCGGATCCGTTATTGGTGAACTTGACAAGACCGCCGCTTCCCTGGTCTATCACGTAAGCAATCGTGCCCGCGGAATTAATCACAAAATCACTGGGCGTGGAGGCAGCCTCGGTCCCGGTGGGGAATATATTGGTCGCGCCGGTGAGGGCGGTCGGAAGGGTGCCCGATGCGTTGGAAACAAGATAACCGCCCGACAATGCCGCGCTGTTGGAAGGGTAGCCGGTTAAAAACATTTCGTA
>Ga0316226_1002082_pt1 | contig 19644 bp, 13 predicted proteins | sample TBH18017metaG_FD_206009 | JGI IMG/M metagenome (GOLD analysis project Ga0316226, IMG submission 206009) | Freshwater microbial communities from Trout Bog Lake, Wisconsin, USA - TBH18017 | ecosystem: Environmental > Aquatic > Freshwater > Lake > Hypolimnion/Profundal zone | place: USA: Wisconsin...
CAGCTCAGGCCGCTGCCCACGATGGCCATGCCCGGGGCTGCCTGGCGGAGCACCGCCGCCAGATGGAGCTGCCGTTGCAGTGTCATCAGGGGATGTTCGTCCGGCTCTTCGGCTTCGCCGCGCGCCTGCCGGGAGCGTTCCGCCGGGGCGCCCCGCAGGTTGGGGCTCGCGGCGGTCACGTTCAACATGCGGACCCCGGCTGCCGCGAGAAGCCGGGCCAGCCGGGCGGGTTCGGCGGGATCGGGCTGCCGGTAGTCCGTGGCGGAAACGCCAAATTCCCCGGCGACGGCATCGAAGGCGCAGAGACGTACGGCCAAGAGCAACGAAGGATGATGTTCGCGAATTTCCGCCAGCGCTTCCAGCAAAAACCGGGCTCGGTTTTCCAAGGAGCCTCCGTAAGGTCCGGGTCGGCCGGAGGCGCGCAGAAGGCTGCCTGGCAGGGTATTTCGTAAGCAACAAAGGTCCACTCCGTCGAACCCCGCCCCGGCGGCAAGCCCTGCGGCTTCCACGAGTTGCGCGCGGCTGTGTTCGATTTCCGCGTCGGGCAGCCCGTTCCCGAAGAGATTCGGCGCGGCTGCGAGTTGCAGGATGAGCAGCGGATCAGCCGGAGCGGCCTGCCGGATGGCATCGGCAAGGGAGCGGAATGCCTCCGCCGTCTGTGCGTTGAGGGCGAGATGGGCGGCGGCATCGGGTATGCCGACGCGGGTCGCTTCCACCCAGATCAGGCCGAAACCGCCTTGCGCATAGCGGAGATAGCGCCGCCTGGTGAGCTTGCCGGGAGCGCCGCTGGCGTCCGCATCGCAGCCGGTGATCGGCTGGGCGCAGAAGCGGTTCGGAATCCGTTTCGCTCCAATGCACAGCGGTTCGCCAAGCGGGGCCATGTTTTCCGAAACCGGAATCTCCAACCCGATCCGGTCCAGTTCCACCCGGAGCGCATCAAGGGTTTCGAGATAAAAGGGCTGATATGCGGGGATTTCCATGGAGCTACCGGGGGGCGGCGGGTTTGCCGACGCAGGCGAGGTAAAGGGTGAATTCGTCGTTCCCATCCACGCCCAAGAGCTGATCCAGCGCGGGCTGGTGGTATCCCAAAAGCGCGCAGGCGGCCGCCCCGCAGGATTCCGCTGCCAGACAAAGGTTTTCGCAGACGTGCCCCGCCTCGATCGCGATCATGCGGTGGGAGGTGTAAGTGTATTTCCATTCCGTCCGGTAGGGGATAGCGGTCCAGATGAAAACCACGGCGGCGTCGGCAACGAATATCTGTTGATAGCAGGCGCGCAGCAGGGTTTTGGGGAGATCTTCCGTTTCGCGGATCAATACCAGCTGATGCTCTCCGGAAAGATACCGGTACAGCCCCGGCGGGAGCCCCTCGACGCGCTGGATGGCGAGATAGGTTTCCAGGGGATAGCGCGCGCCGCCAGAGGGTGCAGCCCGGAGGTATTCCACAACGGCTCCCGATGCATCGCGCCGTTCGGCGGTGATGCCCTGCGTGGCCCAGAGAAAATAGCTCAGTTCCTCCAGCGTGAGCGGTTCTTGCGTAAAGGCCCGCACGCTCCGGCGTGCCTGGATCGCACGGCGGACGGGCAGATCGCCCAAGTGAATATCGGCAGGGGCGACGAGCGGGAACCGCCGGGCGTCCGCCGGGACCGGTTTTTGCGCAGGCGGCTCGGGCAGGCCACGTTCCCGGTCGCTGTCGGGGCGCCAGTCTCCGGGATAGCCCTTGAGCATCACCCGGAGCTGTTCCATCGGAATGGCATTGAGCGGACGGATGGCCCCGGAGGATGCAGGGAGCGGCTGCGCTGTCTGCGTGCAATGCAGCCCACAGAAAAACGCTGCAATGACGATGCCCCCTCCCAACAGCAGCAGGAGGGGGGTGTTAGAGCGATCCATTGAGGGCTTTGTAGTATTCCGACACCTTGTCCTTGAACGGAGGCGGCGCCATGTCGGGAGCGCTTTCCATCACATTGTTAAGGACTCCCGCGCCGCGCTTGGCATCCCCTCCTCCGACCGCGCCTGCTTCGAGCTGGATTTTCCCCCGGATCAGTTCGGAGGTGGCCATCTTACGATATTCACGCATTTGCTCGATGTCGCCTTTGGCGATGGCATCCCCCGACTGGCGCAGGTGGTGGGCCGCCTCCTTGAGCGAGTCTGCCCGGACGTTTTTGAGCGACGCCTTGGCGTAAATGGTATCGGCTCGCTTGGCCATGAGCGCGGCCATCCCTTCCAATGAACCGGCCTCCTTGGAGTCCATCCGATCCTTGCCGCCGCTCATCCCCATCTCGTCGGCCTTGCCGGTGCCGAGCTTTCCGCCCCCGGTGGCCTTGGTGTCGGCCTTGCCTTTAAGGTCTACCTGGCCGCTTTGGGTCGGGTCTTCGGTGCGCCGGGCCTCGATGTTTTTGTCTCCTTCCCCGATGGTGCCCGCGCCGGCAGCGGTTTCGCCGACAGCCATTCCCTGGCGGCCCACGTTCGAGCGTCCGTTCTGCTCTTTGTGATCCGGAGTCTGGTTACCCGACTTGCCTTGGGCGCCAAAGGAAGCGATGTTGCCCTCCTGCACGCCCCCACCGGCGGAAAAATCGGGCATGGAATGGTTGACGGCGCTATCGTCGGCATCCTTGGCCGTTTGCGGGTCTTCTTTTAGCAAGTCACCCACGAGATCCTGGGCTGCTGCGGCCAGTTCCGCCAGTGCAACGCCTGATTCGGGCATTTCTTTCTGGTCGAACGCCTCGGCGGTGACTTTAGTCGTATCCGCTTTATCGGTGAGCCACATTTCCATTGCATCAAGACGGTTCTTCGCCTCGCCCATTTGTTCCAGCAGTTTGTCCTCTTTCGCGAAAGCCATTTCGGAGATTTTATTTTGCTTCCCGTTTTTTTCCGCTTCGGAGGTCTGCTGCTCGATTTCCTGGAACACGGAAAAGACATCCTCCACCAGATCGTTGGCCACGTTTAGCTCGTTGAAGATTTGCAGATCCTTGGGGATTTCCAACATCACGTCTTTCGTGTTCTGCAGCAGTTCGGTGTAGGCTTCCTCAAGCTGGTCGACAGCCTTGGTGTCCTTGTTTTTTGTGCCGTTCACCTGTTCCATCGCCTCGATCATCTTGTGATGCAGGTCTTCCACCTTGGCGAGTTTCTCCTTGGCCTGTTTGACGGCCTCGATCATCGCGGCGCGCTTCTCCTGTTCCTGCTGGAGTTTGATTTTGTCGAGCAGTGTCTTGAGCGCGTTCAGGTTGACGAGAATGTGTTCCTGGATTTTTGCCGATTCGGCGGGATTATTTTGTTCGAGCCGTTCAGCGGAGATCACCATTTCGCCGGCGATTTTCGATTCCACGGCCCGGGCGCGAACCGTCTTGAGAGTTTCGACGAAAGCGGGATCGTTGTCTCCCGTTTCGGACTCCTTCTGGCAGGCGGCAAGGAACGCATTCATTTCCCCGCTCAGCTTGTCTTGGGCTTCCACGAGGGGGCGTCCGGGCTTTGCGCGGGTTTCCACGAGGGCGCGGGTTTGTTCCAGAGCGCTGCTTTGCCCCGCGATCAACGCTTCGAGCAGCGCGCTCAGGCCCGAGACCCGGCGGTCGACCTTGGATTCCTCGGCAACCTCCGGGGCGAAGCTGAGTTGGCGCAGAATCTTCGTTTCCAGAGCAACCGCTTCCCGGGACATCTGCGCTTGCTGCTGCGGACCCGCCGATGCCAGGGATTTCAGCGCATCAATGGCGAGCACCATTTCGTTGATATACAGTTTCTGAGCCGCTTCCTGCAAACCGCCCAGAGGCTGGAGGGAGTTTTCCAGCAGGTCCCGCATGAGGTTGCGGATTTGCTCCTGGCGCTGAGCCAGGCTCTTCCAGTCGTCGGGCGAGGTGCTGGTCAATGCCTTTTGGCGGCGCTCGGTATCGGCCAGATTGTTTTTTTGCAGTTCAAGCATCATCTGCACCGTGGCCTGGGCTTTCTGTTCTAGTTCCTGGCGCTCCTTGGCGGCTTCGGCGGGCGTGGCTACGCGAAAGACTATGGGGGAGGAAAAGACTTGGTTCGGCTCTTTGATCCGGTTGTCAAAAGCGATCAGCCGGTAGGCGATTTCCTTTCCGATTTCGGGCGGTTTCTCGGCTTTCCAGACTTGCTGGAAGACACGGGTTTCCTTGGGTGTCCATTCTTTTTGCGGAGTGCCTTTGGCGCCGATGGCCGCGTCCGGCGGAATCTGTTCCAGGATGACTTTGGCCACTCCGAAATCATCGGAAACGCGGAACTCGATGCGCGGGTATTCGCCCGGAGCGAGGTTGGCGCGCCCCAACGGGGAGAGGATTTCTATTTTCGGCGGCTTGTCTTCTTCGAAGGCCACGGGGATTTCCTCTTGCAGCTCGCTACCGAAGGTGTCGGTCGCTTTGAGATCGAAGCCGTCACCCACTGCAAATGGAGCGGTTTTCGCGGCCCAGAGCTGCTGGTTTTCGGGGGTGAATTCGGCGGGGCCACTCGCGCTTTCCAGCCGAACGGATTTTAACGGAACATTAGAGGCCACTTTCAGCCGGAGTTCCGAACCGGCGGGCACAATCAGACGCTCGGTACGGGGATTGAACAGGCGGGGCGGCAGCTTCATGTAGGCGGGAGGCGTTACCTCCACACCGATGTCGGTGAAGGCGGGAGGAGGCCGGGTGCCGATCGTAAACCAGTCGGAACGGGGAGCATCTCCGGCGAGGAAGCGGTAGTGCAGGTTCGTCGCGACTTTCTGGATTTGATGGGAAAAGGTCTTTGGGGCGCGGTTGTTCAGCCTGCCGAGGGAATAGGTGGTTTTGGGGCCGTCGGCGGGCTCCACTTCGACCTGCACTTCATGGCCGGGGAAGCCTTTGACCCAGCAGGTCAACAGCACCGGTTCGCCTTGCAGCACCGTGGTCGAGCCGGGCGCGATTTCGATGATGGAAGTAAGACTGGGCGGCTCCACCGTGGAGAACGGGTTGACGGTGCGCCAGATCGCGATGCCCCAGGCCTGGCCAAAGAAGAGCCCGGGCAGCAGCAGCACAGAAAGGGCCGCGCCCAGTGTCCTGCGGCTGCGCCGTTCGGCATCCCGGTCGCGCAGCTTTTTGAGATCGAGGTGTTGCCAGCCGGGCAGCCCCGCGTTGACGTAGGCCACCTTGAAGGGGTCGCCTTCCGGGTTGCGCGAAAGCTGGAGGTAATTGATCAGACGGTTGTCCAGCTCGGGGAAGGTCTTTTCCAGCATGGCGGCGATCCCCTCGTGCGTGAAGCGCTGGCGTAACGCGGCGTAGATCAACCCGGCAAGCGCCAAAACCAGCACCAGAAACACGGCCCAGGTGGCCAGGCGGTTGGGGCGATCCATGCGCAGCCAGAGGTCGGCCGCGCCTTGCAGGAACATCCAAACGGCAATGACGGCCAGCCCCCACGTCAACCGAAGCTGCGCGCCCGAGCAGATAATCCGGCGTCCGGTGGCATCCAACTGTTTTAGCAGGTTCTCTGGCATGGCAGGAGAAAGTGGGGTCATTCGAGTTTCATCGCCGGATCGGGGGTTTTCGTTAGCACGATATTATCCACGAAGCCGGGGTTCATAAACCAAATATATATGGTGAGGAACCGGACTTGCCTGAGATGTTCCAGCGCCGAATCGGAGAGCTTCACACCGGGAATTTCAAATTTGACCGGGCTCCAGTCCTTTGCCATTCCGCTGGCGTCTTTGCTTTGGTAGATCATCCGCAGTTCGCCCAATTCGGGGTTGTCGTGGGGGCGGACCCCCGGGGCCCAACGGTATCCGGCGAAATACAAGCGATATGAGCCTCCCTTGACATTCAGGCTGCATGTGTACCGAAAACCGGATTCCAGAGGGAACGGGATGCATTCCATCTTGCCGCCCTGCGCCCCCTTGGGAAAGCCTTCGAATTTGACCACGTTTTTGCGTGTGCCATCGTTGACCACGGAAATCCATTTCTTGTTTCTGATGTAGTTGGAATTGCCGCTCCATGCGTAATCGGTAATCCAGCCCTCGAAGGGATTGGCCGGATGGTCGAATTTTCCGTTCTTGAGCAGATTCTGGGCAGAACAGGGCGATGCGAAAAGGGCCGCCCCCAACAGAAGCAGCAGGCAGAGTGGTTTGGACTTCATGATCGTTTACGGTTTATTTGGCAAAGTCTGCAGGTCACGGCATGTTTCTCGATTTTCTCAATCCCCACGAGAGCGCAAGCAAGACCATGATCGCCACCAGGATGGGCCAGTGGCGCCATAGGGTTTTGTATTCGGAGTTGCTTTCCTCGGAGGCTTTCAACCGCAGAGAGGAGAGGCCCTCGTCCATGCGGTCGAGGTTGTCGTAAAACTGGCCGTCGGTGGCTTTGGCAAGGGTCTGGAGGACTTCGATTTTGGCGGGGCGGGGCGCGCTTTCCGGTGAATACGGTTTGACAAAGAAGCTCAACGGCTGGCTGGTGACGGTGCTGCCGTTGACGTTCGCGCTGACCACCACCTTGTGCGTTCCCGCGTTTTCGGCATTCAAAGAAAGCGCAAAGCCCGGGAATGTTTTACCCAGGGATGTGGTGACCTGCTGGGGCTCCATGCGGAAGGGGAGTTCACGTCCGTTGGGCAGGGTGATTTGAGCTTCCAGGGATTTGGGTTGCGGGGTGTTTTCTCCGCCAAGGCGGGCGCGGAGTTCCACCGTCTCGCCAAGATAAAGTTGGTCGCGGTCGGCGAAGAGTTCCAGCCGCATTTGGCCGAGCGCTTCCTCCCGGGGAAGGAGCCAAGATACCATTTGCGTCCAAAACCGTTCGTAAGGCCGGGTCCGTTCGGCTTCCGGTCCAAGCTGCCAGCGCCAGAGAGAGTCGGTGAGGATGGCGGCTACTTTGCCTTGGCCGAAGCGCTGGGCCACCACCACGGGTTGCGGGCCGGAGGGGGTTTCGGTCAGAACCAGCACCTGGGCGCTCGGCGAGAGACTTCCTCCTGCAAAGACGGAAAGAACCGGCGGCACGTTCTGCCACAGACTGGCATCTCCGGCGAAGGCGGGATGCCCACGGGCTTCATTGGTGAGCTTCACAGGGAAAGGCGTTTCCCCACTGAGGACCTTCAGTTCGGTAGCCCGAAAGGGCAGGATTTTGCTCAGTTCGGTGTTGAGCAGGCCGCCGCGGGCCCATGCCTTGGTTCCTCCCAGAAGCACGAGGCTGCCGCCGTTTTCGACGAACTTTACGAGACTGGCGGCCCGCTGCGGCCCGAGTTCGTCGGCGGTGAGGTTGCCCAGTATCACGATCTTGAACATGGAGAGCTCCGACGGGGTCATGCCGGCGGTGAAATCCTTCACCGGCGTCCCTGTCTGCGGTTTGCCATCCGGCCCGGTGAAGAAGAGAACCGGGGAGATTTCCCGTTCCGCAAGCAGCGCGCGGCGCAAGTATTTGTATTCCCAACGGGGGGTGCCCTCGACGTAGAGCAGCCGGTTGCGGGCATCGACGACCTCCACTTCCAGGGAGTTCTCGTTGTCGCTTTTGTTCTTTTCGCCGGGAAGTGGCGTGACGACGGCGCGGTATTGGAACATCCCGATCTGCGGGTGCTCAAGCTCAAAGACCAGTTCCCGTTCGCCCCCTTCGTCGGGGATCTGGGTCGGCTTTTCTGCCAGAAGCTTTCCGTTCTCGTAAACCTGCACGGTGATCGGCGCGCCACGGGTGCCTTGGCCGGAGATTTTTACTTTGAATTCCGATTTCCACCCGACGCTGACGCGGCGCGCGGTAGTCAGGGAGTCGAGATGCAGATCGGGCTCCTGCTGCCAGCCTCCGGGCGGCTCAAGCCGGACGGTGTAAACCGGAAAGGGGCGCTCGACTTCGGCCCAGTCATCGAGCACTTCATGGGTGTCGAGCCCGTCGCTAAGCAGCAGCATTCCGGCGACATTCAATCCGGCGAAGCGGTCGGCCAGTTGCTTGAGGCTGTTGCGCAGGAGCGTGGTGTTCCCCTGCGGCTTGAGCTCAAGCGCCGTGGCCAAGGGCACGCTGTCGCCGAGGTCGGAAGAGAACGGGTAAATCTCGATTTCGCATTCCTCGCCGATTTTCTCCAGCCAGGGCCGCTTGAGCGCCTCAATGGCTTTGGTCCAGCGGTCCGGGAGACCTTGCGCCGGGCTTAGAGACATGCTCTTGGAGGTGTCCAGGGCGATCAGGAAGCGCGGCTTGATGAGCTGGGTAACCACATTTTTCTTTGTGGGCAGAAACAGACACCAGCCGACGCCGAGGAGGGTCAGCAGGTAAAGGGCCAGCAATCCGGCACCAGACTTGGAGCGAGGCAGAAATCTCCAGAAGCTAAACGCTCCCAGCAGCAGCGCCGTCAGAAGGGCCAGGGCGATGGCCGGAGTGGAAAAAGTGTGCTCGTAAATGTTCATGCGCTGGTAGAGAGGTGGCCCGTGACATCCACCGCGACCCGGCTGCGGTTGCGCATGGCGCGATGCATGAGAACATTGGCGTAAAGGAATTCCACGACAATGAGGGCGAGGGCGGCCCACAGGAGTTGCTCCCCATAGGTTCGGCCCATGCGGTAGTCTTTGATGAGCCGCCGCAGGGAATCGAGATCGGTGGCGACATGCACTTTTTCAATGCCGATTCGTTTGGAGATTTCTCCGGGGTCGATCGGGGTCAAATCCGATTCGGTCCGAGGGATATTCACGGCAAGGGCTGGCTTCAGTTCCGGTTCGGCGGCGGTGGCCATGGTGTAAATGCCGGGGTCCCTCAGGTTTTCGGCAATCAGAACCTTGCGCCCTTCGACGACGGCGCTGCGCACCGAGACGGAACGTTTTTCCGGGCTCTGGATCGTGGGGGCGGTTTTCAGACCGGGGAAGAATTCGCCAAGGGAGAGGGCTTCGGTTGCCCATGTAAACGGCTGCCCGACACCAATCCCGGCCCCGTAATCCGCGCACTGGAGGATGAGGGGCAGGAAGAACGGGGAGAGGGGAAAATCGCTCCATATCCGGTCGGCGGAGGTGGCGAACATCAGCACGCGCCCGTTTCCGAAGGTGCGTTCCAGCAGAAAAGGTTCCGATCCCATGGATGCGAGGCGCTCGGTGGTTTCATGGATTTTTTGCCAGGTAAAGCAGCGGCGCACCGCCAGGGTGGGCACGGCCAGGCCGCCGCGCAGGGGAGCGACGAGGGGGTGCTGCGGCTTGTCCCACGTGAGGGTGTGTTTGCTTTGCGTGAAGGGGACTGCTTCGATGGACGCAGGGATGGCCGGAAGGCAAACCCACGGTTTGTACGCTTCCACGGAGGCCTTCATGCCGGGCAGGATCACGAGCAAGCCGCCGGATTTGACATAATCTTCAATAGCTCCGATCGCCTGCCCCGAAAGCGGGAGGGCGTTGCAGAGAAAGACGGCGCAGAAGTTCGCAAGCGGCTGTTCCTCCACTTTTTCCGGCACGACGACTTGGAGGGCATCGGGTCGGTTCAAGCCGGTGCGCAGGGCTGTGCGCAAAAAGAGTGTGTCCTCGGAGTTGCCGACCACCAGCACCGGTTTCTGCTCCTGAACGCGGATCAGGAAATGAAAGGTATTGTCGATGGAGAGGTTGTCCTCGGGCGTCTCAATCCGCCCGACGTGAACGCCGACAGGAAGCTGGGAAACGATGAAGTCCACCGCGGATTCCGATGCGTTGCCCGTCTTGAGCGAGCGCCGGCCGACTTGCCTGCCGTCAATGTAAAGCGTTGCGGCCGTCTCGCTCGGGGCGCCGGTTCGCAGCGTGGTGGCGGTGATTTTGATGCGCGTGTCCTTGTATAACACCGCCGGTTCCACGGCCACAGAGGCCACGCCGGTGTTCTCGGGATGCTCCGTTCCCAGCAGGGAAACGAACATGCCGAGTTTGGATCCGGCCTCATCGGGATTGTATTGCGATGTGCCGGTCTCGGATGCAAAACTCCTCCACGGCAGATTCTGGTTATCGGAGATGACGTGGATTTCCTTTTCGCGGCTGGCATCGGATTTGCGCAGGGCCTTCATGGCGGCCCCCACAGCGGGAGCGAGCCGCGAGGTTCCGTAGCCGGGTTGCAAGGCTTTCAACCGGCTGATCCCCTCTTTGGTGTTGGCGATCGGCTCGGCAATGATGGCTTCCGGCTGTTCCCGGGCGAGGTAAATGCAGAATCGGTCTTTATCGCTAAGGTCCTGGAGAATGCTGGTGGCGGTTTCGATCGCCTTCTGCCAGACGGTGCCGCGCCCGGTGTTGTAACCCATGCTGTAGGAGGCATCCAGGACGATGGCCACATCGCGAGGGGCGTTTCCCAGCCAGCCTAGGCGGCTGTTGCGCAGCATCGGCATCGCAAACGCCAGCCCGAGCAGGGCCATGATGAGCGTCCGGATGAACCAGAGCAGGAAACCTTCCAGCCGGATGCGGCGCGAAGACTGCTGTTCGGCGAGCCGCACGAACCGCAAGGTCGGAAAGGGCATCTGCATTTTCCGCTGGTTGTACAGAAGATGAAGCACCAGGGGAATCCCGGCTCCAACCGCGACAGCAATGAGAAAAAGAGGCGAGAGGAACATGAAGACGGGTTATTTGGAGAGTCGCCGCCGTTCCTGAAGATAGGCGCGAATGGTGGTTTCCATCGGTTGGTCGGTCCGGATGACGCGGTAGTCGATGTTCATCCCGACGCAGGCTTTCCGGTATTGGTCGAGGAATTCCCCGAAGACCTTGCGGTATTGCTCCGCCATGCCCCGGGGGTTGACGGCAAGGCGCTCCCCGGTTTCCAGATCCTGAAGATCGCACGGTTTGTGGAGCGAAAAATCGATCTCCACGGGGTCCAGCACCTGGAAAACGATGACGTCGTGGCGCTGCTTGCGCAAATGGGCTAGGGCGAACTTGATGGCTGCTTCGTCGCCGAGCAGGTCGGAGATGACCACGATGAGCGCGCGGCGGCGCACCGAGGCGGCGATTTCGTGCAGTGCTTCGGCGATGCCCGAACCCGATTCGGGCGGGAGTTTCTGTAAATGCTTCAGCATGTTGTTGAGGTGCTGGAAGGAATTTCCCGCGTCCATTTGGGTGTCCACTTTTTTCGAATGGAGGAACAGGCCAACGGAATCGCGCGCTTTGACGGTGACGTAGCCCAGCGCGGCGGCCAGATGGCAGGCATGCTCATATTTGGTCGGGTGGGCGCCGGAGCTGTATCCCATTGAGGCGCTCCGGTCTAGTGCCAGGTAGACGCGCAGGTTGGTTTCGTCCTCGAAGCGCTTGACGAAGTATTTGTCCGTGCGTGCGAGGACCTTCCAGTCGATATGCTTGGGATCGTCTCCCAGGCCGTAGGATTTGTGTTCGGCGAATTCCGAACTCGGGCCGTGAAGAGGGCTCCAGTGGGCGCCTGCAAGATTGCCTTCAACCGTATAGCGCGAGAGCAGCATCAGCCGCCCCAGTTTGCGCATCTCGGCCGGGTTTAGAATGCCGGCAATGCCTTCTTTCGCAGGCGCTGCCTTCTGGTTCGTGGGGAGGGGGGATTCGGGCGGCATCACGGTTTTGGAAAGATTTTCCAGTGAGTGGCGTTGCAAACGGCCACGAGCTGCGTTCCCACGAACGCCAGATGCAGGCCGTTAGCCGCCGTGCCGACGCTAAGCAGAATCGCGCCCCCGTTGCGGGAGTCGGCGAATTTGACGGCCACGTTGGCGGGGTCGAGCGAGAGGATTTGCACGGGGGCGGCCAGAATGGAACTGCCGTAGGGTGCTTGCAGGGCGGTTCGGAAGTCGGAAAGTTCGCCGAGATCAGGGCTTTGCAACGCGTATTTTTGGTTGGAAAATCCCGCCAGAGTCCCGAACCCCACCACGCGGTAGCTCCATGGCTTGTCGAAGCGGTCCGTCGCGGGAGGGCGCGATGCCGCGGGAATCCCCGGATGAGATGCCAGCGCTTCGAGGCTTGTGGGGTAGGCGACCTCCTTGCGGTAATAGAGTTGGAGGGCGGCGACGGTTTTTTCCCGGTCCAGGCGGGTCAGCCAGCCTTTTGCGAGGAGCCGCGCGCCATCTTCCACGGCGCCGGCGGGTGCGGCCAGTTGCGCTTCCATCAGGCGGCGGGCTGCCTCCTGCTGGCCTGCTTGTAGTAGGTGCCATATGGCGATGCCCTGCACCACGGGAACCAGCGGATCGGAGCGGTTCGAGGCCAAAAAGGTTTGGCAGGCTTTCTGGATGCCCTCATGGTTGTTGGGGGCGGCCAGATGCTCTTTCCAGAGTTCCAGCACAGCGGCTTCGTTGGCCGCGTGCCCGCAGGGGGCCAGAGCCGCCCAGGTTGCCAGCGCGATGGCAAGGCCGACCAGCCCTCGCGGTTTGCTGATGCGCGGGAATCTCAATGGGCTTCCTCCTTGGCTCGCTTTTCCTTGCGTAGGGCGATTTCCTTTTCGAGGAACTCACACCAGCCTTTGGGGCCGCTTTCGGCCAGCACCTTGGCGCGGAATTCCAGCAGATCGCGGTCGCGGGCTTCCACGATCACGGGGCGGGGGCCCTCCGTATAACTGTATACGACGGCCTGCGGGTTCACTTCGGCCAGCATTTCCTTGCCGATCTTGGGAGCCAGGCGGTCCTTGTGGCGCACAATCGGGTTTTCCAGCAAAATCAGATTCTGCGCCGGATCGACCGATGCCACTTTGCCAGTGACGGCAATGGCGTCGCCCGCCTTGGACGCGGGAGCCTGTTTCAGAAGGGCGATCGAAACGGGGAGGGTGACGGTAAATTGCACCTGCATCAAGGAGGAGGGTTCGCTGGCGGTGATCTGAATGCCGGGCCGACCTTGCTCGGAGGTCTCCTGCATTTTCTGGATTTGGAGATACCGGAACAAATGGGGACGGCCCAGGGCATCCCGAACCTGCCCGGACTTTTTGGCCGGGTCTTTGGCTTCGGAGTAGGCTAGGGCGAAGTCGTTGCCGTTGGATGTTTCCGCCCTGCCTTGCGCGCAAAGCAGGAGGAAAAACACAGAAAGGATGATAGCCACTGTTTTCATTTTAAATCCGGTCAGTGTGTTACCGAGTAAAGCAGGATGTTCTGGCCCATCTGAAGGGCGCCCATCTCATTGATCCCCCGTGCATACGGCGAGGGGCTCATTTCCCAGCCTCCGGCAAGGCCATAAGGGCTGTAGATGACTCCGTAATTGCCATTGATTTCGATGCCCAGCAGGGTCGGTTCGATAAGGGCCTGACCGGTCTCTTGCATGAGGGCGGGGGTGACGCCGACGGCCGTGATCGCGTTGGGTTCCTTGAAGAGCGCCGACGTTGCCGGAATACGGTCCAGCGACTTGTTCGGCAACACCGAGCGGAGCATTTCGCGGAAGGCAAGGTCGAAGCCTTTGCGCCCGCAGCAGGCCTCGGCAAAGAGCGTGCCGCCATTTTCCAGGTATTTGCGCAAGGCGGCTTGCTCCGCGGCACTGAGGGTAAAGTGCTCATGGCCGGTCATGTAAATGAGCGGCGCGTTGAAAATGGCCGGGTCGGTCAGGCGCAGTTCCTTAAGGTCGAATTTCACGGGAATGCCCGTGCGCGCATTGAGCGTCTGCAGCATCACGGAGATCCCCGCATGCCGGGTCTTCCAGACGCCGTCATATACGACCTGCGCCAGGGCGACAGAGTCGGTGTAGGATTTCAATGAATCCACGAACTTCATGGCTTGCGCGACGTTCTTGGCCCAGGCCCTCATGGACGAGGCGTAGCTTAAAATGTTGACGCCCAGGCGGAATGCCGAATCGGGTTTGTAGGCCTGCCATTCGTCCTTGCTCTCCCCCTGCCAGCCGACCGCCATGCACCAGCGGGAGACGAGGGCGACGACGCGGCAGTTGACTTCAATGGCGTCAAACCACGGTTCGTCCCCCTTGAAGCCAGATTCCCGCACTCCGTTGCAGTATTCCACCCGGTCCACATCGTAATAGGCATGGAAGATGGGGTGGTCCGAAGTCAGCCGTTGCAGCGGTTGTTCCGGGAACATGAGATGCAATTCGCGCACTGCGGAATCGTAAAACGGCTTGGAGCCCAGCCCGGTGTTGTAGATGATCATGCCCCCGGCCAGCAGGTATTTCCGCAGTTTCTCGCGCTGGGCCGGGGAGTAGGAAAAATGGTAGTGGCCGGAGCGGTAAAGGACGGGATTTTTTTCCGGGTCCGCATCGACCTGCTTCATCGTGCGAATGTCCATCTGGAAGTTGGCATCCACCTGCTGCTTCATGCTCTTGAGCAGGTTGTTGATATCGTTGGGAGTGGCGTTCCAGTAGATGTCCTTGCCGTAAAGTTCTTTGCCGGCATCAGCGGCCGAGGCGGAAAAATCGGTTTTAAGCAGCAGCATGGCGAGCGGGATCAAGGCGCGTACGGCGATCTGGCGCAAGAGCCCATTCTGAAATGAACGAGGGGTGGGTGGGGGCATAAGACTTTGGTTCCGTTGCGCAAGGGTTTATCCGGGATGGGTGAGCCAAATGCAATATTTGGTTGCGGATTAAGAGCGTTCAAAATACTCTTGGCCCGAAACAGAAAAAAGCAACTTGAAATGTCAAGGCTTCCAATCCAGGCTTGATCTCGAATTCCCCCCCCGTTTTAATTTCGGCCCGAATCCTTGATCTTTTTACACCATGAACATCATCAATGGAAGGCAAGTCTTCCGAACGATTCTCGCCGCCACCTTCTGTACCGGCACGTTGCTGGCCGGAGATGGCACGGGAGAAAAAGGATTTGTTCCCCCCCCACGCGATTTGAAGAAACCACCGGCTCCCCCACGGACCGCCGCTTCGGCTGAAACCGCCATGGCTTGCTGCTGCTGCCCGGCCACGCCCATGTCGCGGACCGAAGCCAAAAAGCCGCCGCAACCGCCGGTTCTGGTTTCCAAGATCAAGGATTCCGAAGCGGGATCCGGGCACAGTGCCGGACCAAATTAAGCGATTCTGCGCTAGAATCCTTTGCATGATTGTCAAAATTCGATTTGGGAAAGCCGCGATTTTTGTCGTGGCTTTCCTATTATTTCAGGTTGTATGTGGCGCGGCTGAGAATTGGCAGGTTCCCGGCGCACCGGTGCGTTTCCAGTTGAAGCTTACCGGGAAACCGACCCATCCGAGCGCGGGTTACATCGCGCAACTTCCGGATGGGGGCATTCTTCGACGGAATCTTCCGTCGCCGGTGGTCATGACCCCTAGTGGCCGGGAATTGCCGAGCTATACGTTGTGGGACAATCCGGAGACGGGATTTTCCATTGTGTTTGCCGATCCGGGGAAACAGATCGATACCGTCTACGTCTACATGACCATCGACCAGCAGGCGCAGCAATGGAATCCGCAAACCGGGATCACTCCCAGCGGGCTGCTTTGCGTCAGCTCGGGGCAGGAAACCATGGCTGCCGCCCAGGGCCTGGCTCGGCTCGGCCGCGTGGATGCCGCTACCAGCATTTTGCGCAAAGCGGGCATACCCGCAGCTCCGGTGAGCATCGGTGGTAACGAAACAGGGCGGCCTCGCCCCTGTGTTTTCTACCTGTTGTGCTATGTGAACGCGGCCGAGGATGGACAATACTGGATCGCTCCGTTCACCCAACATGGTGCCAGCGAGATTTACGTCAACGGCACCAAGCTGGTCCCTGTCAAACGCACCTCCAAATGGGGAGGTGAAGGTGCCTGGGTTGATTTCAAGCGCGGCCTCCAGCGCGTCGAGGTTTTTCAGACGGCCCCAGCCAATACTCCGTCCGGCAATCATCTTCCACACAAAGGGCACGGCGGCATCTTTTTCCTGACCTGGCGCACCCCAAAGGACAACCTGGACAATAAAAAAATGGACAAGTTGGAAACCCGGTTGATCAGCAAAAAGGAAGTGGCGCTATCGGGGGAATGTCAGCTTCAGCAAGCAGAATACCGGGATGGCGACCCCATGGCGTGCGCCGTGGTCAAACCCGGGATGACCTTCTGGTTTGAAAACGAGGATCCGCTGATTCTGTGCCAAGGCGAGGCGCTCACCGGAGGCAACCCGCCGGATACCGTTTACACTTGGACCCTGCCCGAACGAGCTGTCTTTAACGGCGGCCAAATGGCCTGGCTTTATCCCGGCCTTCGAGATTACCTCATCAAACTCACGGCTAAAAGCGGGGACAAATCCTCGGAATGTACTGTTCCCTTCTTCGCGTTTAGCAGCATTGGCAGCAGCATGAACTCGCCCCAGGATCGGGCGCTGTATCGCTCCACAATCCAAAGCATGCTGGAGGCGTTTCCAGCAGGCGCCCCTGCCTTGGCTTTGTGCAGCGACGCTTACTGGAACAACCTGATCCGGGCCATGGATTATGGCGAGGGGATGCCCGTTCTCAATCTGCTGTTCACGCGGCATTGGGAGGCCGTGCGCAAAAAGCTCACTCCCCCCCAAACGAGCATGTTGCAAGACATTTTCCTGGGCAATGTCCAGCGAGAAAATCCATCCCAGGCAATGCAATGGCTGGATAATTTCCAGCAGAGCACTACGGATGCGGGACGCCGCAGCCAGTTCCGGCTCCAGCAAGCCGAATTGCAGATGTATTCATTGAAGGACCGGAAATCCGCGAAAGAGATATTTTCCGGGCTCGCTTCCCAGGGTAATGCCGTAAGCGACACTGCAAAAATCCGCCTTGGCGATCTTGCCTTGCTGGAGGGGGATTTGAACAAAGCCATCGGTTTTTATGCCGATGTCCAGAACCGGGCGCGCGCCAGGCGCAATGCACCCCGGGCTGCGACGGGCGCGCTGGTTTCGGACCAACTGCTGAAAGGCTCCGCCCAGCCCCTCTTTTCCCCACCCGGCAACAATGCCCCAACGGCCGCATCGGACAAACCTAACGACATTCCCAACTCGGTCGCGCTGCAGGAGGTGTCGCTCTCTGAGAACGTCAAAAGCCTTGTCGAACAGGGATTTTTCCTGGAGGCGCGCCAGACGTTGCAGGTATGGGAAAATGAATTCCCGTTAAGCAAAGTGAGCGGCGATTATATCATTCGCGAATCAGAATTTTACATGAAAACCAAGGACTGGAGCCGCGCGCGCCCGATGCTGGAGGCCTATTGCCGCACGATTGACGCCTCCAGCTATCTCCCTGAAGCGATTGGCATGCTCATTTCGTGCGTCAAGGAATCCAAGGAACCCAGGGAGCCGATTCGCGATCTGGTCGAGAAAGTAAAGGAGCGCCTCAAGTATCATCCAATCGCAGCCAAACTGGATGCTTTCCTTGCCGGAAAGTAAACAGATATGAAATTTGCTTCCCTGATCCTCGCCCTTTCCGCCGTTTCCCTCTATGCGGTCATGCCCCCAAATCATGAAAATGCCGGTCCGCCGCCTGAGCGCACCCGGCTTTACGACAAATCCGATCCCGCTTGCGCCGGAGGCATTCGTGGGCGGCTCGTCCGGCCCGAAGTTCCCTTGGAGCAAATTTTGGCAATTCCGGCCGATTTGCCGGAAAACGTCTACGAAGGGGCCATCAGCGGACCCAAGCGCGACAGCTTTGAGTTCCGGGGGCTTCCACCCGGCAAATACGATCTGATCGCCATTTTTGCGGAGGAGTTTTACGAAGGGTGCAAGCTCACCCACGACGCGAACTCGCTCACGCCCAGCGACTTGCAGAAGATCAACGACATCATCCAGAAATCCGAGCCGTATTTCACCAAAAAAGTGGTGCATCGTGCCGAGGGAGAAACAGGACAGGGGAATCTGGCCCGGTGCATTTGCACCTTTCTCCGGGAGAAAAGCTCAGCATTGATGCTGGATACCTACAAGGGGGAGTTCAGCAGGGCCGATTCCCGCCGCACATTCAAGCTGGTAATACTCAAGGATGTGGGCCCCGGGTGGCAAGTGACCCGGGCGCGTGACCTTTATCCTGTTTGGGTCAAATCCAAAAACGCCCTGCCCCAACACCATTTTAGCGAGAAGCTCTCGCAAATTCGGGTTGCCGATGAAATCAAGGATATCGGCACCCTTTCCCTGACCCAATAAGAGAAGAATATACCACATGGCCAAAATTGAATTCACCGCCGGCCCCAGAGCAGGGGAAAATCTCGATCTGAAGTGGAATCTGCTTACTGTGGGGCGCAATCCCGATGCGCATCTTTGCCTCGATGATGAACTGGTTTCGATCAAGCACGCCGAGTTGCGTTTTGAACAGGGCGGCTGGGAGTTGGTGGATCTGGGCAGTTCCAACGGAACGCGGCACAACCGTGTCCCTGTGCAACACGCCAAGCTGGAATCGGGGGACCTCGTGCAAATCGGGGAAACCTGCTTCGTGTTTCTAAACGACGAGGGCACCTTCAGGGGCGAACATGAAGCTGCCGACGATTCTGCAACCCCCGTCGCGCATGATTATAGTGCCGGTGCGGAGGAATTGGCCTTGGTGGAAAAGATGCGTTGCTTTACCGATCGCATCCGCGCCGAAGTCGGCAAAGTGATCATCGGCCAGCGGGACGTGCTCGATCAAATCCTGATGTGCATCCTCGCCAATGGTCACGCCTTGCTCATCGGCTTGCCCGGCATGGCGAAAACCTTGATGGTCCGCACGATCGCCCAGGTGCTCAATCTGGAGTTCAAGCGTGTCCAGTTCACCCCGGACCTGATGCCCGGCGACATCATCGGAACGGACGTTCTTGAAACCAACCAGGCCACCGGGCAGAAGGAGTTCCGGTTTATTCGCGGCCCAATCTTTTGCAACCTGCTTCTGGCGGACGAGATCAACCGTACCCCGCCCAAAACGCAAGCGGCGCTGCTGGAGGCCATGCAAGAGAAAATGGTCACTGCCGGCAACACCTCTTACAAGCTCGCTGAGCCTTTCTTTGTCCTTGCGACACAAAACCCGATTGAGCAGGAAGGCACCTATCCGTTGCCGGAAGCCCAGTTGGACCGTTTCATGTTCAATATCTGGGTGGACTATCCCCTGCCCGAAGAAGAAGAGTCCATCTTGCGTGCCACCACCTCAGGATCCCGGGTCGAACCGCAAGCGGTTTTGACTCAGGAGGAAGTACTCCAGCTTCAGGCGGTAGTGCGCAAGGTGCCGGTATCGGACCACGTGATCAAGTACGTCACGCGGCTTGTGGGCGCAACGCGTCCCGGCAATCCCGACGCGCCGCAGGTCACGAAAAACTATGTCTCCACCGGGGCTGGCCCTCGGGCCGGGCAGTTCCTCATCCTAGCGGCAAAGGCCACGGCTCTCCTCGAAGGACGCATTCATGTCAGCTGCGCCGACATTCGCAGGGCTGCGCCGCCGGTGCTGCGCCACCGCATCCTGACCAATTTCGCCGCCGATTCCGAAGGGCTGACGCCCTTGAAAATCGTCAGCAAGCTGCTGGAAGAAGTTCCGGAGCCCGGTGCCGAAGCCTACCCCGCCAAGATGCCGGAGAAAAAATAGCCGCGCGCAGCGCCGCGTTGAGATCCTTTTCGCAGAAACCGGGAGGTTATAACAACTTCCCGGTTTTCTCTGTACTGTAGCGGTCGGGCTTGTGTTACGACAGGTTCTGCCCGCCCGACCGACCCTAACGGGATTCGAACCCGTGTCACCGCCGTGAAAGGGCGGTTTTTTACAGAGAAGAATTGCCAAAGTGCCAATAAAGTGCCAATAAAACGGGTATGAAAACACCCTCACACTCCGTTTGGCCTGTGCTTCGCTGGATCGCAAAACGCAAGGTTTGGATGGTCGATTCCCGAACCAAAGAGGGCGGGCAACGGCGGTTTTTTCCAAAGAAGGTTGAGGCCGAAAGTTGGGCCGAAATTCAACGTGCCCGGCGGCAAAACGAAGGCAATACAG
>Ga0316226_1002088_pt1 | contig 19616 bp, 34 predicted proteins | sample TBH18017metaG_FD_206009 | JGI IMG/M metagenome (GOLD analysis project Ga0316226, IMG submission 206009) | Freshwater microbial communities from Trout Bog Lake, Wisconsin, USA - TBH18017 | ecosystem: Environmental > Aquatic > Freshwater > Lake > Hypolimnion/Profundal zone | place: USA: Wisconsin...
GATACGCGGGCTGATAATGGCTGAAACGGCGAGCACAATTCCGAGCGTTGGCGATGACGATCTGAAAGCTCTCATCGCGGCGGGAGCGATCCCGGCATCGGCCGCTATGCCGTCTGTGATGACTCCGCGAAGCACGATGTCGCCGCTCCAACGGAACAACATGGCCGCGGATCTGGCCGTCTCAGGGCGCAACGCCGTGGCGCCGGTTGTGGCATCCGCGGGGATTCCGGCAGTTGGCGCAGCTCCGGAGATCTCTGCGGCTCCTGGAACTTCCGCTCTCGCCGGCGGGATCCCGTCGATCGCCGCTCCGACGAAGCAAGCCGCTCAAGCCGCGGGCCGGCGCGAGTACGCCGAAGGATTGCCGCAAGTCACCGCTGCGCCGTTCACGAAGGAATACGAACAGCAGGAGCGAGCGCTCTCGGACTTCAAGGCCGCACACCCGCTCGGAAGCGACATCTCGGCCAGGCCAGGTCTACTCGGCAAGATCGAGCACGGGCTCGCGAGGGTCGGGAACATTGCCGGCGACATCATCGCGCCTGGCACGATGGCGCTCATCCCTGGCACCGATCTCAATACTCGCGCGCAGCGTGCGGGACAGGAGCGCGGCTTCACGGCGGCAAGTGAAGCGGGATTGCGCGAGGCGCAAGCGGAGAACCTCGAATCGGAAACCGCGCAACGTAACGCTCCTGGATGGAAGCCGCTAGGCGAACCGAAACAAGATCCGACGACGGGCAACTGGTTCCAGGCCGGCCAGGAAAAAGACACGAGCGGGAACGTCGTCACGAGCTTGAAGCCGCTCGCCGGCGGTCCTACGGGCGGCGATGAAACGAAGCAGCCGGTCGGCCAGGACTACGCGACACAGTTCGGGCAACAGCTCGGCACGCTCACCGCCGGCATGAGTCCCGCAGACCAGCAGAAGTTCGCTCAAGCCTACGCGATCAAGCCGACGGATACCGGCGCCGTCGCTGAGAAGCGTCTCGCCGATGCGAAGGCGGCCGCGGCGCTCACTGGCGAAGAGCGCGATCGCAAAGTTCGCGAGGATGCAACGGCCGCGCAAGAAGCCGAGACGAATCGGCTCAAGGAAGAAGAGCTCAAGCTGAAAGAAGCCGGCGGCGCCACTGGCGGAACCGAAGTCGTCCGCGGCTATGACTATGACGCGAACGGAGTTCCGCATCCGCAGCTCACATCGCAAGCGGACGCGAAGGCACGGGGGCTCACGAATATCACGAAGGCGACCGATAAAGACATCGACACCGCGCGCACGCACAACGTCGTGCTCAACGACATGCAAGTGAAACTAAACGACGTCGTGAAGTCCGCGGGAGCTCTGAACCAGAATGAAGCGCAGCGGACGATTATCGCGAAGGCGCTCTCGGATGAGAAAAACACGACCTGGCAATCGCTTCTCACTTCCGGGTTGCTGAGTCAGGCCAGCCAGCCGACGAAGGACTACATTCAAAGCGTGCTCTCGCTGCGCGAGTCCGCGATGGGCTTGCCGAAGGAAATCACCGGCGGCTCGCGTGTCAGCGAAATCCAGTCGTCCGCTTTGTGGGCGACCCTTCCCGGCGCCGCTTCCCTGGATCGCAATTACGCGCTCTCCCAAGCGAAGAAGTTCCAGGCGAACATCGATCGGCTCTGGCAGCGCGTCGATTCCGTGCAAGGGATGTCTCACGAAGAGCCGGCCGAAGAGGTCGCTCCGGAGAAGAAGCCCGCGGCGGCCGCTGGCGCCGAGAAGCCGAAGAAGATCCAGTCCTTCGCGGAGTTCCAGCAGAGCAAAGGCGGCGGCTAATGCCTGGCTCAGTCGCGGAAGCGGTTCAAGATAAAGACTTCCTGGCGGCACCGCCGTCTCAGCAGTTGACCTACCTTGCGGCGGTCGATCCGGACTTCAAGAATGCAAAAGCCGAGGATCAGCTCGCCTATCTGAATCACATCACCGGGAAAGCGGCACCGACGACGGCGAACAACGAGATCGAGAACAGGGAAGCGCCGGCGATCACGAACAAAGCCTCGACCTGGGAGAAGATCAAAGCCATCCCTGCGGCGGTCGCTCCCGATGAGAACACACATCCGCTCGACGTCCTGGGGCGTACAGTTTCCGGTGCCTGGTCCGGGCTCAAGGCGATGAACCCCTTCAACGCGCCTGAGAACTCGGCGGAAGGCGTTGCGGCGCTCCGGGCCCGTGCGATGGATCCGGCTAAATTGGCTGGACCAGTCGGCGGCCTCGCGGAATCGGGCGTACAGGGCTACAGGGAAGCCCGTGGCGGGGGCGCCGGCGTCATCCCTAGCGTTGGGGCTGGCCTGGCGAATATGTTCGGCCTAGACACCCCTGGCATCCGGGAAAGGGCTTCCCAGGGCGACGTCGCCGGCGTCATAGGCGAAGGGATCCCGGCGATCGCCGCGACGCTTGTCGGGGGCGAGGCGCACCGGCTCCCGGCCGTCAAGGGCGCGATCGCGGACCTCGCCAGGACGCCAGAGGGTGAGCTTCATCCCGTGCTACAGAAGGCGGCCAGGGTTGCGGGAGCGGGCGCCGGCCACGTCTTCGGACCAGTCGGCGCAGTTGCCGGCTATGAAGCCGGGCCTTCAATCTTGAACAAGCTCGTCCCTGAGCGGATGCCGGCAGTCGAGCGGCCGTTCGTGCCGCAAGGGCCGAAAGTTCCCGAAGTGAGCACCGCACCGTTTGAGCTGCGCTCACCGATCGCTGAGACTGAGCCGGCGATCCAGCAAGGATTCGAGTTCCCGGCAGTCGAGGGATCCACGCCGGTGCCGGCGGCAGCATCCGAGGGAATGCCAGCCGTCCGACAACCTGGGAGAGTTGGGCCGCCATTGCAGAGGCTCCAAGAGCTCATTGAACAGGGTGCCGGCGTGAGAAATCTTGAACCGGCCGTCCCGCTCCGGAACCAGCTCCCGCAGTCCCTTGGCAGCGCCGCGGCAGTTAATGAGCCTCTCAAAAACATGGGCGGCCCTATTACTTTCCGCCGCGAGCCGATCATCAAGACGGTCGGAGAGATGGAAGAGGGACCGGAACGCGCAAAAGTTCCGGAAGGACTTCCGACGGTAGCAACCGAAGAGCCGGCGCGGCAAATGGGGGCACCGCCGCTTGAACCGGCAAAGCCTCTTCGTCAACAGTTCAAGCCGACTGGCAACGAACCGCCGTCTCGTCAACTCACGCTTGAACAGAAGTATCCGGATCGCGAGATCCGCCAACTCGTTCACGCGAACGGCGAAGAGATAATCGACGCCATCGGTGACGACCGCGAGACGATGAAGGCAATCCACGACCTCAAGAATCCGGACGTGCGCCAGGCGCTCATCAACTCAGGTGAGGACATGGGCCAGATGAGCGTCGGCAACCGGAAGGCGACCGGCAACCAGATCTCGCGCCAGGATGCGTTCAAGAAGCTCTTGGCGAAGGGTTACACGCCGAAGCAAATCGTGGACATGGGACAACCGCCAGAGGAAGTCGGCGCCGGGAAACCGGGGCCGACACGGGCGCCCCGGCCGGGAGCGAGAGAAAAGACCGGCGACTAATAGCACTGAGTATCGCAGGTCAGAGTACCGAAGTACCAGTCGTGTTATAGTTCGGGCACACGGAGGCTACACGCCATGAAGAGATTTTTGCTCATAGTTGGAGTTCTTCTGCTGGCAGGATGCACCAAGACGGTTGCTGTGAATCCGCCAGCGCCGACGCCAGTCGTCGATCACACGATCACCCTCAGTTGGAGTCAGAGCGAGGCCGATTCGCCCGTCTGTTCTGCGACGATCACAAGCTCCTGCCTAAGCGGCTACTCTGAGGGAACGGTTAGCGGCACCACGTTCACATCACTTCACACGGATGCAATGACGGTATGCACCGGAACGACGCAACCGGAGTCTTGCACTACGACGTTCAACTCTTCGGCGCTAGCGATCGGTTCCGTGACGTTCGGGCTCGTTCTCGACTACATAGATCAAAACGGCGCGGCACAAGTTCTGCCGGCGGTGACGACCGCAACGCCGACGACAGTGGCGGCCGATGCGCCGACGAGCTTAGTCGCTACGGTCAAGTGAACGCTTGCAACTGGAAAGACACGAACATGCGGGGGCGGTGTGGCGAGACTGAACAACTCTCGGCTATCGCCGGCGAACGAAGAACGCGAACTTTGTTTTATTGCCCGACTCACTACCGGATGGTAATGGACAATCGGGCATGGCTTTTGCAGCAACTAGAGGAAGGAATAATCCGATGCTCTGGAAACAAGCTCTCAAGCAAGCTGTGAGCTCGGCGTGCGCGGTCGTGATAACGAACTTCGTTGACTCGCAAACGCCGGTCTGGTCCTGGCCGTGGTTTCGCCACATGCTCATCGGAATATTTTTCCTCACGCTTCTCAATGAAGCGCGATACTGGAAACAGTGGGCGGATAGTCCGGACGATCCAAATCCGCCACAAGGGGGAGCTATGAAAGGAATGGGTTCTCGCACAGCAGGGACAGCCGCCGTCATCGTGGCTTTGACGCTCACCACGTTCGGGCTCAGCGGATGCCAGCAACAGCCGAAGGTAGTCGCGGCCCTCAATGTCGTCGGCCAGATCCTCACGCTCGCGCAAGACGACCTTCCGACGCTACAGGTGACGGGAGTGCTCACGGCCGCCGATGTGACGAACTTCGGTAATTGGCTCGCCGCCGGGCAAACCTTACTCGGCCAAGCGCAAGGATGCGTCAACGGCCTGGGAACTGGCGGAACCGCGAAGTCACTCGCCGCCTGTGTGAATACGTTCGCGACGGGATTGCTTTCGCCGGCCGAACAAGCGCAGCTTCGGATAATCAGTCCTGGCGCACAAAAGAAAGTGACGCTCTACGTGACCGCGGTTGTCCTGGCCGTGAACTTCACTGCACAGATCATCGCGGCAACCCAGGTCACAACGCCGACCGTCGGCACGACTCCCGCGCCGGTGCCGTCCACACAAGAGCTTCACGACTTGCGGATACGTCTCGGACTTTCGCCGGCGTACGGCTACTAGAACGGCGATGGCAACTCCCAAGACAACGGCCACGCCGGCGGCACCGTCAACGACCGCCGGCAAGGTCGAAAGCGTCCTCACAACTGCGGTGCAGGTTGCGGGGATCCTCGCTCCGGAAGCGGGACCAGCCCTCGAAGTCTTCGGTCTTCTTGAACCTGAGATCCAGGCCGGCATCGCGGCGCTGATAAATCGATTCCACAACAAGCAACCGACCGCGCAAGACTTCCTGGCGTTGGCGGCAAAGCAAACGGGAGCCTGATGGTAGACACTGAGACTTGGATCCTCGCGGGCGCCACTCTAGCCGGTTCGGTCATCGGGGCATGGCTCGTCATTCGCGCAGCCGGCCGCGAGTTTCACGATGCAGTAATCCGCGAAGTTGCCGAGATGCAGACGAAGCTCACACATCTTGACAGGCGGTTCAACGACCTGCACAGTGCGGCGATCCGAAGTTGGGAAGAAGTCAGCCAGCTACAGCAGGTCACCGCAGAACTCAAGGGAATAATCACGATGCTTCGCAAGACTTCGAGCCAGGACGATTGAGTCGAAGTGAACATCACCGTTCAACGCGAGCCGCTTACTCCGCAGTCCACTCCGGGAAAGATGTCCCTCGATGGCGTCTTCGAGTGCTACACGCTGGAACCGCGAAACAAGATCTACGCGCCGATGATCGACGGCGTCGCGCAGAAACCCTACGCGATCCCGGCCGGCTCATTTTTCTGGCGGAAGGTGATGAGCCCGGAACATGGCTTCGAGGTCGTGTTAATTCAGGGAGTGCCGGGCTTCACCGGGATCGAAATCCATCCCGGCAACATCCCGAAGAACACACGAGGGTGTACGGTCGTCGGCACAATCCAGGAGCAAAACTTCGTCGGACATAGCCAGGAAGAGTTCGCTCGGCTGATGGCAAAGCTCCCGGACTCCGGGACCATCGACTATCTCGACGCGCCGCCAGTTCAGCAACCAGACCGGAGCGTTCAAAGCAATCCACAATCCAGCGTAGGCTAGCAGCGACCAGAGCCATCCGTTCATCGCGTTTCCTCCCTTTCCTGCGCGCGTTACGAGGCATCAGCGGCCCTCCCCTGCTGCACCAATCGGTCGCAAACGTCGTGGCTTTCCCCGTCGCGTCCTCTTACAATCCGCGTTCCCATGGCTTTTGCAAACGCAAGGACACTTCCCGCAACCTTGGCACAAGCCAAGTTCAGTACGCTTCCCTGCTTTCCTAGATGCGGCACTCATCTCACCTTCTCTCGCGCCTTGAGCGTGCCGAGGATTCGCCGGACCTTTGATTCTCGTTCCTCAGCATCACAATCGCTGTCTATCGCTTCGAGCAGCCGCGCGTAGATTGCTTCGGCGTCGCAGCGGGAGCACGGCCCATAGCAGGAAGTTTCTCCGTACTTAGGATTACGCCCAACATGCGGCATCCTCTCGATCCAAACGGCCATCGTCTCGTCAGGCATGGGAACCTCCGCGCTCACACACAAGCGAATATTCGATTTGCGTGATTACAATTGTCCCGCCACATGAGACATATCCATAAACGTTCGCAGTGAAATCCTTTCCGCGTGCCCGATCAACTCCAAGGAGCTTGATCTTCGGCTTGCGCTTCGCCTTCGTCCTCTTGCTCATCGGGGTGGCTCCTCGTGCTCCATCTTGATTCTTAGCGCCGCACCAACTGACATCGGAAAGTATTCTCCTTGCGGGCCAGATGCGAGTTGCAGCGCCCAACGAATATCCTTCGCCAGTTGTGGATGTTTTTTCGCACACGCCTTGGCGTAGGCTCGCAATGCAGGAATAGCGAACTCGTCGTGAATAAGATCAAGCACGAAATAGTTGCACGCTTGATGCTTCCCTGTCGGATCGCCGTCCGTGCGTTCGATATTGAATTTCCGATAGATTCCACGTGTATCGCTCATCACTTCTCCTCCTTGCCCTGCCCGGCTGCTGGCTGTGCTGGTTTCAATGGAGAACCATCCATTTCCGTTTCCCATCCCCACTTGCAATTCTGATTGGGACACCATGATCCGTGACCGCCCGTGTCCATTAGTTGAGTTCCGCAGTTAGGGCAATCTGGCTGCGCTGATGTGGAGAGGTCCGCATTCAGCATTTTCGTAATCCCCACCAATTGCCAGTTTCCGCAGTCAATGTGCCAAGAAGTTAGGGCATCGCGGATTTGCTGCTCGGTTAGCCGCACCGCCCGCTCGCGTTCCGCCAGCAATTCAGCGAGCGAGATGATCTGCTCACCACGATGATCCGAGCAGGTTGTAAGCCAGCGCTTTGCTATTTGCAGATGTTCCTTGGTTGGCACGGGCGCATCCTCTCGCGGCTCGGTCTTCATTTCTGCCCTCCAAAAGCAAATTTCAAAAGCAGCACGAACAGAACGAAGGCTAGCATGAATAAGGCCCAATCAGGCAGCATCGGCGTCAGCTCCGGGCTTGACGTTTTGTCTCGATTTTACAGGCACGCTCAACCAGTCGCCGCTCGGCTACGAGTTCGCGCTGATAGCGTGCTTCCATCGTCATCGTCGTCGGGCCGTAGATCGGTTCCCATTGCTCGGCGCTGATGTGCGGTGAGAGCTTTCGGTTGTGAGCATAGTTGAGATAGGTCAGCTCGGAAACCATGTTCGGCCGGCGCACTGGATCGGGGATTACTTCTCTGTGTTCATACATTAGCTACTCCTGTTCCGAAGCGTTCGGCATTCCGAGCGCTTGCTTCACGCGATCATCGTCGCCTTCATACGGATCACAGCACTCGACGCGCACGTTATCCTTCCAGATCGAATAGGCTGTGAGCCTGTCGAAGGCCACGCAACCGCGGGCTTGTTCCAAGGTCGGGTAAGTACCATGCGATTCGTCGGTGTTCAAATCGATTACCTGATAGACCATCGCACCGTGCCCATCTTGCCATTCGAGACAGTTGTTACAACGCTTACGACCGTTGACAACCTTGAGATCGATAGAACTGCAAATGAGACATTCCATCGGCTTCTCCTTATAAGTTGATTAAGTGATAGTGCAAAAAGAACCAAGAGACAGCCACGATCTAGACGATGAAGAAGATCCATTCGCTCTTTTTCAAGTGCATGTGAGTGCGTTCTCCTGTACTTCCAACGGCCCTAGTGTAACTAACAAGGGCTTGTAAAATCTATAGAGCGGAAGTACCATTGCCTAAACTTGTGTCATCTTGATAACGTAGCACTCGGAAGGGAACTATGACAAAACCGCACATCTTCTACTTGCCATTGGAAAAGAAGCTAGCAGAGGCCGTGAAGATCAAGGCAATCAAAGCGGGCCGTAGCTTCACGGCAGAGCTTCAGAGAGCGGTACGTGCATACTACAAGGGAAAGGTGAACCCATGAACCAGATCACCTATAGAGTCCCGTGCGATCACTGTCAGGGCGGTGGATGCGGCAAATGCGAGGATGGATACGTCGAAATCGGTTTTCCGTTCGATCGAACGCCTTCCTGTCTAGCAATGCGCCATCCCTGGCCGCGCGTGGGCGCCTGGATACTGTTCATCATGGCGCTAGGATTCCTGTTTCTTTTGATTCGAGGATTCTAATGAGCGAACACTCCGAACAGTTCTATCGCGGGCTCGTCGAGAAGGGCGGGGGCATCTTCGTCGGGATCCAGAGCGGTTGTGATCTCGTCGGCGGAAACATCATCCTCTTCCAGCGCGAGCCGCGCGGGAACACGATCGCGGTCTATGCACGCGCACTCCGAAATCTGCACGACGTCGAGCTCGCGCTCAAGGCCGACCGGGAGAAGTACGCCGTGACGCAGGCGACGATATAAAGAACGCTGTGAAATATCCGGCGACGTCGGCCGAGGACTTCCGACGCAAATGATCTGTTCAAAATGCAACGGCTCTATCCGGCCAGGACCAGGAACGATCGAGCGGATCCGCCGCGGCGAGATTCAGTATCGGCACCGCATTTGCCCGCGCCGGCTAAAAGCTCCCAAGACGAAGAAGTACCAGCTCTCGAAGCCGCGAAAGCTCGGATGGGACAAGAAGCGCGAGACCGCTCTTACGACTCAGTGTGAAGTTACAGGCCAGTATTTCGCCACGGTCCGCAACGGGAAAAGAATCACCTATCTTAATCGCGTCGTCGATCACATCGTCGCCGAGCGGCTAGCAGTCAAGAGCGGCAAGGATCCTCACGCTCGAATCAACCTCATTTGCATCTACGCAAACGTCCACGGGCGGAAACGATCGGCCGAGGACCAGCTTCTCAAAAGCGGCGACATGCTCACCTTCCTACAGGAGCTCAATCGGCTCGACTGGCCGATGGACCGCGTACACACCGCGCTCAGGTTTTACGGTTTGGAACGTGAATTGCAGGACCAGGATGAACCCCCGAAGCACACACAGGAGAATAGCGACAATGGGAACAGCTCCCCAGGCACCGTCAACCGTCACCGTTTCCGCTGAGATCGTCAAGGCCACACAGAGCAATATCGATTCGCTTCGCGAACGAGCGAACGCGATCCAGGTGAAGACTCCCCAGGAGTATGTACAAGTTTGCAACCTCGTGATCGAAGGCCGCGGCTTTATTAAGCGCTGGCAAGAGGTCTTCGCCGGCACGATCCGCTCGGCGAAGGAACATCTCGCCACGATTCAGAACGAGCTCAAAGGCCACGTCATCGAGGCTGAGGCCGTCGTCGCGATCGCTGAGAAGAAGGCCGAGGACTATCGCGTCGAAGAGAAGCGCATAAAAGAAGCCGATCAAAAGCGTCAACAGGAAGAAGCCGATCGCGCGAAGCTACAGAAGGCGGAAGAGGATCGCAGGGCGGCCGAGAAAGAAGCGGCCGAGAAGAAGAAGGCCACGATCGCCGACGTCAACGCGCGGCTGAAAGAAGGCTCGATCGGCAAACGTGAAGCGGCACGTCTATTGAAGGCCGCCGGCGCCGAAGCCGAGGCCGCCGTTCAATCCGCCGCGGCCGCGGAAGAGGAAGCGAAGAAGGCGCCGACGCCAGTCGTCAAGGTCGAGGCGGCCATCCCGAAAGTCGCCGGCATTAAGGGCCGCACGAATTGGAAGTGGCGCTGGAAGAAGAACGGCGAACACGATCTCATCGACGCGCTTCTCAAGGACAGCACAAAGCGAATCTACGTGCAAGGCAATGAGACGGCGATCGGCGAGCTGGTCCGCTCGGTGAAGGACAAGACGAAGGCGGAAGCGCTGATTCCCGGCATCGACGTCTATTCCGAAGAGAGTATCTAAAACGGTGCAGAAATTGGCATCAACTGAGGCCAAAATGACGGTTTTTGAGGGGGAACGATGAACTCAGAATGGCACGACGCGAAGAGCAGCATGAAGTTCTTCTATCGTTTCATCGAAGAGAAGGTCGTCGATGGTATCAGCTTCGGCCGGCTGGAAGTTCGCTGGCCGAACGGCAGCACAGGTGCATACTTCGACGTGAACCGGCGCACGTACGACGATCTCGTGAAGGCCGACAGCCGAGGGAAGTTCCTCAACTCACAGATCAAGCCGAACTTCAAATATGAGCGGATCCAGGAGCCCGAACAAGATGAAGAGAGTAACAGTGGGAGCTCTAAAGTCAGCGCGCGCCAGAGCCAAGAAGCACCACGCAAAAAGAGTTAAGCCGAAACACTTAGCGCGCCGGCCACGATCGAAGGCGATCGTCCCGCGCGCGCCGCTCACGGTTAGCGAGACGGTCGAGAAGTGCCTCATCGTCGGAGATCTCACGCCGCTCTCGGTTGAAGAGCGGTTACAGTACTACCGGACACTGTGCAAAAGTTTGGGCCTAAATCCCCTCACGCGGCCATTCGAGTATATTGTTTTCACCAATCGGGATGAGGATGACGTTCCGGACAATCCGCAACAACAGCAAGCTCCCCAGGGCAAGATGGTCCTCTACGCTCGCGCGGACTGCGCGGCTCAGCTCCGGAAGATCCACAAGGTCGGGATCCGGCCGCGCGCACGACGCTACCGCGAAGGCGAGTTCTATAACGTCGAGGTCGATCTCTTCACCCTGGACGGCCGCACAGACACCGCGATCGGGATCGTGCCGCTCAAGAGGTGGAAGCGCGTCGGCAATAGCCAGCAAAAACAGCTTGTAGATCTGAACGGCCGAGAGCTCGCAAACGTGATGATGAAGGCCGAGACGAAGGCCAAGCGCCGCGGCACGCTCTCGATCTGCGGGCTCCACATGCTCGATGAGTCCGAGCTCGATGGCCTGGTCGGCTATGCTACGGTCACGCCAGGCGGCCGGCGGATGATTACGATCGCGCCAGGAGTCGAATCGCTCGAAGAGGGCGCAGATCTCTACGAGCACGCCGTTGAGCTCGCACGCCTCGATAAAGACTCTCAGCTCCCGTTCAAGGAGCTCGTTGCGCACTATGAGCAAAAGCTCCGAAGCGACGCCAAGATGACACCGCGGCAACGCGAAGCTGTAGAGAATCGGTCGGCGGCCGCTCTACCGCCGCGCGCGCCGGCTCCCGCACAAGCTCCCCCGCCAAGTCCCAGGCCCGCGCCGCCGGCACCGAAAGCGCCAGCCTACGAGCGCGAATTAACATGGTTTTGGAACGACACCGACCAGGAAGCGCTAATCGAAGGCAACAGTGAGATCAAGGCCGAGCTGAAACAACTCCTGGGCTTGTATATACGGGCACCGAAGTTCGAGATCCGAGTGAACGGCAACGAGCTCGAAGATCTCAAATATCTTTTGAAGACTCGTGGCGTTAAGTTCACCCGGCGTTATCCGAAGGTGTGATGATGGCGATGCGAATCTACAAGTACCGGATTCCACTCGTTCCGGGTCCCGCTGTGATGATGCCGGAAGGGGCGGCCGTTCTCTCGCTACAGATGCAGAACGGCGAGCCGTGCATTTGGGCGATCGTGGACGACGAGAAGCGGCCGGCCGCTCGCTTCTTTCACTGGTACGAAACGGGCCACGCGATCCCGATGCAAGATCTCGTCAATCTGAACTTCATCGGCACCGTGCAAAACGAACCCTTCGTCTTCCATCTCTTCGAGCGGATTCGGTGAGCTGATGGCGACCGTCCTCGAAGAGCGTGAAGAGTTCAAGATCCGCATCGGCAAGAAAGAAGGCGGCCGCAAAGTCACGATTGTCAATCACACTGAGAACACCACGCACACATGCACCGTCACCGAAGGCTACCGGCTACTCAACGACTGGATCGAGCAAGGCAAAAGCAACCAGAGTATTCACATCATCGATCTCGTGAAAGTGAAAGAGGCCAAGCTCGCGCCAGGCACTCAGACGAAGTTCACGGTCGATTGTGGAACCAACGATCTCTTCCGCCAAGTCGCCGGCGAGTGGGAAAGGATCCTTGCGCAAGTGAAGAACCTCACGGTCGCGCGGCACATCGTCGCCGAAGAGTTCCTCGCCACACTCAAGAAGCTAACGACGACTGAGATCGCGAGCCGCATCTTCGAGGGTGAAGGTGAGCTCCCGGATTGGATGCGCTAGGTGTCTGAGCGGCAACGACAAGCGGCTAGGGAATACCATCTCACGCACGGTGAAGCCGTCCACGGCCAGCGAAGCGTAGAGTACGATCTTTGGGCGGCAATGGTTCAACGATGCACGAATCCGAAGGCTTCGAGCTGGAAGAGTTATGGTGCGCGGGGCATCCGTGTCTGTGATCGCTGGCGGCGCTTCGAGAACTTCCTTGCGGACATGGGACGACGACCGCAAGGACGCAAAGGCCAGCGCGCGAAATATTCCATCGATCGGTTTCCGAACCCACAGGGCAATTATGAGCCGTCAAATTGCCGATGGGCGACGATGAAGGAGCAAGCGACGAATAGGAGGAAAGTGAATGGCTGAGAAAAAGAAGCGAGGACGACCGAAGGCCGTGACCGTCAAACGGCCACGACAGAAGAAGCTCCCTGGCATGGAAGACGACAAGATCGACTCGATCGAGAACGCGGCACTCGACTATGCCGCGATCCGGGACCAGCGCCAGGCTCTCACCGCTCAAGAAGTGCCGGCGAAACAGAAGCTTCTCTCGATTATGAAGAACCTCGGACGCAACAAGTACCAGCGGAACGGGATTAAGGTCGAGCGGACTTTCGAGAAGGAAGGCGTGAAAGTCCGTGTCAAGAAGCAAGAGACTGAGGCCGAGTAGTTTTCCATCATTTGCACAGGATACTAACAGGCGGCCATGAGTCTAAGAAGCACGATGCCGGAATGGAAGAAACAGAAGGCTCGGCAAATGCGCAGACATCCAACGCGCACCGAGGCGATGCTTTGGGGTTATCTTCGACGTCGGCAGCTTGGCGTTAAGTTCCGAAGGCAAGCCCCGATGCGCGGCTGGATTGCCGACTTCTACTGTCCTCAACTTAAACTCGTCATTGAGGTCGATGGAAAGCAGCACGATCTACTCCGCGATAAGTTACGAGATGGGGTTCTCTCGCGTTTAGGGTTCGAGACATTTCGCTTTCCAGTTGAGCGTGTCCAGCTAGAGCCTTTGGTGGTGGTTGAAGAGATCCGGAAACTTGTGGCTCAAAGAGTGGGGTCGAATGTCTCAGAGAAAACGAAAGCAAACTAAGCCTTATTCTGGCGAGGGGAGAGATTCTCGTCAAGCCCACCCAGGCGCGAGAAAATCACAAGATCTTGTGGATAACTCCGCTTTCGGCCATGGAATGAACAGCTTACGCGACACCGATGCCTTGTTGAAAAAGATCTACCGGGTGGGAGCTCGCAAAGGGCTCCCAACCACAATCACACCGGAAGAAGTCGAGGCCGAGGAATGATGCCGATATGCCCATTCTGCCATCGAGAGATGATCGAGTTCTTAAGAGCGGAGAGCGGGGCGGCCTGGGAATGCAACGACTGCCGAACAACGCTCATTCGAGTGACGGCCACGCCAGCGCCGCGGATTGCGCCGAAGCTAATGACCGCGATCTCCGAGATCCAACTCCCCACATCAGCGACGCCGAGATCCGAAGACGTCAACGCTACGCCGCAAACCGATTCCGCGCCGCCGTCGGAGAAAGGATCTGGCTGAGAATATGACGCCAAGCGCTCGCAGCACCGCCTATCTTCGGAAGCATGGCTACATTGTCTGCCGCGTCGAGCAACGGCTTCACATGCCGGCATCGCCGTTTCCGATCACGAAAGATGCTTTTGGGTTCGGAGACTTACTTGCCGCTCTGCCAGCGGAAGGTGAAGTCGAAGGCGAGATCGCTCTCGTACAAGTGACGAGCAGCGGCAACATGCGCGCCCGGCAAGCGAAGATCGCGATGGAGCCGCTCGCGATGAAGTGGAAAGGGGCCGGCGGTGTTATCCTGCTGCACGGCTGGTCCAAAAAAGGCCCGCGCGGCAAGCGCAAGGTCTGGACTCTCAAGGAAGAAGTTCTTTGACAAACATTCAGAAAGTAAGAATCGCCGATGGAATCAGGTTCATTGTTTCGTTAAGTTTTCGTTCAGGACTCGACTACAAGGAAGCACAGATAGCGATGATCGCGGTCATTGAACTCATGCGCGAGCTGGATGAAGGGCGCGACTCCGAAGAGATGCTCGCCCTTCTAATCGAGAAAGTGATCGATCGAGAAGGCGAGAGACTTGGCCTATGAGTGCAAGGACGGAAAAACTTCTTCAGGAAATGTTCGACGAGATCGGGCCGGCGAGGGCGATCCACCACGGGGCTCGAAAGTTCGCGAACGTCACGCGCGAAGACCTGGTCGCGCTCATCAATGACGTCCGCACGCTTTACGCGCCAACTCTGGCTTACACCGAAGGCAACATGCTCACGATGATGACGCTATTTCTCCTGGGCGCGTTTTTGGGCCGAAAGCACGCCTTCTCGATTGCGCCGAAACAATGAGAGATGCACTCACGCGACTCTTGTTAGTTTTTTTGATGAAGGTCACCGGCGCACGTTCGATCACGATCACTTATCCGCTTGTGCCCGGAAAACACTACCAGATGACCGTATCTAAGGAAACCGATTGACGCTTTGCGGCATTCCGAACTACACTTTCGCGCGAGAGGTTGATCGAATGCCCGCATACATCGTTTCACCGCTCGACGGTGTCCCGCCGATGCTTTTGCCTGGAATAAACGGTTACTCAACCGGAAGTCTTGCGAGCGGGCCGACGGCTCGGATGCTCGTGACGAGCGTTGCGATCAACGGCTCAAACGTCGCAACTCTCGGCGTGCAAATGGTCGAGGGCAACATCCCCGCGGTCGGATCTCTGATTTCTGTGCGCGGCACTCAGACGCCAACGTCGGGCGGCGCGCCGAACTTCAATGTCTCGAACATCGCGCTTGCTTCCGTTTCGATTAACTCGCAAACCGGCGTCGGCACTGTGACGTTCGCACTCATGAGCAATACGATCGCGACGACTCCGGATGCTGGCGAAGCTAGCGTTCCAGTTCCCGAAGTGCCCGAAGCTCTCACGACAACGACAACCGGCCTACAGTTCGGACTCCAATCTGCGGCCGGCTTGCCGAATAACTCTCGCGACGTTGCCTGGGAAACACAGACGCCTTCCGCGCCGGCGAGCTATACCGCGCATTTGCAAGGCGCCGAGTTCGATCAAGAATCTCAATATGTCGATCTCGATACGATGAGCTCAGTCGGCACGCAACAGGTCGCCGGCGTGCGAGCGAACTTCCTTCGCATCAAATGGACATCGGTGTCCGGCGGCACGAACCCGACCGGCATCGCGAAGATCCTCATCTAAGGCACCGATGCCGTCCGTCGTCCAAAAGGCTTCCGCGTCGAACAGCGCGACCGGCGTCACAACTCAAGCCGTATCGCTTCCCGGAACAATTCCGGGCAACACGATAGTCGTGTTCGCCGGCATCAAGGACTTCTCGCACGCCTTCACGCTCTCGATCAGCGATGGCGTGAACAGCTATACCTCACGCGGCTCGGAGATCCTCAGCTCGGATGCCGGACTCTTCCAGATGTGGGAAGTCGACGTCGGCGTCGGCGGCGATCTCACAATCACAGTCACAGCTTCGAGCGCCGTCGATGCGTTCTCCGTCGTCGGTTATGAGCTCACGCCTTCGACGTTCGACCAGATCGTGTCGGCCGCGGGCGGCGGGACGTCTCTCAGCGTCGGCTCGATCACGCCGGGAACGGCCTCGGGGATCGGCCTATGCGGGATCTACGAAGGCAACGCCGGCGTCGCGATCAGCTTCACCGCGGGCGCTCTCTTCACGAAAGACACCGAAACGAACTCGACGGGCACGGCCAGATGGGCCGGTGCCGGCGAGAGCAAAATCTACTCGTCGACCGCACCGCTCACCGCGGCTTGGACCTGGGACAACAACGCGTCATTCGGCGCCGGGATCTTCGCGACCTTCACCGATGCGACGCACAGCATCTCGGGAAGCGCGGGTGCCGCCGGCGCAACCGTGGCCTACGCGGGCCCGAGCTCAGGCAGCGTGACGGCGGACGGCTCGGGCAACTATACGATCACGAACCTCGGCGCCGGCACGTATACGGTCACGCCGTCGCTTGCCGGATACAGCTTCTCGCCGACGTCACATAGCGAGACGATCTCTGGTTCGGACATTACCGGCGTCAACTTCACCGCGACTCATTTGCAAGTTGCGACCGCGACGTTCTCGCCAGTGGCCGGCACGTACAGCGAAGCACAAACCGTCACCGTCTCGAATGCCAGCTCAGCGCTCTCCGGGTTCGCGATGTACTACACGACGGATGGATCCTCGCCGACGACCGGCTCAACGCTTTATACCGGGCCGATCACCGTCAGCGATTCGCTCACGCTCAAGGTGCTCTCGGTCGCGACGGGTTACCTCAACAGCGCAATCGCGAGCGCAGCTTATATCATCGGCTTCGCCATCTCCGGGAATGCCGGCGTCGCGGGCGCAACGGTCAACGTCACGGGAACCTCGGCTGGCTCAGCGACCGCGGATGGATCGGGTAACTATTCCGTGTCCGGGCTCGTGGATGGCTCTTACACGGTGACGCCAGTGCTAGCGAGATACAAGTTCACGCCGGCATCGAGGAACAAAACGATCTCAGGCGGAGATGTGACCGGCGTCAATTTTACGGCGAAGCTCAGCTACAGCAACCATCGATCGAAGTGAGTTAGAATGCCAGAGCGCAAGACGTACCGGGTCAAGCGTCACCGACCTGGGCCACGCTCCGAACAAGAAGTCGTACACTCGATGGCCTTGCGGCTATTGAGCAATCAGAAGCACACACAGGAGGCTCTCGAAATGGAAGTAGATCAAGTCGTCTACGAGTACGGCAAACTTCATCTTAACTTCGTCGCGTGCCAGCGCTCTAACGCCATGCTCGCGACTCAGCTCGCTCAAGCGAACAAGAACATCGCCACGATCACTGCGGACGCCAACAAATCCGCCGGCCGAATTGCACAGCTCGAAGCGTGGGCAAAGGAACAGAGGCCGAGCATCACGTTTCCCGAAGTGCCGAAGGAACCGGAAGGCACCGAAGGACTCGAACCGCCTTCTCAACCTGGAACCCCAGTCGGGATCGCCGGCAGCGAAGCACTTCAACCCGGCGCTGGATCTCGCGTCATCAAGATCCCGCACAAGCGCGCATCCGACAACTAAGGGGCTAACTCATGGCACGAAAGCGCTCGAAGCCCGGCGCACGCAAGAAGCGAAGACCGCTCACTCCGCGCCGGGTGAAGTTCGTCAAGCAACTAGTCCTCGGCAAATCCCTAGCCGAAGCCGCCAGGAAGTCCGGATATACCAAACACAGGGCCAACCAGGCGGGACACCAAGCTCTCGAACAGATCCGAAAAGCCGCTCCCGAACTCCTGGCCGAGCACGGCCTAACCGATGACGTCCTGATTGATAATTACCTACTCCCGCTGATGAACGCCGAAAAGACCGAGTTCTTCCCGTACACACAGCGCGGCCAGCGCAAATTGCTCACCGTGAACGTCGTGGACTGGCGAGCTCGCGACGACGGCTTAGAGAAAGCCATGAAGATCCGCGGGCTCTACGTGAAGGAAGCCGAGAACACCGGACCGCAATTCTCGGTCGTCATCATAAACGGCGACAATCGGCCGCCGTGGTCGCAAATGAAGCGCGCGATGCAACCCGCCGAAGCAACTCCATTCCCAGGAGATCCAGCGCCATGATCGTCTTTTGCGTTACCTGTCGAGGCCGCAACCAGCACATTCGCCTCACCCTTCCGAAAAACATCGTAGACAACGCCGACTTCCGAGATTGCAAGTTCGTACTCCTGGACTATGGGAGCCCGGACGATCTCATAAGCTACGTGCTCACCCATCACATGCGGTCGATCCTGGCCGGCCGGCTCGTGCTCTATCGCTTCCCGGACCAGAAGGGGTTCAAGATGGCGCACGCAAAAAACATGGCGCACCGTCTGGGGATCCTGGAAGGCGGCGACATCCTCGTGAATCTCGATGCGGATAACTACACCGGACCAGGCTTCGCTAAGTACGTTGCCGAGAAGTTCGCCGCAGATCCGAACGTCTTCTTGTGGGCAAACCGCAACCAGTCGTCGGAGATCCGGTATCCGAAAGGATGCAACGGCCGGATTGCCGTGAGCAAACATGCCTTCGTCAACGCCGGCGGTTACAACGAAGGGAAGTATGAAACCTGGGGGCCCGATGACAAAGACTTCAACTTCCGGTTGCGGCGTCTCGGCTACACGCCGGCAGAGATCCCGCGGCAATTCTTAGAAGTCGTGCTCCACAACGACAAGATGAGATTTCGCGACTATCCCCACGCGAAGAACGGCGGCTCGAACTGTGACGACGAAATCGTCGAAGGCAACGAGACGATCGCGAACTTCGGCAACTTCGGATGCGGAACCGTCTATCGCAACTTCGATCCCTCGCCTATCGAACTCAGGCCAGTCCCGACGCGGGTCTTCGGGATCGGGATGCACAAGACGGCCACGACGTCGCTACATCACGCGCTCAAGATCCTCGGCTACGACTCCGCTCACTGGAAGTCGGCACATTGGGCGAAGGCGATCTGGCGAGAGATGAACACACTCGGCCGATCGCTCACGCTTGAGAAGAGTTACGCGCTCTGTGATCTGCCGATCACGCTCCTGTACCAGAAGCTCGACCGCGCTTATCCTGGCTCGAAGTTCATTCTCACGAAGCGATCGGAAGACGGCTGGATCGAGACGGTGCGGAAGCATTGGGATCCCGCGTTCAATCCCTTCCGCGGCCAGTGGGACGGCGATCCCTTCACGCACCGGATCCACACGATCTTGTACGGAAGCCCTGACTTCAACGCCGAGAAGATGCTCGCGCGCTACCGATCGCACAATGCGGCCGTGCTGGAATACTTCAAAGGGCGCCCGGACGATCTTCTCGTGATGGACATGGACTTCGGCTGGCCGAACCAGGATGACGCCGGCGCCGGATGGTGGGAGCTCTGTTCGTTCCTCGGCGATCGGATCCCGCTCGGCGTACCATATCCGCGCGCGTTCGCGAGCTACTAGGCGTAAGATGACGGCTGAACATTATCCACGCGGGACCGAATCAGTTTTGAAATGGTGCAATCGGTGCGGACGACTGACGAAGCATCGCGTGGATGATGTACGCGCCGGTCGCTGCTTAGAGCACGATGCGCCCGCTGAATCAAAGAAACAGAGGGCGGCGCGATTGAAACGTGAAGCGCCAGAGACAGGCAAACTCTTCGAGT
>Ga0316226_1002089_pt1 | contig 19616 bp, 14 predicted proteins | sample TBH18017metaG_FD_206009 | JGI IMG/M metagenome (GOLD analysis project Ga0316226, IMG submission 206009) | Freshwater microbial communities from Trout Bog Lake, Wisconsin, USA - TBH18017 | ecosystem: Environmental > Aquatic > Freshwater > Lake > Hypolimnion/Profundal zone | place: USA: Wisconsin...
AGTTTGCATGGTAGAGGATTCGACGTTGGGCAGACCCACCAGCGGGTCGGGCGCGGTGTGGATGGTGGACCATTGATATTCATAACGGCTGATGAGGCTGAGGTTGGGGCGGAGTCTCCAGGTGAGCCTGAGATTGCCGTCGTAAGTGGCGAACTTCTGCATTTCCAGAAAACCCGGATAGCCATCGGGAGTGGTGTCGAGCGAATCGGAATAGTGGAAAACATCCAGTTTGTAATAACCGGCGGCGTCCAGCGTGACGCGGCGGGAGGGGTACCACCTTGCGCCGGCGGAGTATTTCTGGATGAAGTTTCGCTCGTCAACGCCGCTTTGGACGGCCGGAACGCCGATTCCGGCGACGGGGATCAAACCGCCGTATTGATCGAGGTTTCCATCCACCTCGGTCATGTCGAAGCGGGCGTGGAGGACCCAGTTGGTGAACCCCCTGTAAGCAAGGTCAAGGCGGGCGCGGACATCGGTGTCGCCGGCGTCGCTATTGGCGCCAAAGGCGACGGGAAGATAGGCGCCGAGGGTTTCAAAGCCGCTGGAGGAGGCATCCGAATAATCCTCCTGCAAGCGTACGGAAGGGATGACGGTAAGATTGGGGGCGGGTTGGTAGAAAAGGTTCATGTCCATCACATATTCGTTCATGCGGGAACTGCCGCTCAAATCGAAGTAGCCGAAGCCGTATTGGGCGTTGGGCACGTAACCGACATCGAAGTCCGACCCGTAAACGCGGCTGCCGGAGAAAGTATTATCGAGATGGGAGTAGGAGAAACCGGAGGACAACTGGAGATTGGTTTTGATCCAGGTTTCCGTGTAAGTGTGGACATCGAACACGTCATAACGGGTGTTTTGCTGGTCGGTGATTTTTTGTTGGACGGGTTCTCCGGGGAATTGCGTGATCTTCAGGGCGTTGTCCAGCTTTCCGAAATCGTAGCGCAGCCCCAGGCCCAAGTCGGTTGATTTGACGTGGTCGGAGAGGTCGAGTTGAAAACTGTCGGAGTGCTCATGGATGTCGGAAAAGGAGGGGCTGAGTCCGCGGACCAACGCGCTGGCACTGGGATCGGGATGGGTGCCACCCCAAATGGTGGAACCTTCTTCACCATCCCGGAAGGTGTGCGTGTATTTGAACACGGCGTTGATTCCCTTTTCGGGTTTCAGCCCCGCCTCGAAGGAGAAATTCCCGCGATCCAGTCCGAGGGCGTTTTTGGACAGCGGGTAGTTCATGCCGGAAGGCGGGAAGAAGCCGCCATCGCCATCGGACCAGGTGCGAAATTCCCTGTAAGAAAGGCGCAGGTAGCCGAGTTTTTCACGCTCGATGCCGAGCTTCAATTTATAGTCGTTCTGTTCGGCAATCGCCCGCGCGTCCAGGGACAAGGTGGTGGTTTTGTTGAGATTGGTTCCGAAATGGGAACCCTCAATGCCGCCGAAAGCGCCGCTTGCGGTCTGGCGCTGCTGTTGGAAGGCGGCGCGGTTGCCGCTGGTGAAGAAACCGCCGGTGGAGAACTCGATCCAGTTATTGTAAGAGTTTGTTCCCCCCTCAAACATCTGCTCCGGGGTCATCGGAGGGGGCGCATTCGTTTCAGCCGCCACAACGGTTGACACCGCCGCGCCCAGAGCCAGCAAGAACCAGCTCCGGCGGCGAATTTGTTTGTTCCGGGGTTTAATCACGTCACGGCCTGGGGTTAGAAACGCAAAGAGGGGCTGACGCGGGAGCCATGAACGGCCTCATGACAGCCGGCGGTCCAGCAAGTGCCTTGCTGGACGCGCAACGTGTGGTCCGAACCGCCGATGAGAAGCGCGCCGCCGCTGACCTGCTGGAAATGGCATTTCAAACACAGGTTGGCGTTGCGTTCGGTGAGCAGTTTGGCGTTGACCGAGCCATGCGGGGAATGACAGGCCGTGCAGCCTTCATGCATGGCCTCGTGCTGGAATATGAAAGGCCCGCGCTGGGCGGGATGGCAGCGAAAGCAACCTTCATTTTGGGACAGGAGTGAAGTGCCGCCGGCGGCATGAATGGAGCCTTTGTGCGGCGAATGGCAATCGGCGCAACTCAGTTTGTCCTCGGTCACGGGATGGTGGGCAGGAAGACCGAACTGGCCGCGCACGTCGGGATGGCACTGGAAGCAAACCGTTTCCGTCGCGCGCGGGGGCTGGACGGCGAGGCGCGCCCCAAAGCTGGCCGAATTGGGGCGTCCGGACGTGAAACTGTAAGGAGGCAACACCTCGCCGCCGGAATCGGAGTGGAGGCTGCAGGGGCCATGGCAGGATTCGCAACCGGCGTTGATCGCATTGGTTCCCTGGGCGATCAACCGCGCGTGATCGGCGGTGGCGAATCCCTTGTAAATTTGGTCATGGCACTGTTCGCACTCCTTGGAACCGATGTAATTGGCTCCCGGGACATCCGGGAGCGCGACCACCGAACGGCTCACGGTGCCGCAGGACATGACCAGGAGGAGGAGGCCCGCCGGGAAGGCAGCCAGCGCCAGGGCGCGGGCCCACGCCGGGGCGCGCTTTGCAAGACTGCGTAAATTGCCGTTGATCATAACGTTTTACCGATCCAATTCCTCTTGAATCCAATCTTCCGCGGCATCCAGAAGGGTTGCGGCATAGCTTGGGTTGTGAATGCCAAAAGTGCCGTCATTCTGGACGATGTAAAGGTTGAAGCGGGCCTTCCGGATATTTTCGGGAATCAGCGTTTGCTCCGTTGCATTTGGCCCCGGACCGCCCGAAGACAATCCGCCCGGAGTGGTGTATTCCCAGGCCAGGGACCCATACTTGGCCAACGCCGCGGGAGCCGCGCGGGCCGCCCAATAGTCCAGGTCAAATTTTACGGTCTGAACCTGGTCTGATATCTGGTTTGTCACCGATGTCACCAAAATGGTCATCAAAAATTCATTCAATGGCGTATTCGTCGTAAAATGGCAGTTGATGCAGACGTTGTAGGTTTCCACATTAAAGCTGTGACCCGTGACGGCCGGCTGGGCGTCGCTCACAAAGGGCGTTGTTTGCATGTGGCATCCGGCGCACTGGTTTGTAATGAGAAGAGCGTGCGCGCCCGGGAGGTTGGGGGAAAGCCCGGATTCCAACTCGCCGATGGTTCCCAGCAGCATGTTGTACTGCAGCGAGTGGTGCGGCTCGAACGCGTTATTGGTCCACGACGCGCCGGCATGATTGTGGCACTGGGCGCAAATGTTGATTTTGGGATTGTATTGGCTGGCGAAGGTTCCATTGGTGGACATGAAGTAGTCGTTGGTGGAGGCGACGGGATTGCGCAATTGGGCTGGAAAGGCGTTGGTTTGATGCGGGTCGTGGCAAACACTGCAAACAATCCCAATATCCGCGTCGCCGGACGGCAAGGCATTCGTTTCCAGCAAGCTCAAACGGACGGAGCCGGAATGACACCGGCCACAACCATTGATAAGATTGGCGGGATTCATGTCTTCCGTCACTTGCGCATGGCCGCTGGACGTCCACTCATCGTACGTCGGATGGCGCGGATCGTCATGACACCCGCCGCAAACGGTCGCGGCCACTTCGGCCCGGGGCACGACCGTCGGATCATCGGGATTGGCGGCATGATTGGCCGCGGGGCCGTGGCAGTTTTCGCATTGGACGCCGGCGAGGCGGGGAGTTTTCGTCATATTGACAAAACCCGTTGGCAAATCAAATCCCACGGCGTGGCAAGCTTCGCAATGACTGTTAGTCTGGCCGCCGTCAGCCGCGAATAACGCATTGGTAAACGCGGCCGCGTGGCGGGTATGCGTCTCCGTGTTCAGAATGGGCGCGTGACAATCCGAGCAGGTTTGAGACCCCGCGTACGCGGATGAGGGGCCGGAGACTCGAAAGAAAGCGTTGCCCGCGTTGCTTGTGACGGTGGCGATTCGGAGCAAGTTGGTGTCTTTGCCCACAGCCAGCCAGGCGGGGTCCGTCAGGCTCCGCGTCTGAAACAACTGGTAATATCCCGAAGGACCATCCCAGGACACATTCACGCCGTTGGTGACCCGCGCAATCCCCGTGACCACGGGCCGTCCGGGCATCCCGCCCGGCAGCGTGATGGCCAGGTGTTGAACGCTTTGCGCGCTGGCGCGCCAGCCGGCCGCGAGAACTGCCGCCACTGTCAAAAAGCGGGAGGCCATCCGGCACATAAAGAGAAATTTTGCCTTATTCATACACCGCCAATTCCATGGATGGAAGGGAGCATGCGTTTGGCATTCCGGCCTCAAGGCGTGGGTTGCTTCAGTTGTTGCAAGGCGGCAATTTGAGCGTGGGAGTCTTGCGCGATTTGTTGCAACTTGCGAGTTCCCTCCGCTTGAATGATTCGAAGCTGCTCCGCCGCAGCCTGCCGGACAGCCTCGGACTGATTGCCCTGCGCCTGGATGAACCGTTGCTCGGCCTCCTTCATGCGGGCTTCCGTTTCCTCCGTTGCCTGCTTGAATTGGACCATCGAAGCATCGCGCAGCATTTTCTCGCCCTGTTCCAGGGAAATGGCATCGAGGTTGGGAATCGAGCGCCTGACGGCATCCAGGGCGGCGGTGTCCACCGGCGCATCCAGACGTGGCGGAACCACCGTGGTTGAATCCGACAACGCCACCGCCGCCGGGTTCCCGGCCCCGGAAGCGTTGCGGGCCGCCGGAAGGGAGCGGGAAAACCAAACCGCGCTGAGGGCCGCGCCTGCAAGGAAGGAAACCAGCGCCGGAATAATGACCCAGGCGGGGGTGAGTCGGGCTGGGCGCCGCCCTTCCGCAGCCTCCATATTGTTTTTCGGCAATGCGTTCATCGTCTTCCGTCATTCCATGAACCGAGGCTGGGCGCAGTCTCGCCCGTTTCTCGTGATAATACAAGCTCTATCAATGCCCCGCTTTGGCGGTTGGCCGCGCAAGCCGGCACTTACGGAGAAACCACGCGGAAGAACTGTTGCACATTGTTCACAGTAGGCGTCAAGTAACTCATGGAGGCAGTGTTGGTTGCCACAATCGGAGGGCCGACATTTTGCCATCCGTCGCTCAAGGAGGTGACTTCCTGGATTTGATAGGTTGTGCCGGCGACGGTGTTGAAGACGATCTGAGCAGCCGTGTAGATCTGGATATTATTGGTGCTGCCGCCCAAGGAGTTGCCATTGGCGTAGACAACGCCGCCTGGGACAGAAATGCCGGCAACCAACGGGTTAAGGCCCAAGGCATATTTAAGCCAGTTGGGGATTCCATCGCCCGCCGGGTCGGCGTCGGGGGCGCCCTCCGCGTTGGTAATGGAGCCGAAGTATTGGATTTCCCACGCATCGGGCAAACCGCCGGACACAGTGACGCCGGTGAGGTTGGCGATGGAGGCCTTGAGCAGGCCGGTCGCAAACGGGGCATTGTGGACGCCCAGGCTGCCGTCATTGGCGACAAACTGCCAGTTGTAGGCGGCATTCAGTTGCGCCGTCGTCCAGTTGGTCTTGGTTGAAAGGCTGGTCTTCACCGTCCCGTCCACGACGCCATTGGAGTTGGGCAGCAACGTGGACAATTGGTTGAGCATGAGTTGAACTTCGGTTTGAACGCCCTGAATGACGCCGTCGCCATTGTAGTCCTCCACCGGGAAGTTGAAGGATGTGATTCCGCCGTGGCATTGATTGCAGACCCCCACCTGGTCAATCGTGTTGGTGACACCGTTGGTGACGACATTGTAACTCATCTCGAAGGTGTGGCCGCCCGAGAGGAGGAAACCGGGATCATTTGTCGCGATGGTTTGCATGTGGCAGCCGACGCAGGAATTGGCGACCGAATAGCGGTGGGCGGAACTGGGAAGCACCAGACCATAAGTGATGGCGTTGATGCCTTCGATCATGTCACCCTGGACGCCATCGTGCGGGCCAAAACTCGATCCCCCCGCCCAAGTGTTCAGCCCTTTTTGGTAGTTCACCACGTTGGTGACCGCATCGCCATCGCGGCTGTGATGGCAATTCATGCACAGGTTGCCCTCGCCTCCGTTGGTGATGACCGTGCCGTCCCCGAAAGTCGCCGAAGCCATGTCCCGGATCAGATAGCTGTCGTTGGTGGGGACTGTCAGGCCGTGCGGCTCATGGCAGGTCTGGCAGCCGATCGCGGAGTAAGTCGAGTTTGTTGACGTGACAATTCCGTTGCCGGCCGCGGTGTTCGAGACAATGGCAATAAACCCGGAGGCGGTGTGGCATCGCACGCAGTATTGGGCGCTTTTGGAGGTGGTGGGAACGGTCGTGGTCACCGCGTGGCTGGAAGCATACCATTGGGTTCCCTGGGGGTGGCCCGGCGCGTCGTCGTGGCATTCCTGGCAAGTGCCCACCGTGTAGGGGATGTCAAGGCCGGGAAAATTCGAGGTCAGGACGCCTCCGAGATATTGGACTGCCGGGATGATGTGCTGGCTGCCCGGGCCGTGGCAGTTTTCGCACGTAATGTTAGCCACGCCCTGCAGATTTAAGGGCATGGACGAAAAGTTGGTGCCGGCCAAATTGGTGTTTGCCAGATTGGTTGGGAAGATCCACCCATCCGCTTGCTGGACACCGTAAAACCCTCCGTCACTTAACGCGCTCGCATTGGTATCGTATCCGGTCGTGTGGCACTTGATGCAGGACACGTCATAGTGAGTGCCCAGAAGCCCATCAATGCCTTCGGTGAAGATGCTTGCGTGAGCCGTGGCCGCCCAAGCCGGATATATTTCCGGTATCCCAGGGGTGGCGGAGTGACAAGCCTCGCATACCTCAACGCCCAGATAGGTTGCCACGGTGAAGGTCGCGCTCACGTTTGTCGTTCCGCCAGTGGCGCCAATGGCGGCGTTGACCGTATAGTCACCCACAAGGTCCGGGCGCAGCAACATCCGTCCTTTCACCGGAGAGACCTGATAGACCAAGCGGTCTGAGGGCAGAAAGACGGGCACATTCGCCGTCAATGGACTGGCAGCCAACGCCGCCGAGGAGCCTATGGGCGGGGTCAAAGTCCAGGTAATATTGGTGATGGTCGAAGCATAAACGTTGCTGATGGTCACCTCAACCTCCAGGTAGGCTGGCGTGCCGGTCGCAAACGTGCCCAATCCGCCCGAAACCTCTATGCCGGCCGGAAGACCATAGGTAGTGACATCTCCGGGAGTAACAGGCCGCGGGACGATCCTGGCATTGAGGGAACTTGGCAGAATGGCGGCCGCTGACAAGGTGGTTGCCATGCTGAGGAGCGCCACCGTCAGCAGACAGGATTGCGCCATTCCGGTTCGTTTTTTTGCATTCATAAACGTGAATTTTGGAGGGTGTTTCAAGGTTTGGTCAAAATAGGGGAATCATTTGGCATAACCAGCCACGGAGCCTGGGAAGGCCCAGTCTATTTGGGGTTCAAGCCGGAGCGGCTCCGGCTTTTTGGAGGCTCCGGCGAGCCGGGCCATCAGCTCCACCGTGTGCCTGGCGATGATGTCGCGGCAGCGGACGGCTTCCTGCTCCCGCAGGCGGACGTTTTCGCGCACCAGTTGTTCCAGGTGATCCATGTTGTAGAGGAAGACATTGTCCAGTTGCTGCACCCCGGCGGCGATGTCCCTGGGGACGGCGATATCAATGAGAAACAAGGGGCGGTTGGGGCGCTGCCGCATGACCGCCTCGACGTCCTCGCGGTCCAGGATGGTTTCCGGGCAGCCGGTGGAACTGACGACGATGTCGGCCTCGCGCATGGCGGCAAGGCCGTCGTCCATGTAATTGACGGCGCGGCCTCCGAATTCGCGGGCGAGTTCCCGGGCGCGGTCGAGGGTGCGGTTGGCGACGATGATGGAGCGGACGCCTTTTTTGACGAGGTGGCGGATGCAGGCTTCGCCCATTTTGCCGGCGCCAATGATCATCACCGTCTTGTCGTGAAAATCGCCGCCAAAGATTTTTTCGGCCAACTGGACCGCGACGCTGCCGACGGAGGTGGCGCCGCGCCCGATTTGGGTCTGGGTGCGGATGGCTTTGACCACTTGAAAGGCGCGCTGGAAGGCGCCATTGAGGACGCGTCCGGTCAGACGCGCGGCGCGGGCGGCTTCGTAGGCGGTTTTGATCTGGCCGGTTATTTCCGTCTCGCCCAGCACCATGGAATCAAGGCCGCTGGCAACGGCGAAAAGATGGCGGGCGGCGGCATCCTCCTCATGGACATAGACATAAGGGGAGACATCCACCTCCTGGTTGCGGGCGAGCGATCCGAGCAGGGCGGCCAATCCCGCGGCATGATCGGCCACGCCGTACAATTCCACCCTGTTGCAGGTGGAGACGAGGACCAATTCAGACAAGCCGCCCCTGGCTTTGAGTTGGGCGGCGGTTTCAATGAGGCGGGAGGGGATGACGGCCAAAAGTTCGCGCAACGCGACTGGCGCGGTTTTAAAACTGATTCCCGCCGCGAACATCATGCGAGCCTCCTTTGTCCTTCACGCGAGGCTGCGCTGGCGGCGCGGATTGCAGTTTTCATGATGGGGAGCATCGTCCAACAAGGCATGATGAACTACACGCCTTTTGCGAATTGTTGGACATTTATTGGCCAGTTTTGAGTTGGCGGGCTGTCCAAAGCTTTGCCATAAGCCAGATAATGGCTTTGAAACAGCAAATATCGTGGACTCCAGAAAGGGACGTGGCTGGGGATTAACCTGGAGTTGGCGCGAGTGCTTTCCGGCGGGAGCTTACCCCGTTGTCGAATTTTCCCTGTTCTGAAGCAAACAAACGATCCTTGTTCCGCCTTTGGGCCGGGATTGCGCCAGCAGGACGGCTCCGATGATGGCGGCCCGGTGCCGCATGGTGGGCAAGCCCATGCCCGTTCCCCCGCCTGGGGGCGTTGTCAGGCCCACGCCATTATCGCTGACGGTCAGGACTGTTTTGTCATGGGCGCATGAAAGGTTGATTTCGATGGCGGCGGCTTTGCCATGTTTGACGGCGTTGGTAACGGCTTCCTGGGCGATGCGATAGAGATGAGTGGCCGCGGCCCGGGTCATCGCGGGGGGGCCGTCGGAATGGAAACGGCATTTGACGTTGAAGAGTTTTCGGGCGTTGGCGGCCAATTCACCAAGGGCCGACGCCAGCCCTTCGGATTCAAGAATAAAAGGGGAAAGGCTGCGCGCCAGGGAACGCGTCTGGGCGATGACCTCGCGCACGCGGCCTGCGATCTCTTCCGCTTGCGCCACGGAACCCCCGGCTTTTTTCTCCAGGGTTTGGGCCAGGGACTGAGTTTTCAATTCGATGGCCGTGAGGCTCTGGCATATGTCGTCGTGCAAATCCTGGCCGATGCGGCGCTGCTCCATTTCGCTGACGTGGAGAATCTCCTCTTCCAGGCGCTTGCGCCCGGTAATATCGGTTCGAATGGCGATGTATTGAACGGGGCTGCCATCGGCCTTGAGGAACGGGAAGATCGTGGTGTCCACCCAATAAAGACTCCCATCCCTGGCGCGATTGCAAATCTCCCCTTTCCAGACTTTGCCCCGTTTGATGCAGGACCAGAGGTTGCGGAAAAACTCTTTGGGATGATGCCGGGAGTTGATGACGCGGTGGTCCTGGCCGATCAATTCCTGGCGGGAGTATTTGGAAATTTCGCAAAACTTGTCGTTGACATAAGTGATGCGCCCCCGCGCGTCGGTGATGGCGACAATGGAATGGGCGTCCAGCGCGGATTTGAGGTCCTGCAGCTCCTTGAGGGGATCCAAGGGTCCGCCGGCCGGCGAATCCGGCATGGCCCGGCCCGCTTCCAAAGCCTTGATTTTTTGGATCAGCCCGGCTTTGGTCATTCGTGTGCAAGGGTTCATGACCGTTTCAGACAATTTAGACCATCCGGCCATCCTTGCGCCCGACACGCCAAAAAAAGCGGAGTGGGACGCGGCGTTGTCCAGGCTCAAGCCGGGACGAGTTGCTCCCGGTAATCGGAGGGGGATCGGCCGGTGATTTTTTTGAAGACGCGGTTAAAGTGGGTGAGGGATTGGAACCCGACTTCGTAAGCGATTTCGCTGACGCGCAAGTTGGGGTTGAGGAGCAGATTGCGGGCTTTCTCGACGCGGACGCGGGACACGTATTCGGTGAAATTCAACCCCGTCGCCTTCTTGAACATTTTGCAGAAATGGAAGGTGCTGGTGTTGACCGCCTTGGCCACCTGGCCCAGGGAAAGGTCCTCGGTCTGGTTCTCCATGATGAATTCCTTGGCGCGCTTGATGACTGGGGATTCGCTGTTCTGGCGGCGGACCATGATCTGGTTGCTGACCACGGAGATATGCTGGGCAAAGATGGCCAGGAGTTTGATCATGGCCTCGTATTGTTTGGCCGACAACACTTTGGTTGCGAAATAGACGCTTTTGAGTCTTTCCCGGGGCATATCCAGACCCCATTCGGCAATCAGCCTGGCGGTGCGCTCGACTTGGGAAGGGGTGGCTTTTTTGCGCAACACCTGCCCTGTTTGAAGGAATCCAATCAACTGTTCGCCCAGGCGAACCGGAACCGCGGTATCCACCAAGCCAAGCTGGCAGGTCACTGTCGCCGGTTCAAACCGGGCGCTTTCGGAGAGGTGTTGCTGCATTTGGAGGCAGGCTGCGCAGGACCTGCTTTTTTCGGCCAGCATGGCGCACAACGGATTTTCGTGCCGCTTGCCATGATGGGGCAACTGCCAGGATTCGACCGGGCGCAAGGAGACGGGCAAACCGGTCGTTTCGCTGAACGCCTTTTCGTAGTCCTGGAAAATTTGCGAGTTGATGAGGTTGGCGACCAGGTCTTTGTTGTCGTGGCGGTTCATCGGATGCTCGGCAACCGTATGAACAAATTTTGTTTTCATCAGGACAAGATTAACACATAGCATGCCGCATAAGCAACTAGGTTTTCCACCAAACTCGACCTGGGGAAAAGGATTAGAAGGACTAGGCGAGACTCTCGTTCCCGCCGCGTCCGCCGGAGCGGGGTCAAAAGACTTCCGCCCTCAATCCGGTTTCGGCGCGGATGCGCTGCCGGATGCGCGAGATTTTTTTCAGGGGCAGGTGGGCGCATTCGGGATGCGCCACGGGCCGCGTGGCCGAATAAATCTGCACGAGGGAAATTTGCGCCCCGTTTTTTTTGAGATCGTTCAGGCGCAAAATATATTCGTCAATTTCCTCCGGCGGCGGTTCCTGGCTGCCCACCAGGGGGAACAGGCTCTGGATGACGATGGGCCGCTGGCGTCCAACCAGGAGCACGTTGGCCAGGACGGTTTCCAGGGCCACTTCGCTGTGGTTGACCCAGCTCATGTAAGACTGGGTGCCGGCGTCGAGTTTGATCCAGATTTCGTCATCGTGGGTGAAGTACTTCATGCTGTCCTGGACCGGCGGCAAATCCAGCCCCGTGCCATTGGTGATCAGCGTCATTTTGAAAAAAGACCGGGGATGCCGCGCGCGCACGTGGACGACGCCTTGGACCGCCTCTGCGAAATTCGGGCACAATGTTGGCTCGCCATCGCCGCTGAGGGCGACATGGCGCAGTTCCAGCAATTCATCGCTCAACCCGCGATAAGCCGGGTATTCCCGTATTCTGCCGGAACGCACCAGGAGCAACGTTTTGTCCAATTCCTCCTCCATGACGCCGGTCTCGAGGCGCCGTTCGGCGGGTGGCGTCCGCCGGTTGACCTCGCAATAGACACAATCAAAATTGCAGAAGCGATCGGGGTTCATGTTGATGCCGATCGCAAGGCCGCGCGCGCGGGCGGAGACGACGACATAGACGAATCGGTTGTCGAGGTAGTTGCGCGGACAGCCGAAGGCTGTTGCCGTCCGGAGTGTTCCGGCGGATTCCACAACCGGCGCCGCGGATGCCGCGAAGGGCATGTTCATTCTATTGCTGGATCGGGCTTCCTCATTCGCGCGACGACCCCGTCTTTCCCGATGGTTGAGTTGTCATATTTTCCAGCATCAACGTAAAGCGGCCCCAAGAAAAAGACTCTACGATCTTTGGCAAATGCTGCCCATATTTTGCCTCATCGCCGGTTTTTCCACAAATATTGGCCTTGCCAGGCAAGGCGGGCGATTCTACGATGGCGGCGGTGTTCAGCCGGAACAATGATTGAACTGATCCAATTCTCATGGAGTCCCTTCTGCCTGGTGCAGCGGAAGATTCTGGATTTTTCAGGCGTCCATTTCAAGACAACGAACATTCCGAACCAGGATCGCTCGCTGGTCTGGCGGATGACCCGGCAGCGGTATTATGGCGTTCCCATTGTGCGGGATGGCCGCACGGTGGTTTTTGAAACCGATGAGGATTCGCAAGTCATTGCCAAGTACCTGGATGGCAAACTTCAACTGGACCTGTTTCCGAAACAGTTTCGCGGCGTGGATCGCATTTTGTGGCAGCACATTGAGAGCCAAATCGAAGGGGCCTGCTTCCGGCTCAACGACGTATACTGGCAGGAGTTCGTGCCCGAAGCGGAGCAACTGGCTTTTCTGCGCCACAAGGAAAGGAAGTTTGGCCGCGGCTGCCTGGAGCAGTGGCGCGCGGAACAGGGGCGATGGCTGGAGGAACTAACCCGAAATCTGACGCCGTTTGAGTGCATGCTGGCGGAACGTCCGTTTTTGTTGCAGGGGGAGCCGCATTTCGTTGATTTCGACCTGTGGGGGATGCTCGCCTGCTTCCTCCAGTCGGGTCATTACCAAATGCCGGCGGTTCACACCAGCCTGCAGGAATGGCACAAGCGCATGTCCCATATAAAGAAAGCCGGGGTTTCTGGTGAAAAACTACATTCTTGATACCAATGTCCTGTTACACGACCCCAATTCCATTCTGGCTTTCAAAGACAACAACGTCCTCATCCCCATCGAGGTCATCGAGGAGATAGACCACTTCAAACGGGAGTCATCGGAACTGGGCCAGAACGCGCGCACCGTGTCGCGCGCGCTGGACGGGCTGCGGGGCAAGGGGCATCTGAACAAAGGGGTGAAGCTGGAGAACGGGGGCGCGTTGCGGATTATTTTTCATGAGCGCGACAAGCGGCATGATTCGCCCTTTGGGAACGACACCGTGGACAGCCGGGTGCTGAGCCTGGCGCTGGCCGTACACAAAGCGGAATCGAACGTGCCCGCGATTCTTGTAACCAAGGACATCAACCTGAGGATCAAGGCGGACACGCTGGGGTTGCTGGCGGAAGATTACGAGACGGACCGGGTGTTGTTGACGGAGCTTTACACGGGGATGATTGAGATCACGGTGCCGGCGGAGAAGCTGTCGCGGTTCCGCGTGGAGGGGGAGTTGGAATTGAACGGGCAGGGGAAGTATTTTCCCAACGAGTATTGCACGCTGGTGGAGGAGGCGAACACCAAACGGACGGCGCTGACCAAGGTGGACCCCACCGGCACGAAGGTGACGCCGATATTGGATTGCCGCGAGGGGATTTGGGGCATCAAGCCGCGGAACCGCGAGCAACATTTCGCATTCGACGCGTTGCTGGACGACCGGATCAAACTGGTCACGCTGATGGGCAAAGCGGGCACGGGGAAGACCCTGATGGCGATGGCCGCCGGACTGAAACGGACGGTGCTGGACCGGGAATTCCGCCGGCTGGTCGTGGCGCGGCCCACGGTGTCGCTGGGGCGCGAGATTGGGTTTCTGCCGGGATCGCTGGAAGAGAAGTTGAACCCGTGGATGCAGCCCATTCACGACGCGCTGGAGTTGCTGAGCGATTTGAACATGGGTTCCGACCACCGGCGGAGCGCCGATTTGATGCGTTCGGGCACGATCGCGGTGGAGGCGCTGAGCTACATTCGCGGGCGGAGCATCGCGCATCAGTTCATGGTGATAGACGAGGCGCAGAACCTGACGCCGCTGGAAGTGAAAACCATTATCACGCGGGTGGGACAGGGAACGAAGATCGTGTTCACGGGGGACCCGTATCAGATTGACAACCCGTACGTGGATTCGTCGTCGAACGGATTCAACCACATCATCAGCAAATTCCGGGACCAGCCGATCGCGGCGCACATTGAGTTGCAAAAGGGCGAGCGGTCGGAGCTGGCGGAACTGGCGGCCAACATTTTGTAGAGGCCGCGCCTCATTTCTCCGGTTCCTCCGCCTTTTTCGAGCCGGTTTCCATGAATTGGAGGCGGGCGAAGGCGGCGGGATTCCATGTCACCCGCCCCAGGTCCGGGCTGAGGGCCTCGACGCCGCCGGGGCGCCAGGACAGCAGTTCAAAAGCGACGGCGCCGCCCTGGACAAACGTGGCGCGAGTATTGACAGAGAAGGCCGCCGGGGGGCCGGCCTGGGGGCGGGCAAACTGGATGGCGGTCGCGGAGGCCAGGGGAAGGTTCGTCGCGCCGGCGGCGGTGAGCATGGAAATCCGGCCGGCGGCGATGGAAACGAGCGCGCCGCCGATCCTGGCGCCCGATTCGAGCAGGATCGTGTCACACGAAGGGTCGCGGGCGGCCGGGGAGAGATTGTCCAGGAGGCCGTTCCAGCGGGAGACGCGGAAGCCGCTGACCTTGAGGTCGCCGCCCATTTGATTATTGACAAACCGGACGCCGGTTCCCTCGCCGGCGAAACCGTCCGGATCAATCCAGTCCCTGACCAGCGCGCCGTCGAGATAGAGCGCCACCCGGTGGTCGGGCCTGCTGAGGCGAAGAAGGACATGGGCGCGGTTTTTCTGGGCGAGGGACGCGACGAACAACGTGTCGCCCAGGGCGCGCAAGGGGCCTTTTTTCCGAATGGGCGACAGCGACACGGGGCCTGAGCCGAGGCGCAGGCTGTAAAAGCCGCCGAAATCAGGGCCGTTCTCCTTATCGGTCAGGAGGATGGGCTGGAGGGAATCGGTGTCCAGGGCGACAGCCAGATTGAGGACGTTTCTCCAGGCGAGATCAAATTGAATTTGAGCGCGGTCCGGCAGTTTGACATCGCGGGCGATGGAAGCCGCCTTGTCGGAGTAGAAAGCGCCGTCGCGATAGGACCATTGGCCGGCCTCGCCGACAAAGGCCCTGGCCGAGTTGCCCTGCGTCCAGCCGTCCAGGCCCGTGAAGCCGTCGAAGATGACGCGGGAGGGGGAAGGGATATCCAGTGTTTCGAGTGACCGCCGGGGAATCTTCAATTTGCCGGCATACCAGGTATCCAGGGTCAGCGTGTCTGAGTCGAATGAAACGAGGTTTCCATCCAGCGCGTCGCCACTGGCCAATGAGAGCTTGCAGGCATTATCGGCGCGGAAAGCGGGGATCTGGGGCGGATGGAAATCAATCCGGGCAACGGTCTCCGGCTTGAAATCGGACGGTCCGGACGCGTCGGGATGCTGCCAGCGGATGAAATCATGGGGCTGGATTTCGAGCAATTGGCCGCGGAGCGCGTCGCCATCGCGGAAGAAAAGGCAATCGGCTTCCGCGGGTTGGGCGAGGGCGGGCTGGGCGCCAAAGGCCAGGGAGAGGGCGAGGAGGATGGGGGGGAATTTATTCATCCAAATCTTCAAACTCCCTGGAATCGGCGGGGATGCCGCGCCCGGCGGGGCGGTTGAGGTTGAACTCCAATTCGCGGATGGCGCCGGGCTGAAAGGCCAGGGAGCCAAAAATCGCGCTCCGGCCCGAAATCCCCTGGCCATCCCATTTTTGCAGTTGAAAGGAAAGGTTGCCGCCGCCAGGGAAATGAGCGCGGACGAGCCAGGGGCCGGGCGAGTCGGCGGGGGGCGCGGCTTGGGCAAACTCAACGCGCGCCACCCGTTCCAGCGGAATATCCACCGCCGTTCCGGCCACGGCCAGCCTGGCTTTGCCGTTCTGGATGGACTGGATTATTCCCGCCGCGCGGTCGTGATTGACGCATTGAATGGCGTCGGAGTTGGTGGCGGGGGAGGCGGTTTGCGGTTCGCCCCGGTCCTCCCATTGGCTGATCTTGAGATGACCCAACTGGATCGGCGCGCTGGCAAACCCGGCTGACTGAATGAAGAGGTTTTGCCTGAACAGGATGCCCGTCCCGCCGCCCGCGAAGCTGCAGTTTTTCCAGGTTTTGGCCAAAAGATGATTGATAAACACGGAGATTGTTCCCTGCGTCTTGTCGCACTCAATGGCCACGCGCATGCGGCCTTTCCCCTCTCCTCCGGGCAGCGGCTCGGCGGGCAGATTGAAGGTCATGTTTCCGGCCTGGCGCAGGGAGACTTGCGAAGGCGTCACGTTGACCACGCAAGGCTCGCTGTTGAGATTCCGGCGATCCGTCAAATCATTGCAATAAATGCCGACCTGAAGCGAGAAAAGGGCGCTCCAAGCCAGGTCAAATTCAACCGTGGTGGAACGGGTCAGGTTCAGGTCGCGTCCCAGCGCGCCCGGACCGGAGCCGACAAAGAGGCCGTCATGAAAGGACCAACTGTCTTTGTTGGCAACGGTCCAGCCGCCGAGGTCGTATGGCCCCTCGTAGACGATGGAGTAGTTGGAGGAGAGGAAGGTGATCGCGCGGATGGCCGCGCGGGGAATGAGCATCGTGCTGGCGAACCATGTATTGAAACCGAGCCGCTGATCATCCAACAAGGTGATGGAACCATACAGGTCGTCCCCGTTGGCAAACCACAGATGGCATGTCGGGGTCTGGCTCACGGATTGCGCGCGGGCGAAACGGATGAAGTCGAAATGGGAGGGGTTGAAGCAGATGGGGTTGCCGGCCTCCGGTTTGGCCCAGGTCAGGCCGTGATCGAGGTCCATCCGGTTCAGGGAGCCGTGCAAGATGGAGCCGTCCACAAATTCAAGCACGTCGCCGCGCGGTTCGGGCATCTTTTCCGGCTTGGCGGTCCTGGCGCCGGATTGGAACCACGCGCCGGGCTGCCCTGCCGCGCCCAGGGGCAGCCAGCAGAGGAGCAGACATGTCCCAAGATTACCTTTCATAGATGGGCAGGTAGCGATAGTTGAGGGCCAGCGACAAGAGGGAACAGGACGTGGCGAAAGCCGGGCCAATTTGCCCGTCCCAGTTGCCCTCGGAGGTTTGGGTGGCGCGCAATGAGGCGATGTTTTCCCGGTTCCAACTTTGCCAGAGATCGGGCGAACCGTGGAAATAGGCCTGGGAGACGTAGTAGAGGAAGTATTGAGGGTATTGGGCGTCGGGCTTGGTGGTTTTCAAATAGTTGAAGGCAGCCTTGAAGGCGGGCGAATTTTTTTCTTTGGCCAGCGCGAGCACGACGCAGCCGATGGCCGTGCGCGTGGCGTTGGGTTCCATGGCGGAGACGTAACCGAAACCGCCTTCGGGCGTCTGACAGGAGAGAAAGAAGTTAAGGCCGTTTTGGATGGCCTGTTCGGGGACGGGGAAGCCAGCGTTGCGGGCGGCGAACAAGGCCACCATTTGCGCCCCGCTCACGGTGGTGTCGGCGTCCTTGGACTCCGGGTAGTAGCGCCAGGCGCGCTGGTAGTTATGTTGCTGGACGCTGACAATGAGACGCACCGCCTTTTCCAAGGCGGGACCCAAGCGCGGATCGTCCACCGCCCCATAGGATTCGGCCAGGGCCAGGGTGGAAAAGCCGTGGTTGTACATGGTCGCGCCGATGTAGCCGGTGGCCGGGTCGGCGTGTTTTAAAACGTAATTAAGGGCGCGGCGGATGGTCGCGCTGTACGGGCCGAAATTGGGATCGTCTCCGTGGGCCAGGATGGAGATGACCGCCAGCGAGGTGATCGCCGGCTCGGTATTGGCCATTTCATTGGGCCAATTTCCCTCCGCCGTCTGCGCGCGGACCAGGTATTGCAGGCCGCGGACGTACATCTTGTCAACCTCGCCGGCGACAACCCCCGCCGAGCCGGCATAGAGTTGTCCGGCGCGCGCGGCGGGGGCGGACAGAGCCAGGATCAAACATGCCGCGGAACACCATGCGATTGCGGATTCGACGCGCCGGAGGCGGCGCAGGACTTGCGCGAACCGCCGGCAAAGGGTTCCGGGCAGCGCGACGGACAATATGTCATCGTATTCGGCCATGCGAAAGTGCGGCTGAGTCCATTTTGCCTCCACCGGAGCCGCCCCGTCCAAATAAAAAGCGGGGAAATGAACTGGAGCCGCAGGAACAGCCATTTCCGTAAAAAATGCAAAGTGTGTTTAGCCGTGTTTGGGCGTGTTTCTTGAGGGCTATTCTGCCGCCGAAACACGCCTTTCCATTTTCGGAGGGAAGGGACATAGGGGACGAATGGGACTGATAGGACGGATTCCCGAGCCGGGAATGCCGGGCATGACTTCATTAACCCCTGCCCTGACGCCAAGCCGCCAGAAATAATCGCGCAAACTGTAAAGGGCCTTTACACTTGGGCGTATGGCCCTTAAATCGTTGTTTATCAAATACTTGAGTGGCGGATCGCCGAATTTATGTCGGGAACCTTTACAGTTTGCACCTCCGCCGCGAGGTTTGCCGGTTTTTCGAGGGTCGAATTGTGGTTTTCATTATCCGTTGCCAATGAAAGATTTAGGATCATCCGCTCCTGTCTTGTCGCCGGTTCCCAGTCTTCTGGCACAATGTTTGCTTAAAACTTCCAGTCATCTTGATCGCGGTTAGTTGAGCTTGACTGCGGCTTGCAGGGTGGTGCCGCATTGTTGACGGCGCCAAAATAGAAAGAAACCATATTTATGAAGCAATGGACGATCCTCTCCACTGTGGCGGCAGTCGCGCTTGCGGCTGGTTTTTCCGCGAGTGCCCAAACCACCGTTTCCGAGACGCTGTTCAACGAGGACGGCACGGTTTACGATCAGCAGCCTCCAACGACCACTACCCCCATTAACGGCGGGGCGGGCCTCTCCATCCTTTCAGGGTTTGGCAATACCGGCATTTCAGCCGGTTCCGCGGGTGGAAATTATTTGTATGGCTTGGGCACCATGCAGTACACCGTTACAGGCGCGGGGACGTACGATTTCATCGTCTTCATAGATGATGAGGCGGATTTGGCGAACGGCTTCGTCAATGATTATGGTTTCGTCTCTGGAACCCTCCCCTCTTACTTGAGTTGGGAAATTGGCAATCCGATTCCGGTCGGCAACAATGCCGCCAACTCGTCCCCGGGCAACGACCTCCTTGACGACTCCAACGACACGCCTGGTGGCAGCACCGATATTGCCTTTGCCCTTGGTTTCGACTTCACGCTTGGGGCGAATGAGACTGCCACGATTGATGTGGCCCTGACTTCTTCCGCGCCGGAAGCCGCCTCGTTTGTTCTTGGACAAGGCAATGGAGATGATCCGGACTATTTTTCGGGGACGTTGAATATAACCCCGAACACGCCGCCAGTCAGCACGCCCGATAACGGAGCGACTTGGCTTATTTTGACGATGGGATTGGCGGGGTTGGCCGGGATGATGAGGTTTGAACGCGGGTTTTCCCGGAACAACGGTTGATTTGATTGGATCGGTTCGGCGGCAACATTCCTTCCAACTGTGGGATGGAATGTTGTTCCGTGTAGCGGGACGACGGGCGGGCACTGGTCATGCCTGCCGGGAGCGTTCCGAATTGGATAGAAACCAAAACGCATAACCAAAAAACGCATAACTGCGGGGTCTAAAGGGCTACGAAAGGAACTGAGAGATGAAAAATTGCAAAGCCATTATCTGCTGTTTGCTGGCAACCATTCCAGCTTTTATCGCATCCACCGCCTCGGCGGCATTACAGAACGCCATTACCGTCCCGTGGGAGGGGGATGTCACCAAGTTCCACACCGTTGTCTCCGGACAGCCGATTACCTTGAAAGGT
>Ga0316226_1002092_pt1 | contig 19571 bp, 16 predicted proteins | sample TBH18017metaG_FD_206009 | JGI IMG/M metagenome (GOLD analysis project Ga0316226, IMG submission 206009) | Freshwater microbial communities from Trout Bog Lake, Wisconsin, USA - TBH18017 | ecosystem: Environmental > Aquatic > Freshwater > Lake > Hypolimnion/Profundal zone | place: USA: Wisconsin...
CTGCATGTACTCGTCGGAGAAAACCGGCGCCTTGGGCAGTCGACATGTCCGCCCATCGCGGACGCCCTGTTCGAATCCGTCGCGCGCCGCCTCAAAAAACAATCGGTAGCCAGTGTCATCTGGATGGGCCGCGTCGAAGGGCCAAAGTTCGTTAATCTTGGCACGGCCCGAAGTCAGCTCGGCTTGCACGTGACCCAATGCGTCGGCAGTCGCTGTGCCGTAGACCTCGGCGAGTTTCTTGTGATCCAGCACTCGCTGCAGCTTCTCAGGCGCCCACTCCGCCCCGACATTGTACTTGAATCCCAGGAAAACCTGCTCGACGGGGATTCCCCTGCTGATGAGCTCCCTGAGCAGGCACTCATACGCGGCCAGCGCCGGAATATCCTTCTCTTCGATGCCATCATTCGCGGTGAAATCCAGCAGAAGCAGGTCCGGATGGCGTGAGAGCACGTCCCTCTCAAGTCTGAACATGCCAAGTTTGGAACCCGTGCCGCCTATGGCTGCATCGTGGAACGTCAGCGGTGCACGCGGGTACCTCTGCCGCAAATAGTCGGCCATCAGCCCCCGGTAACTGGTGCGCTGCGGGTCGCTCGCGTTGGCTCCCCACGTCAGCGATCCGCCAAAAAAGACCACGTTCAGGGCTTCGCCATTCTTCGCACGGCGATCAAACTCCTGAAAACTCGCCGCTCGATCGGAAACAGGTTCAACTCCGGCCGGCAAAGAGCGCTGCGCCGCCACCGACTGCGTCATCCCCGCCCCAACCAGCACCACCACCGCGATCCTCAATTCGTTCAACTGACACATAATCTGATCCTCACGCAAGCCTGGGAGTTACACATGGCGCCCCTTTACTCGAACACCAGCTCTCCCCATGTTGCCGGGAACAGCCAGGCTTCCAAGGGCTCATCACTGACCAGAGTGGTGTCCTTGCTCGCCCAGTAGGTGCGCGCGACGTTGCGCAGCCCCTGGACATCGGACGAAATGAATCCAACATCACCGTGAAACGTCATGCCCGCCTGCGGCACAAACCCGAGCTCCTGCCACGAAATGGCCGCTTCGACGAGGTAGCGATCCGATTCGACCTTGACGGCAATCCTGGTGTCCGCCAGTTGCGCGACGCGATCGAAGGTCTTCGGTCCCACGCCGGAGTTGTACGTCTTCCGCGCGCCCGGCGGCGCAGCCTTATCCACCGGCGCCATCAGGACCGCAACCGGCTTGCCGGCAAGCGGAGCGATGACGACGCGCACGTCGCCGGCTTGCGGCTCCGTGTGCGATTTGGCTGCCGGATTCAGGCCAAGCTGGATGTCCACCGCGTCGCCGGTCTTGAAAAGCCGGGTGTAGTCCTTGCCCGTGTTCCGCCAGGGCGAAGCATCCTTGACCGCAAAGCGGGCATAGAGGTTGTGGTCGTCGTAAGCCAGTTGCACGGTCGCGCTGTCGGGCTGGCCTTCACGCGCGACGGTCAGGATTTGTGCCTCTTTCCATGCCGCGGGGTTGCCATCGAGGCCTGGCGGCCTGGCCATTTTCTTGATCACATATTGATTTGCTGTCCTGCCGTTGGCTGCTGCCGCGCGGCTGGCATTGTCGGCCGCCGCGGCGGCCAGCATCGCGGCATCGAGCGTGATGGTTCCGCCGTCAAACCGTCGCACGGTCTCCAGTCCCGTGACCTGCTGGATCATGGCCGCCTCGCGCGGCATCCCCGTGGTCATGCGAATTTTGCCGTCGGCCTGTTTGCCGAACCAGCCGTTGAACGGCTCGTCGCCGTTCGTAAAATGCTCCATCGGCCGATCCAACAGCGCGGCCTCGGTCGCCGGCAGGAAGTCGCCCGGCAGACGACCGTCTCCGAACAACGCCCCGACGTAAAGGCCATCGGTGGTCATGAGGAAATCCTGGCCAAGGTTGCCACGCATCAGGAACACGCTGCCCACTTTGTCGCTGACGCGCGCCACGCCGCAAATCTTCAGCGGTCCGATCAGCATGCCCGGTTTCGGCATCGTCGCCCGATGCGAACCGTGGACTCCGGGAAATGGGTTGGGATAGCTCCATTCAATTCTTTTGTTCTGCAGATCAATGCCGAGCAGCCTGCCGGGTTCCGGATATCCCTTGGAACTCAGGCAAAGAAGCTTGTTCTCGCCGGGAACTGGAACCAGGTCGCCTCTTTCATCGATGGGCAGCCTGTTGCTTGATCCTGGGCCGTAGACTGGCACGCCCTTGTCTGAAATACGTAGCGGCTTGTAGGCTACGAGGCCATCCGCATATATGGAAAGGGTCTGTCCGTCGAGGCGGCCTCCCCAGGAATTGCCAAGGGGGATCCCTCCGGGAACGAACGTGCATTCATCAAGCGTCACTTTTCCGTCTCCGTTCAGATCATTCCAGAAGACCCCATCGTTCGCCTGCCTGTTCTTGAGATCAAGATCGGGCAGTTGCCTTTTCAGCTCTTCGACGCAGGTGATCGCAGCAACAGGCCGCCACGCATCGCCAGCGGGCATATAGACGGCATGGAACTTGGCATACTGCCCGATGAAATACAGATAGTCGCGTTTGACGCCGTTGATTTGCGTCATCGTGAATGTCGGATTGGCGAACCAGTGCGGATGCGCCCATAGCGGGAACGCTTCGCTCTGCTTCGGATCAGGAACCCAGAGGATCCTCGTCAATTTCCAGGAACGGTGCTTTTTGTCGAGCTTGAACTCCATCGGGCCGCAATACGCGAGCGTCGGATCCGCCTCGTGAAGATAACAGAGCGTTCCCGAATAACCTGTGTTGCCGATGTAATCGCGCACCAGCCTGCCGTCCCGGCCCCATACGGACACCCGCCGCGGATAGTCCCAGTCCTCGACCACCCACACCTGTCCCTTGCCGTCCACGGCCACGGAGCTCATGTGTGTCATGGCCTGTTCGTCGAACAGGCCACGCAAGGCTCGACCGCCCTTCCTGCCGCAGGTGTAGGCCAGCTTCCCGTCGCGGCTGAAGGCCTTCACCTGGCAGTCCGGCCCTGTGTCCGCCACGACGAGGTTGCCATCGAGATCCACGGCCAGCGCCGTCGGCTGGATCAGACCCGGCGTGGCAAGTGGTGTGCTTGCGCCGATTTGATCGTCGATCGCGCAAACCTTGCCATCCACGATGCCATACAACTTGCCGTCCTTCGCGTAGGCCAGCCCCGCAATGGATGGCAGGTCAAAGCCCCCAAGCGGGACCGCCGTCTGCGCGTCAGCGAGAGCCAGACGCGTCGTCTGTTTTTCCTTCGGCAAGGCGTAGTCGAATTCCAGTTTCACTTCCGTCCAATCAGTCGGGCTGATCGCGACCGTCTGCCCGCGAAAATAGCCGCAAGCGCCCCTTGTCTGATCCAAGAAGTTCGCCGACGCCGTGGCGTGAGTAATCCCATCCGGTTCCCTGGCTCGCACTTTGGCGCGGAGCACGAAATGACGGCCTTGGTCGAGAACCGGAGCGCCCAGTTCCTTGATGACCCGGTGACCGGGGACGCTCGGTTGCGGATCGATCGTCATCGCCAGGAACTTATGCCCGCTGGCCGCGGGAAGCTCCGGGCTGGCGGTCAACACCTTCAGTTCCTTAACAAGGTACCCGTAACAGTCGGGATTCCCGTTCTCAAAGTCACCATTCCCCACGGAGGGGCCAACCAACTCTGTTTGCTTGCCCCCTTGCGGCGTTTCCACCTGCGTCAAGCGGATGTCATCGACATAGAGCGTCCAGGCATCCCTTGGCTTCGAGGCGTTCAGCGTTCCCTCGACCCAGAGTTGGATGGTCGCGGGGACCTGGGGTTCCGGCGCGGCAACCCCCACGGCGATCCGTTTGGAGTTGGCCGCGATGGCGGTCACGGGGCCGTGCCGGCCAGGCCCGACGATGTCATCCACCGGCAACTCAAACGGCATCGCTTTGCCGTCGCGCGCGAATGGCCGGTAAGCGCCGTCTGTCTTGCCGTAGCGGCACAGGCGCGGCGCATTGCCGCTGTCGTTCATCGTGGCGCCGACCACTGCAAAGACGTACTCGTCATTGGCGGCAAGTCTCAAGGCGCCGCGCTTCTCACCCCACTTCTTGCGGCCGTCGGGCGCGATTCCGATCGTGCCGCTGCCGCCTTCGGCGAAGGGAAACCCGATGGCCATCCAATCGCCGGCGGCAGCCACGCCGCTGGGGCCTGTGTGATCCGCTCCCCAGGCCCCGCTGCCATCCGCGGTCGCCCACGGCGGCGTACCGGGATTGTAAAAGCACATCTCGTATTTCGCGTTCAGGCCCTCGTGCGTCAGGCCACGCACGTGGTAAGCGCCCGGCTTGACCAGCGCCCCCGCATCGTCCCGTCCGTCCCAACGGACTTCCACGGTCCGCTTGCCCCGCTGCTCCGCAACCATGTATGGGGCCGGATCGAGATCGGCAGCCAGGTTACGGACCCGGTTGCCTTGCGCATCTTCAATCACGACCGTGAACCGCGCGGCCGAAGCCGGCACGCTCACGCACACCGGCACGGAGCCCTCGATCCGTTGGGACTCTGCGGCGGCGTCGCCATATTGGCGAACGGGCACCTGGCCCTTGGCGACCAGGCGGGCATCGCCCCATGCGGCCGGGTTGCTCCAGAAGAACAGCCGGTCTGTCTTCCCCGGCTGCATGTTGTCTGCATATCGGTGAACGGGCGGCGCCTTGCCGCCGCTGACATCGCCCCACTGGAACTCGCAGCCCAGGCGCAATACGAGATCCGCTTTGATCTCAGGCACCTGCCGATAGAGGACTTTCCAGGGAATCTTGATCTCCTGCACGAACCCTTTGGAATCCGCATCCGCCCGGTAAGCCATCTCGACGCCCTGGCCCAGTTCGGTCCCGCCGGGTTTGGCCATTAACAGCGCTTCATCCAGGCCGTCGCGTTCGCTGCGCGGGTTCTTCCAGTGCGACACCTGCATGACCGGCTGCTTCCGGGCCGTGTAATACCAAGTGGTTAGCCACAACGGATGGTCGGTCAGGATGCGCATCTGCCAGGCATCGGCCTTCCATCCGTCGCCCGGATTGATTGCCGGATCGATCACGCTGAACATCGGCGTGGGATCTTTCCACTTGGCCGCGAGGTAGAGGTTCTCTGCGTCCCACATGGCCGCAACCTCCACCGAATAGCGGTCGCGCACCGCTGTGTCGGCAAACACCCAGATGCGGCCCGACCAGTCCCAGTCGGATAGGTCGCCATCGATCGTGACTTTGCCGGGCGCCGGCAATACCAGCAGGCCCTCGTTTTGGCTCTGCTGGCCGATCATGTTCGGGGCGGCCCAAGCGGAGCCAGCCAGCATGGAGGCCAGAGTCGACATGCGCGCCAAACTGATGATGGTGAGGTCAGTTTTCATGTGGATGCTTTCTTGCCCAGCGCCGTGCGCAGGCGTTCGTAGTAACTCACGTCCGCGAGCCGGACCTCGCTCAACGGGTCGTCCTTGACATAGAACAGGTTGCCGATCTCCACGGCGGCGCCGCAGCGGCGGGCCGAGTCAAACCAGCCCTCCAGGTTCTCGATGGTGCCATGCAGGTCGTAGGACACCGGGCAACCCGGCGCGGTGTGCCGGAGCATCACGCCCCGTTGCTCGTGTTCGAGGTAGTTGTTCGAAAACACGTCGTAGGTCCGGTTGATATCGATCCACGGCGCCAGCCAGAAATGTCCGGCGCAGCCGACATGCATCGCGTCGGGCTTGTGGCGTTTCATCTCGCAGTAGAACAATTTCGTCACCCGCCACAGGTAATTCTCCTCCCCGCGCCAGGCCGGATCGGTCAGAGGCATCTCCGGGTGGATTTTGTCGGCCTGGAAGTCGGTCTTCAGTCCGTCGAGGTCGTAACAACCCGGCTCTCCGGAAAAGAGCCGGCGCATCAACGGCGCGAGATAATGTTTCTGCGTCTGCGGCGAAGAGTAGTCCGTGAACCGTCGGCCATGCCTGTTGCGCCATTGCCCCCCGCCCACCAGAAACTCCGCCGGCACACAGGCGTCATCGAAAACCTCCGGCCAGGCCAGCCACACCACCACCTTGAGCCCTTGCCGGTGCAGATCGTCCACGAGTCCGCGCAGGTCGGGGAACCGCCGCGGATGCGGTTCCCATTGGCCACGCGCGACATGCCAGCCTTCGTCGATCAGAATGGTGCGAATCGGCAGCTTTTCCCGCTGGATGACTGCCGCAGCTTCGCGGATGAACGCCTCGTTGAGCATCGAACCGGGCTTGAACTCGGGTTTAATGGACTGCTCCTGCAATTCCACAGCGGGCACAGTTCCGGACTTGAAGACCTGATCGCCCCAGGTGCAGTACAACGGCTCGGTCCACCACACCGGGCGCCGTTTCGCAGCCGGGTCCGGCGTCTGGCCGGCGCTGATCAACATGTCCGAGAACGCGTCGAGCGTGTCGTACACCGTCTTGCCGGTCTGCGCAAACAGCCGCAGTCGCGGCGACCTGAAGGCCTCGCCCGCCTTCAACGCCAGGCCGTTTGGCGACGCGCCGTACTCCAGGAACCAGTGCCGCACCCGGTATTTCTCCACCGACAGGTGCATGCCAAACGCGCCGTACGGAACGCCGAACAGGCCGGCGAACAAGTTGCCCTCCAACTTGCGGAAAACGAACAGACTGGGATGCGGCGCGAAATGCCAGTCGCCCGAATAAGTGTCCGTCTCGAACGACATACCGAGGTTCAATTCCGGCCAGGTGTGCGGCGTAAAGTGGCGGTTGCGGAAGTTCACCAGGTCGTAGGCGCTGATCATTGTCCCGGCCGGGAACAGCGTCAGGCGGTTGAGTTGCCCGTTACGGCGCGGGATGAACTGGCAGGTGAGGTCAATCGCCCCATCGTCCGGCACAGCGTCGATCCGCAACAGAAACACCTCAACCGCTTCGCCGACGAAACGCAGCGTCAGCCCCGACGGGTCCGAAGTTTTCACCGCGTCCAGCGTCAACGCCACCGGCTCGCCGTCCAATATGGGCGTCAGCAAAGCCGGCCCTTTGCTGATCAGAAGCGGAGCGCCGCCCCCCCCGACGCCCAGCGTCCATCGATCCCGCGTGTCTGCGAGTCCAAAAGTCAATCCGCCTGCGCTCAACTCGATACGGTCATTCATCATAGACATACATGCATTCCCGATCTGTCTCTAAGACCGGAGAGACGCCGTCATCGGCGTTCGCAATCGTTTTTCAATGGGTGGTTAACGAATAAAGACTGCCGTGCCCGGCGAAAGGATCGGCCACCTCACAATCACGATGCCGGAACCGCCGACGCCACCCGCATATCGCGTAGTCGAGCCGTTAAAGCCGCCACCACCACCGCCGCCGCCAGTGTTGAGTGAGCCTGCCGTTCCGACGCTGCCATTCTGGCCACCACGACCGCCGCCACCGCTGCCGCCGGCACCAGGGCCACTAAAATATGCGCCGCCGCCACCGCCGCCAGCATAGTTTGTTGCCACTCCCGAGATCGAATACGACGCGCCAGAACCACCAGCCCCCCCGCCATTGTAAGCATTAGCGCCTACATTGCCCGCTCCACCGCCGCCGCCAGCATAGTTGCCGTTAGTGCCGCTGCCGCCGTTGCAGCCTTGACTTACCGTACCCTTGCCTCCAGCGTATATATTGCCTGATCCGCCACCGCCGCCGGAGCCGCCATTGAGGCCAACGGCACCGTATCCACCACCACCACCGCCATAGGCAGTTACCGCCCCAAGCGATGAATTAGCGCCATTGGTGCCGTTCACCCCTGAACTCGACCCCCCATTGCCACCCGCGCCCACGGTTACGACATTCGTGCCGAGAGCGGCGATCAGATTGGTGGCATAATAGAGAATACCGCCGCCACCTCCCCCGCCGCCCGGTCCATAACCACCGCCGCCGCCACCCGCCACAATTAGCGCCTCAATGGGGCCCCGTGACGTGACCACGAACGTACCACTGTTCGTAAACGTGCAGGTGCAGTAGCCGTTGGTCACAGTAAGGCTACCACCCGTCCCCGTCGCCTGCACTCTCCCCCCATAGTACACTTGGTACTTTATGATCACGATGCCGGAGCCGCCATTGCCACCATTATATCGGCCAATCCCGCCGTCCCGGCCGCCGCCGCCGCCGCCGCCGCCAGTGTTGGGCAAGCCCGCCGTTCCGTTGACACCATTGCCGCCGCCGCCACCACCACCACCCATACCGCCGCCGCCAGCAGGGGCGAAATACGAACCACCGCCGCCACCGCCCGCATAGTAAACCGACGTTCCCGAGATTGAGTTGGAGACGCCAGAGCCACCTGCACCCCCGCCGGCGCTGCTGGCATTGGTGCCTACATTACCGGCACCCCCGCCACCGCCGCCGTGTTCATAACTGTCCTTGAAACCGTTGCCGCCGTTGTACCCTTGTGTTCCTGTGCCTCCGGAGTATGCAGCGAGCCCGCCGCCGCCGCCACCGGAGCCGCCATTGGAACCGTTGGCGTTGCAGGCTCCACCGCCGCCGCCACCAACAGCATCTAGCGTCGAAAATATAGAATCAGCGCCATTGGTGCCGTTGCCCCCGCCGCCGTTGCCCCCGCCGCCGGCGCCCACCGTAACGGCGTACGTACCGGAGGCAACGGCAAAGATGTTGGAATAGACAACCCCGCCGGCCCCGCCGCCGCCGCCTGCTCCATAACCTCCACCGCCGCCACCCGCAACCATCAGCACTTCCACGTTGCCGCCTGCCGCGACGACGAACTGGTCGCTGTTCGTAAACGTATGGTAACGGTACCCGTTGATTTCGACCATGCTGCCACCCGTCGCCGCCACGATGGCCTGCGCGGGCAGCGCCAACGCCAACATGAGCATGACGCCAATCCCGATCGTGAATCTACGCAACGTCCTCATCGTAATCTCCTTTGCCGGTGTTGCCCGCACTGCCGCCAGAATCCGAGTCCCGATACCCGTGCTCATCGTGCGCATCGCCGCCTCCTTTGGTTGTTCTGTTATCCCGACAGTCGCCCGCCTATCGCCTTTCTCTCTCCTGCACCGGAGCCCAACTTGATCGAGGAATCAGGATCGGCCGGAGAACTTCGATCGTCCTAACATCCGCGGGCTTCTCGCTGGACACGCGGCCGGCGATGACACGGAGAAAAGCGTCCACGATCTTCTGTTCGGGCAGGGCGAAGGTCGTCAGTTCGAGACGAATGGGGTCTTCTGGATGATTGTCGTAGCCGGTGACGGAGACGTCCTCGGGGATGCGAACGCCACGCACCCGCAGCCCCTTGATGAACCCGATGGCCGCATGGTCGTTGGCGCAGACTGCGGCGGTGTGACGGCTGGGATCAAAACGCAACGCCGCGGCGCAGCCGTACGTCTCCTGCGCCAGAAGCCCCAGCTTCGCGGGCCAACCATCCACCGGCTCGGCGGCCAAAGCGGGCTTGCCCTTGGCCGCCGGGGAGAAAAACATATCGGCATCCCCGCACGTCAGCCCCGCCTCATTCATGGCCCCGCGCCAGGCAGCCAGACGGACCCGGTTCCATCCGGCCATGTCGGGTTCTTCCAGCGAACAACCCACGAAGGCGATGCGCCGGTGCCCCATGGTGATCAAGCGCCGCGTGACCTCGCGAAACGCCCACTCGTCGTCCATCTTGACGCAATCGAGCTCATAGGACCATCCCTGGGTGCCCGAAAATCCCACGCAGAAAACGCCTGCGTCTCGTAGCCGGCGGGGCAGATCGGGCACCCCTTGAATCGGATCGGAGGGCAGAACCAGCCCATCCAGCGGAGTATTGATGATTTCCCCGACCAGGCGTTCCACGGCGGATGGGGCGGTCCAGAGGAACCGGTGTAACGTACCCCCTCCTTGAAAAACGGTCGCTGTCAGCAACCGCTCAAGGACCAGGTGCAGCGGCCGGGTCCAGGCGGGATCGTCCGGACGCCGGGTTGCAACCATTCCGACGCGCAACGGCCGTATATGGGAAACCGGATTGTCTTGCCCCACAGTGGCAGGAGTTCGCATCCACGCGTCGGAAACGAAAGTGCCGTCATGTCCGCGCGTGCATATATAACCAGCCTGTTGTAATTCCCGGACAACACGTGAATAGGTGTTGTAATGAACACCGTACCGTTTCGCCGCCTCACGAATCGGAGGCAATCGCGACCCCACAGCCAATTGGCCACTTACAATCTGTCGACTCAACTCGTCAGCGATGCCATGATAGCCCTTGCTGTCGCTTTTCCAGAGCATTGTCACGTGTCTGCCCCAATCAATTATATGTCACATGTTGAACTGTGACATATTCATGACGCCGCGTCAACCAGTTATTCGTAAGCGTCAACACCGGGCGCGCACTCCATAGCCCAACGAGGGCAGACAATTACTCTGCTGGACCCCTGCGAAACCCACTTCTTATCGGTGCCAATGGCACCGATACACCCACGTCTCGGAGGAGCACCTCCGGTCGGCGATGGCGAAGCGGCCGTCGTTGGCCGGAGCGACCAGCACGACGAACGGCGTGGCGAACGGCGTGGCGAACGGCGTATCGAACAGCGCGCCGACCGTGGCGCCCACGGCGCCCGTGCCGAGCGATCCCACCGTCGTTCTGGCCGGCATGGGCAAGGCCGAACTCGAACGGCTGCTCGCCGCCGTCAGCCAGAGGATCAAGGACGCTGGCCAAGGCGCCTGACGGGCACGCTCCAGCCGTTCTTGATGGTCCTTGCAAACATATCAGGGCTGATATATTATGTTGCCGATGACCAAGTCAAGAAAGCCGCTTGCGTGGTTGCATGGCGAGATCAAGACTCCCCCGTTTTCAGCGGCAGCCCGGACGGAAACCGGGGAGCTTCTCGCCCAGTTGCAACGAGGCGCGGCATTGTCGATGCCGCATTCTCGCCCCATGCCGGAGATCGGCCCGCGCTGTCACGAGCTGCGCGTGAAGGATGCGGGCGCGGAATGGCGGATCATGTACCGGGCAGACCCGGATGCGGTTCTTGTGCTGGACGTGTTCATCAAGAAGACCCGCACGACGCCCGAGCACGCGATCCGGAACTGCACGCGCCGTTTGCGCGCATATGACACAGAGGCAAAAGGGTGACGACATGAACGCTGGAAAGAGGAAACGACTTGAGGCGGCAGGCTGGCGGTTCGGCAACGCGACCGATTTTCTGGGCATGACCCCCCAGGAAGAAGCCTACGTCGAATTGAAGCTGCGCCTTGCCGATGCCCTTGAAGCCAAGCGCAAGGCCAATGGCTTGACGCAAACCGGACTTGCGGCACGCCTGAAGTCGAGCCAGCCCCGCGTGGCCATGATGGAGAAGGGCGATCCGTCCGTCTCGGTTGACCTGCTGGTCCGCGGGCTGTTCGCCATGGGCATGAAGCGGAAGGAACTGGCGAAGGCGATCTGAACGCCCGCCCCTTCCGCAGCGCTTGGCCGTCGCGGCAACCCCACGGCCCGCAGTCTCGCCGCCATCTTCCGCGCCATCCGCCAGGACCTTGGCATCGTTCCCCGCGTGACCGTCGCTGCGGCGTGAATGCCATCCTGCGCCGACTGTTCTCTGGCGGCAGACCTGTCCCCGTGCTCTGGCAAAAAGACGCCGTCCGGGACCCCGCAACGCCCGAAAGATAAAGGTGTCAATGACACCTTTAGCGCTTCCGACAGGCTACGACAGGGTACGACACCTTACGACAGCCAAGGCGGGTTTTTAACCACATTCAACGCCTGGCGAAAAGTCGCAACTCATTGCCCTGTAAACACAAAAGCCCTGCGATTGCAGGGCTTTCTGCGTGTTCGTAGAGATGGTGGTGGGGCAAGGATTCGAACCTTGGAAGGCGTAGCCAGCAGATTTACAGTCTAGCCGGAAGCCAAGCGGGCATTGCCAAATCTAATGGCTGTCACTTTTATGCTTGTGCGATTCGACTTCATCCCCCACAATACGGGCATCCAAGGGCGAATAGGTTCATCCGTAGAAAGGGGCGCAACATGAAGGCCAGAACCGGTTATCTGTTCAAGCGTGGCGGCGTCTATCATGTCCGCTGGGTTGTGAACGGCAAGGCGTACTCCCGCAGCACCGGCACCAGCAGCTTGAAGAAGGCGCATGCCAAGCAAGCGGAGATCATGGCACCGTTCGCCGTGGGGCATGAAGTGGACGTGCTTTCCAACGTCGCCGCGCGGATTGAACGTCGCACGGGCGAAATGACCCGCATGGAGGATGACCGTAACCCGCCGCTGAAGGTGGCGGATGCATGGGCGGCCTACCTGGACACGCCGAACCGCCCGGACAGTGGCGACGCGACACTGGACCAGTACGAACTGCAATGGGAGCGCTTCGCCGGCTGGATGGCCAAGAACCATGGCGACGCGCCGGCCATGCGCGACGTGACGCAAGCCCATGCGGAAGAGTACGCCGGGCACCTGACAAAGACCGTGGGGCCGTCCACGTTCAACCGGCATGTCGGGCTGTTGTCCCTTGTGTTCCGCATGCTGTTCAAGCCCGCGCGGTTGACCAGCAACCCGTGGCTGGACATCCAGCGCAAGCGGGCCATGTCCCATTCGCGGCGTGAGTTGACCGTGGATGAACTGAGACGCCTTTGCGCGGCGGCCGATGGGGAATTGCGCCTGCTGCTGGCGCTGGGCATCTATACCGGCCTGCGGCTGGGCGATTGCGCCACGCTGCGCTGGGCCGAAGTGGACGTTGTTCGCGGGCAGATCACGCGCATCCCATTGAAGGTGGCGCGCCGGCATCCCCAGGCGGTCTTGATCCCCATTCACCCCACGCTGGGCGGCATGCTGGCAGAGATACCGGAAAGCCGGCGAACGGGCCACGTCATGCCGGGCATGGCCGAAGCCTACGACAACCGCCGGGATGCCGTGACGGATGCCATCCAGCGCCTGCTGTGGAACTGCGGCATTCCCTGCCACGCGCCCGGCACAGGCATGAAGGTGAAGACCAAGGAGGACGGCACGCCGGTTATCACAAACGCCGGCAACGTCCTGCTGGTGTCCACGGGCAAGCCGGCCGTGGTACAGGTCGGGTTCCATTCCCTGCGGCATTCGTTTGTCAGCTTGTGCCGGGCAGCGAACGCGCCCTTGTCGGTTGTGCAATCCATCGTGGGGCATTCGGCACCGGCCCTGACAAACCACTACACGCACACCGGCACGGACGCCGCGCGGCTGGCCGTGGATGCCCTGCCAAGCCTCATGGAAGGCGTGACGCCGGTATCTCATGCCTTGCCTTTGCCGCGCGCGGCAGACGGCGCGGCGGGCGAGCGCAAGCCCGTCCCCGAATGGATACGAACGGCCCTTTCTGGCATACTGGCGGCCTTGGATGCCGGCAAGACCGAAACGGCCCGGCGTGAACTGGCGGCTTTGACCGCTTGACTGCTACGCCGTATCGCGATACACTGTATCGCATCGAAGGAGGGGCATGTTGACCTTCGTTGAAACCAAAATCTTTACCCGGCAGATTGTCGCCTTGGCCGCAGACGAGGAATACGCGGCCTTCCAACGCTGGCTCGCGGCCAACCCGGAAGCCGGCGACGTGATTCCGGGCATGGGTGGCCTGCGGAAGGTACGCATGCCATTGCAGGGACGCGGCAAGCGCGGCGGTGCGCGCGTCCTGTATCTGCTCTTCGTCCGCCGGGAAACGGTGTGCTTGGTGTATGCCTACAGCAAGGGCGACTTTGCGGACGCGCCGCCCGACGTGAAACGGGATTTGCGCCGCCTTGTTGAAACCGTGAAGAAGGAGTTCGCGCCATGACACACAAAGACGTCCGGTTCGACGCCGAAGAGTTGAAGGAATCCCTGGGGCAATTGCTTGACTATGCGCGGGGCAAACCCGGCGCGAAGGTGCGGGTTTCCCACGTCGCCTTGCCGCATCCGGCCGAAACACTCGACTCTGGGCAGGTGCGGATGATTCGCGGCAAACTGAACCTGTCACAAGCGGCTTTTGCGCGGGTGCTGAACGTGGAGTTGATTACGGTGCGCAGTTGGGAAACCGGCCGTCGCAAACCCGGCGGACCGGCCCTGCGGTTGTTGCAAGTGGCGGAACAGACGCCCGCCGCTCTCTTGTCCATCGAGGACAAGTCCCGTGAGTTGGCCAAGGCGATGTAAAGCGATGGAACTGGCGCGACAGACCGGCTTCGATGAAAAGTCCCTGCTGCGCATGCTGGGCCGGCGCGGCAACCCCACGGCCCGCAGTCTCGCCGCCATCTTCCGCGCCATCCGCCAAGACCTTGGCATTGTCCCCCGCGTCACCGTCGCGGCGGCCTGACCGTACCGGACTGCCGGGCCACCGCTGGCCATCACCGGCCACTGTCGCCGTCAAGCCGGCGACCTAGATGCCCTACGCGCACGCGTCCGGGCAATTGCCGAAGCCCTGACAACAGCGAACGCCGAGGACACCCGCGCCGCACTGCTGGCGCTGGCATAGGAGGAGCGGCCGACAGATGAAGAAACAGAAGAACGGTATTGAAGAACTGATGAGGTGGCCGATACTGCCTTGCGGCCAACATCCGGCAGAGGTGTCCGACTCGCCCGTAATGCACTTTCTAGCCGCCCGCCTTGCCACAATGGACCGGAATATCCAACGCTGTCGGCGGTTGACCAGAAACCAGCGCGTCGGCACACAGAACGCCGTGGACAAGGCAAGGTGGGCGATGCAGGAGATGCGCGAATATCAGCGCAAAAAAGACCTGATACAGGGGCGAATATGGCTCGCGCAGAATCCTCGTCCACGAGTCCTTGTTATGCGTTCAACCGATGGTGACTTGTCCAAGACAGACCCCGAGTTCACAGATTTCGACACAAGCAAAGTCCGCAATGGTGAAGCATGGCTTATCGGCAGTGACGGCAAACCGTGGGCATGGACGCAAAACGAACCTGCGAGCGCCAATGAACGGACTCTTGTGGCCGACCTCGATCGGGACTGTGAAAGGATACGGCGTCGTGAGTTGGAGAAGGCCGCAAGGGAACAGGCGCCTGCCGCCGCGCGCGGAAGGAAAGTCATTGATGGTGCCCGTGCCGGCGCCAAGGCAACGAAGGAGTGGCGCAAGAAAGAGGGCAAAAGTGTTGTGGACAACATCCCACAACTTCAACAAGAGCGTAACCGTCTTGTCTCTGAAGGGCATTCACACAGAGACGCATGCCGCATTGTCGCAGAAAAGACCGGCCACGGGCGCGAGTACCTGCGGAAGATACTGAAACGGATACCCGCAAAATAGTTGGGACGGTGCCGGCCACTGTCACATGCACCTATATGTCACCCTTGGCTTGTCTAAGACCAATTAGGTCTTACAAGAAAGGGCAGACATGCACAGTACGACGAGAACGGCAATCGCGGCTATTGTCGCGACAGATGATAGTCTCACGGGCGAGGAACGGCGCGCCATCATCGCGCGCATGGAGCAGCCAGCAGCGGGGCCACGCACCCCTGCGGATCGGATTCTTTCCATCCGCGATACAGCCGGTCTGTTCAATCGGTCCGGGCGCTGTATCAAGGCATGGGCAAAAGCTGGCATCCTGCCGCGCGTCACCCTGCCAGGACACAAACGCGCCTGCGGATTCCGCCTGTCGGATATCGAGAAACTGATAGCCGGTAAGGGGGTGTCCGTATGAACTGTAACCCTGAAACCATACCGGCCGAACTCAAAGCCCGCAACCAATGGGTTGGCTTTCAACTGCGCCGTGGAAAGAAGATCCCGTGCGTGGCCGACAATTCTACGAAGGGCGCATCGTCCACGGACTGTGGGACGTGGCGGCCATTCGGTGTCGCCCTGGATGGCCTACAACGCAACAAGTACGATGCCATAGCCTACGCGCTTAACGGGGACTTCATCGGCATTGACCTTGACGACTGTACCCAAGGTGGGAAGCTGAATGCCTCGTCCGCCGAGATCGTCCAACGGTGTGCCAGCTACAGCGAAATATCTGTCAGCGGGGCAGGTGTTCACATTTTGCTATCAGGCGTCTTGCCGGGTGGCAAGGGGCACAACGGCGGGGGCGTCGAACTGTACGGGCAAGGGCGGTTTCTGATCGTAACAGGCAACCGGCTCGATGATGCACCAGCGGACATCCACAGCAACGCCGAAGCGGTTGACTGGCTTCTTGCCAGATTCAACGGGGGTGTTATAGAGAAGACAGAGATGATGGAGAGTGCAGAGTGTATAGAGAAGTTCAGGAAGTTGGATGCAATTGGTTCGTCGCGCCTGCCTGCACCCAGCAGTCATGCCGGAGCGGGTTCAATGTGTCCGCTTGCTATTGTGATGGCGACTCTGCCAAACCGGGCAGGAATTCGTCACCGGGCCATCTTCCGCTTGGCGCGTGGCCTACGCCATGAAGCTGGCAGAGTTGGGCAACCAGTAAAAGAACTCAAAGGGTTTGTCCGCGGGTGGCACAACCTGGCCATGCCCCATATCCGAACCAAGGAATTCAGCGAAACATGGACAGACTTTGTGAACGGTTTTGACCGGGCCAAGACACCGCTTGCTGGCGACGTTCTGAATGTCGCATGGAAACGAGTTACCGCCGAACCGGATCACCCTGCCGCCATTGAAAACGGGTATGACGCAAAACCACTTTGTCAGATTGTCGGCCTATGTGCCGCGCTGGCAGGTTCAAACGGCCGATTCCATCTAGCTGCCAATGCTGCCGCTAAGTTGGCGGCAGTGTCAGACATGCAAGCGTATCGCTGGCTGAACACACTGGTTGCCGATGGGATCATCGAACGCGCTGAAGTCGGAGATCGGCACCGTTCAACAAGATACCGATGGATGTGGCAACCTGCGCCACGGAAGGAGGCCGCAACGCCGTGAACGCTCACCAGCCTGCACACCGCTTTTGCCCCCACTGCGGCAAGGAATGGCCCCGCGCCATCCAGAAGCCGCGCGACCTGGGCTTGCTTCACTGGCGGCTGTCGAAGCTCCCGTCAACCGTAGACCTCACGGAAGTTGTCATAGAGGCCGAACGGCAGCACGCCAGGATGACACCGGAACGGCTGGCGACGTTACGCGCACCCCCCTATGACATCTTCTGGCGCCGGCTGGTAGAAAGGCGGCTTGCGATAAGGACGGCGATTGTTTGCAGCTTCACGTCCGGCGGGGCGGGTGCGGACCGCTAGGAGTGGTGGCGACGCTTAGACACACACACGAGCGGCAGCTTATGCGTCCCCATGGCCGACTTCGGGCGCTCCCCTGCCTGCCACCGTTGCGAACCATAACCGGCATGTTCGCATGAACCGTAGCGCGCGGTTAGGACAAGGTTATATATGTGTCCGTACTGACAACCTCCGCCTGATTCCGCGACACAGCTCTTGCGAGACATCCGGGGCTTCATGGCGATGCTGGCGGCCTGATCTCACTAAGAGCGGCATCGCGAACACTCCGAGCCTGTGCGGTTGCCGAATCATAGGCCTTCTTTGCGGGGGCGGTTTCAGCAACGAGAGTTTTGCCCGCACGGGCAACGGCATCACTAAAGGCCCCGTTTGCTTTTGAAATGGCTTCTGAATAGGCCTCCGCGGCATCTGGTGTAATGCGCTCGAAGGCATGGACATTGGCTGCGCTATTTGTGGCTCTGTCAATCGTCGTCCGCGCCAAAGACAAGGCATTATCGTATTTTTGCCACGAGTTGGCGGTGGAATCACTAAAAACCTTTCGGGCTGGTTCGCATGCCTTGGCATAGGTCATCATGATCTGGCAATAGGCATTACTGTATGAAGTCAAAGCCTTCTCGTACTGTACTCTCCGAATCGCTGCTTCTTCCTGCACCTTTCGCACGGCCGCCGCCTCTGCATCCCATCTTGCCTTCTGGACTTGGGCCAACTCCGTTGCATTACGTTCTTTCGCCGTGGCTGCATCCTCTCTTGCTCTTTGGGCTGCTGCCAAGTCTGCATTGGCCTTCGCCAAGGCCGCTTCTGCGCGCGCCTTTGCCGCCACGGCTTCTGCCTGTTCTCGTTGTGCGTTGAGTGCCAAGGCTTCTTGGCGAAGTTTGTCGGCCTCAGCATTCTTGCGCGCCTTCTGTGCGACGGTGGCTTCTCTTGTCGCGTCCTCTACTGCTGCCTCTTGTCGCGCTTTAGCCGCCCTTTCCTCCGCTAGGGCCGCCTCAGCCTGATTCATTACAGGGTATTCTTGAGCGCCCCGTATCACCGTTGTTTCACCCGTCAACCTGTTTGTTCGGTACACCACTCCTTGGCCGGCATTAGACATCACGTAGCGGTTGGCAAACAGCCAGAACACCGCCCCCGCAAGTGCGATAGAAACACCAATGCCGACTGGTTTTATGTTCATTGCCTGTTCCTTTCGTTCAGTCTCCCCCCGTACATCCAACGACTTTGTGCGGCCTTGTCTAAGGCGCTGCCACAAACGGCGGCACCAGACTTTTACGATGATGCAACCAAGGTTGAAACCAAAATAGACGGCAAGAAGAGCAGAGGCCCCTGCAAAGAGAAAGACGGCAACCCCTATGGCATCAGAAAGACAATTCGCCAGCGACATTAGAAACCCTATGAGAACCGCTGTGATTGTCATGCCAAAGAAGATCCAGAAAGCAACCACGGCTTTCTTGTCCATCACCTGTAATTCTGGCGTGGCCCCGTCATCTTTTGTTGATCTGGCCTTTTGGAATTCATCTGTCGTGTGCGTCAAAGGCGGTGGCTGATATGCCGGTGGCCATGATGGCTGGGGTTGCGTTTCGTTATCCTTCCCTGCCTGACCGTTTCCGTCCATCGTCATTGCCTCCCGGTCATTCCTCGCCCGCTCTTTGCGCCACGCCGAATGATTGAACGCTACCCCTTGCGCTGGCATCCGTCAACAGGCGGCTTTGACGTGTCGCGCGAAGGCGGATGCATTACCACCCCCACGCTTCACCGCGCGCACCTGCCCGCCCCCCCCCCGCCCGTGGCACCGGGCACGTCGAGAGCGGCCATGCAGAAGCATCACGCTGCCGGGTTGCGCTGGCCATGCCGCCCACGTCCGGGGCGGAGATCGGGCAGCGGTGGGCATCCTGGCAGGTTGCCTGCCCATCGGCGCGACCATGGGCCGGGGCATCATGCCGGCTGGCAGTGTAGCGCCCGTCTGCGGCATCGGCGCGCCGGGAAGGCAAAGACACGTCCGGGCAGGCGCAAGGCGATTATGGGGCATTCTGGATGGCAAGGCCGGGCCGGAGCGGAAAAGATGTCAGCAAAAGGTATCAGTGAGGGGGAAGAGCGGCGGCAGACGAACCAAGCGCCGGATGGCGACTGACATCTTTATGACATCTTTTCAAAGCCATAAACAGGTGCAAACGGGTTCCGACAGGGGCAGGCGGCATCAGCGGGCCACCAGATTGAAAATATGATAAAAGGCCAACAAATAGCGTCTTTATTAGGGATGGTGGTGGGGCAAGGATTCGAACCTTGGAAGGCGTAGCCAGCAGATTTACAGTCTGCCCTCGTTGACCACTTGAGTACCCCACCATCAGGGGAAGCCGACGTGCGAAAAAATGGTCTTTCCCGCGTGCGGATGCCGGACACTATGGCAAAGCCACCCCCGGCGTGTCAATGCCGGGCGTAAGGGAAGTCAGTGGTCGGGTGCATGACAGTTTTTTGATGGATGCCGGAAAGCGCTTGTATTTGCGCCAGTTGTCGGCCTAGCCCGCTAGACAGCCTCTGCCCCATCATTTTT
>Ga0316226_1002093_pt1 | contig 19568 bp, 17 predicted proteins | sample TBH18017metaG_FD_206009 | JGI IMG/M metagenome (GOLD analysis project Ga0316226, IMG submission 206009) | Freshwater microbial communities from Trout Bog Lake, Wisconsin, USA - TBH18017 | ecosystem: Environmental > Aquatic > Freshwater > Lake > Hypolimnion/Profundal zone | place: USA: Wisconsin...
GGTCGCCGCAAGGGTGAGCTCGGCCGAAGGATAACGGCCCAGCAAAAGCTCCAGCGAACGCGCGGCATTTTCCCGCCCGCTGGCCGCCTGGTGCACCGCGTCTTCCGCCGTGGCCGCCGCTGCCCGCGCCTGGGCGACATCGAGCAACGTGTTTCGGCCGACGCGCTGGCGTTCCGCGACAAGCTCGGCATTTCGTTTCTGCAACGCCGCCGCCTGGGTGACAATGGCCTCCTGCTGCACCGCCTGGATCGCGAGGAACCAGCCCTTGGCGACTTGGGCCGCCAGGGATTGACGCGCAAATTCGAGGTCCGCGGCGGTGGAGGCATACTGTTCCCGGGCGGCCGCCTGCCCGGCCGAGAGGCGCCCCCACACATCGAATTCCCACGACAGACTGAGGCCAGCGCCCATCTTATCCGTGCGCGGGGCATTGGCCCCGCCCTTCGAGTCAGCATTCGCGGCCAGACTCACCTGCGGCTTGAGATCAGCCCCGGCCTGGCGGGCCCGTGAGGCCGCTTGATCCAGACGCGCCGACATCGCCGCCAAGTCACGATTTCCCTTGAGGGCCTCGTCGACGAGTTTCTCCAACTGGGCATCGCCAAACGTGGCCAGCCAGCCGGCAACCACCGCGGATAGGTCAGGTGATCCCGCGGCAAACTTCGCGGGGGCCTGACCCGGCAGCGCCCCGGAGGTGAGCGCGGCATTATCGGGCGTGGGGTGGGCGCAGCCCGCCAGCGCCAACACGAGTAACGGCAATAGCAGGCGCGGATTTATCGGCATGGCGGGAAATCGGGGTCGCGGCGTTTCGGGTGCGCGAAATGGGAAAACAGGCCTTGAGGGCTTTTGCAACCCCGGCGAGTCATCAGGCAAAGCGACAGCGTCAGGCTGGGCCGCACCAGCCAGCCCCCGAGGCCTAGCCAAGGTGGTCAGGCCCAGCCAAGGGGTTACGGTGCACGAGGGCGGTCATTCGCTCTTGGCATGGGCGGGCGGCGGCGGAACAGTCTCGGCATGAATTACCGGACCAAGGCGGAGTTTTTTATCCAGGGCATCACGCAGGGCTTCGTGGAGGCCACTGAGGTGATCGCCTGGGCCGACGAGGTGATCGTCGCGGCCCCCAAGGCGGAGGACTGGATGATCGAGATCTCCACCTGCGGCCCCGGCGACCGCATGGTCATCCTCAGCCATCTGAACACGATCAAGGGCGAGGTCGACGCGGCTGAGCTCGCCGCCCTGCGCAAGGCCAAGGGCGTGGCCTAAGAGGCCAGTCGAGGTGGTCAGGCTGCGTGGTGTATGGTGGCTGACCAGCGGTCGCCCCGGTCCGGTTGTTCAGGTTTGATCGCGGGAGGGAGGGCGTGCAGGCTTCGCGCATGGCCAAGGCACTCCCTACCTCGGACGAATTCCTGGCGGCGCTGCCGGACGAGCGGCGCGGGACGATGACGGCAGTGCACCTGGCGATCCGGAAGGCGGTGCCGAAGTTGACGCCGGTGGTGATGGGCGGGATGGGCGGATCCCCGGTGCTGGCTTACGGCAAGTATCGCTACCGGTCGGCCAGCGGGCGCGAGGGCGAGTGGTTCCTTATCGGGCTCGTCGCGGGGAAAAAGGACTATGCCCTCCACATCTGCGCCGCGACCAAGGGTGGCTACCTCGTCGAAAAGAACGCCGCGAAGCTGGGCAAGGTGAAGACCGGCCGCAGCTGCATCAATTTCAAGCAGCTCGCGGACCTGAATCTCCCCGCCGCCATGGCGCTCGTGAAACAGGCGGAGAAGGCGGGAGCAATCAACGCGGTGTAACCGCGGCGCTCTTTGCGCGGGGATGGGAGATAGGAGATAGCAGATGGGGACGGACGATCCTTCGTTGAATCGAGACCGGGGAACTGCGCTCCAAGGAAAGGCCAGAGCGGCCGCGGCTCGTCGGGGACGACTCGGCCCTACTCTCCGATCCCATCTCCCATCTTCCATCTCCGAACGGGGGTCGCCGGCCCGCGTTCAAAGGACATCCTTCGGCAGCTGGGGCATCAGCTTCTTGATCTCATCCACCGCGCTGCGGTGGCAGACGAGGACGGCGTCGGGCGTCTCCACCACGATCAAATCCTTCACGCCCACGAGCGCGATCACGCGGCCGTTGCTCAGGGCAATGTTGTTCGCCGACCCGCCGTTGGCCACCACCGTGCCGCGCATCGCGTTGCCGGCGCCGTCGCGAGGCAAATACGTCGGCAGGGCCGTCCACACGCCCACGTCGTCCCAGTCGAACTCCGCCAGCAGGGTCTCTACGGCCGCGGCTTTTTCCAGGATGGCGTAGTCGACCGAAACCTTGGGCATCAGCGTCAGGAAGCGCGCCGCGAGGTACGCAGTCGGGTCGCCGGCGGGAAACTCCTTGATGAACTTGGCCAGCTTCGGCGTGTGTTCCTCGGCCTCGGCGAGAAACGCCGCCACGCTCCAGACGAACATCCCGGCATTCCACGCAAAGTCGCCGCTCGCGACGTAGCGCGCCGCGGTGGCCGGGTCCGGTTTCTCGACAAATTTCACGACGCGGCGGAAGCCCGCGCCCTCCGGCACTGCGGCGCCGAGCTTCAGGTAGCCAAACGCCGTCGACGCATGGCTGGGTTTGATCGCAAAGGTGAGCAGCGCGTTTGTCTGCGACGCACGCGTCAGCCCGACGCGCAGTTGCCGCGCAAAGCTGCCGGTGTCCCGGATGTAGGAATCCGCCGGCAGCAGCGCCAGCACGCCCTGGGGATCGCGCGCGCGCACGAGGCCCGTGGCGAGCGACGCGGCGGCTGCGGTGTCGCGCTTGGTGGGTTCCGCGACGATCTGGTCCGCCGGCAGCAGGTCCCCCAGCGCCGCCCGCGTGCCGTCGAGCTGGGCCACGTTCGTCAGCACAAAAATATTCGCCCGCGGCACCACGCCGTCCAGCCGGCGCACCGTCTCCTCCACGAGGGTCCGGTCCGAGAAAAGTTTCAACAGGTGCTTTGGGGTGCGCTGCCGGCTCATCGGCCAGAAACGCTCACCGCTGCCGCCCGCCATGATACAGACATACGCGTGGGGAATTTCCTTCATGGGATGGCCTGTTTTTCCCACTTTCCGTCCACGACGCCAAGCCTGATTGTTCGCCTATCGCGTCCTTGCACCACATCGGGCAAGTCGCATCGTAACATTTCCCTTAGTCTCCATGGCCGCATCCATCCTTCCCGTCCAGCTGCGTTGCAATTATTTCGATAATCCGCTCGGCGTGCACGATCCCGCCCCGCGCCTCAGCTGGCGGCTCGCCACCGGCGATCGCCGCAGCGCCCGGCAGACCGCCTACCGGATCATCGTCTCCGCGGGCCGCGCCAGCACCGGCGTGCTCTGGGACAGCGGTCGCGTCCGCTCGGATGCCACCACGCAGGTGACGTACGCCGGCAGTCCCCTCGCCTCCCGCCAGCGCGTTTGGTGGCGCGTCGAGGTGTGGGACGAGAAGAACCGCCGCGGCGAAAGCGCGCTGGCGTTCTGGGAAGCCGGCCTGCTGTCCCGCAAGGACTGGCGCGGCAGCTGGATCGGCGCCGCCCTCGCCGGCGGACCCGAGGTGGGCGCGCACAGCCCGTATCTCCGCACGATTTTCAACGTCGGCAAAAAGGTCGCCTCGGCGCGCCTCTACGCCACGGCGCTGGGCCTCTACGAGTTTCACCTCAATGGCCAGCGCGTGGGCCACGACGTCTTTTCGCCCGGCTGGACCGAATACAAGAAGCGCGTCCAATACCAGGCCTACGACGTCACCGCCCTGCTGCGCCCCGGCGCCAACGCCGCCGGCGCCGTCCTCGGTGACGGCTGGTATTGCGGCCACCTCGGCTGGCGGGAACGCAATTACTACGGCGAGCGCCCGCAGCTGCTCGCGCAGCTGGTGCTCACGTTCACCGACGGTTCCACGCAGGTCATCGTCACCGACGGCGCCTGGAAAACCTCCTACGGCCCGATCGTCGAGTCCGACCTGATCATGGGCGAGACCTACGACGCCCGACGCGAGCTGCGCGGCTGGGACGAACCCGGCTACGATGACAGCGCGTGGCAGCCCGTGACGCCGTTCGCCGACCCCAGCATCGAGATTTCCCCGGTGCTCGGGCCGATGGTCCACGCCACGCAGGAACTCAAGCCGATCGCGCCGCCCAACAAGATCGCGATCTGGCCCTCCTCGATCTGGGTGATCGACATGGGCCAGAACATGGTCGGGCGCGTCCGCCTGCACGTCCGCGGCAAGGCCGGCCAGGTCGTGCGCCTGCGCTTCGCCGAAGTGCTCAACAAGGACGGCACACTCTACACCGAGAACCTGCGCCTCGCCCGCCAGACCGACCACTACATCCTGCGCGGCGACCCGCGCGGCGAGACGTGGGAATCGAAGTTCACCTTCCACGGCTTCCGCTTCGTCGAAATCTCCGGTCATCCCGATGACCTGCTCCCGGACGTGATCACGGGTGTCGTGCTGCACAGCGACACGCCCCGCACGGGCACGTTTCACTGCAGCGACCCGCTCATCAACCAGCTCCAGAGCAACATCGACTGGGGCCAGCGCGGCAACTTCCTCGAGGTGCCCACCGACTGCCCGCAGCGCAACGAGCGCCTCGGCTGGATGGGCGACGCGCAGGTGTTCAGCCGCACCGCCGCGTGGAACCGCGACGTTGCGGGCTTCTTCAACAAGTGGCAGCGCGACATCTCCGACGCCCAGGGCGCCGAGGGCCAGATGCCCTCCGTAGCCCCGCACATTGAGGGCGTGGGCGCCGACGGCGGTCCCGCGTGGGCCGACGCCGCGGCGATCTGCCCGTGGACGATGTATCTGTGCTACGCAGACAAGGACCTCCTCGCCCGGCACTTCGATTCGCTCACGAAATTCATCGGCTACATGGAGGACCAGTCCAAGAGCCTGATCCGCTCGCATCCGGACACCAATGTCTGGCACGGCTACGGCGACTGGCTCGCGCTGGACGGCAGCGGCAACGTCTTCGGCAACACGCCGAAGGATCTCATCGGCACCGCGATGTTCGCCTACAGCACATCCCTCGTGGCCAAGATGGCCCGCGTCCTCGGCCGCACCGCCGACGCCGTCCGCTACGAGCGTCTCGCCGAACGCATCCGCCGCGCCTACCAGAAGCGTTTCCTCTCCGCTGACGGCGTCGCCGCCGGCCTCACGCAGACCAGTTACGTGCTCACCCTGCAGTTCGACTTGGCCCCCGTGGCGCTACGCCCGAAGCTCCTGCGCGAACTCGTGCGCGACATCGAGGCGCGCGGCAACAAGCTCACGACCGGTTTCGTCGGCGCGTCCTACCTGCCGCACGTGCTCTCGCGCTTCGGCCGCACGGACCTCGCCTACAAGCTCCTCCACCAGAAGGCCTGGCCGTCGTGGCTCTACGCCGTCACGCAAGGCGCAACGACGATCTGGGAACGCTGGGATGGCTGGACCAAGGAAAACGGCTTCCAGGACAAGGGCATGAACTCCTTCAATCATTACGCGTATGGCGCGATTGGTTCCTGGCTGTATGCCGTGGTCGCCGGCGTGGAACTCGATCCCGCCGCGCCCGGTTTCAAGCGCATCCTCCTCGCCCCGCAACCCGGCGGCGAACTCACCTCGGCGCGCGGCAAACTGGAAAGCCCGCACGGCGAGATCCTCAGCTCGTGGAAGACCCATGCAGGACGGTTTGACTGGGAAGTCATCGTCCCGCCGAACACCACGGCGTCGGCGAAATTCCCCGTCCCGGGCAAAGCCAAGATTACCGAAGGTAAGTCGCCACTGGCGCGCTCCGCCGGCATCAGCAAGGTCAAGGCGACCGCCGCGTCCCTCACCTGCGAACTCGCCCCCGGCCACTACAAGTTCGCCGCGACCTGGAAGGCGTGACCGGAATGTAGCTGCGAGCGTGAGCGAGTGGATAATCCTCCGCTCGCTCACGCTCGCAGCTACATTCCCAGGCTCACAATCCTCCACTCGCTCACGCTCGCAGCTACACGTCCAGCCGCAGGCCTACGGCCGCACCGACTCCACCACCGTCACCATCCGCCCGGCCATTTCGTCGAGCGGCATGAAGCCGTAGTCAGAGAGATTCGTTTTGAGCTTGTTCTTCAGCGGCCGCAGCCAGCGACGCGGCAGCGCCTTCTCGCCGTGCATCACGCCCCACAGACTGCCGCAGGTGGCGCCATTGCAGTCGGTGTCAAACCCGGCCGCGACCGCCAGCGCGATGGTCGTCGCGTAATCATCGCCGCCATAGAGCAGGCCAGCGGCCACGATCTGCGCGTTGGAAATCGTGTGGCACCAGCCGTGAGTCGTGAGCTCATTCCATTCGCGGTGGATGCCGTCAATGACCTCCTCGTGCGGCACGCCCGCCTCGTGCAGGGCGAGGATCTGCCTGATGCCGGCATGCAGTCGCGAGTCCAGCGGGATCTGCGCCAGCCCCGCGCGGATGACCGCCGGCCAGTCTTTGAGGACAAACGCTGCGGCCAGCATCGCCGCGACCCACATTTCCCCGTAAATGCCATTTTTGACGTGGCTGATCGACGCGTCGCGCCAGGCCCACTCGGCCGCGCGCGCAGGATCGCCCGGCGCAGCGTAGCCGAAAAAGTCCGCCCGGATCTGCGCGCCGATCCACTCACGATACGGATTCCGCCGGGTCGCGCTCCGCGGCGGCAGCCAGCCCTCGATCAGGTTGCGGTAGGCCGCGCGCTCGGCGGTGCAGGTGGCGAGGGCTGGAAGCTGCTGGATCCACAGTGACGCCATCTCGGTCGGGGTGAATTTTGCCCCGTGCCGCCGCATCACCTCCATGCCCATCACCGTGTAATTGATGTCATCGTCGCTCGGAAACCCGTCGCAGAGGTCGATATAGAATTTCAACTGCCACGAAGTGACCGGCCGGAGTGGCTTGCGCTTCAGGATCCGCCGCAACTCCGCCGCCGTCGGCTGGCGCTGGTAAGTCCGCAGCGGCCAGTTGCCGGTTTCCTCGGCATAAATCCGGATCGACGCGCGATCCACGCCCTCGAAGGGCTTGCCCAGCATGCAACCCGCCACGCGGCCCAAAAACCCACCCCGCACCCGATCCGCCAGCTGCGCGCGGCTGCCGCGCCACCGGGGCACCGCCAGCCCGCGTCCGCGCGCCGCCCGGATGCCGCGCAGGTCATCCGGCTCGTGATGCGGAAAGTCCCGGCGCAGCGGCAACGTCTGCACGCGATCCGTGAGCCGCAGCGCTTGCTTGAACCAGCGCAGATCCCGTCGGCCGGAGATCAGTTTCTCGTGATAGTTCGTCTTGGGCTCCGTGCTTCGCAGCCGGCGAAACTCCGCCGCCACGGAGCGCAAATCGCGCCCCTCCTCCGTGGCCTGCCGCCACTCCGTCTCCAGATCGCAGCCGTAAAGCCAGAGCTGCCGGTTGGCCCAGCCGATGAACTGCGCGCGCTCAGCCGGATCGCGGAAAGAAGGAAACATGGGGGCGGGGAGACTTCAGCCAGTATCGCGGAAACGCGGAGGAACGGAAGCGCGGAGAGAAGGCCAATCCATTTCGCGAAAACGGGGAGGAGTGGAAAATGGCTCCAATCCGTATCGCGGAAGCGCGAATTGTAACCGACTGGGTTACAAAGCGGGATCCGACCATTGCGTTCCCGTTCTCGCCCGTCCGTCAGTCCGGTTCCGCGCTTTCGCCCTTTCGCGCTTCCGCGATTCCGGTTTCAAATCTCCCGCCTTCCCGCGATCATAGGTTCCGCACTTCCGCGCCCTGGCATTTCCCCTTGTCACTCGTCACTCGTACCTCGTCACTGGCCGCGTGCTTCTCGCGCTCCACAAACCCTACGGCGTCCTGTCGCAGTTCACGCCCGAGCCGGGGTCGAAGTGGCGGACGCTGGCGGATTTTGCGCTGCCGCCCGGCGTCTATCCCATCGGCCGGCTCGACGCCGACTCTGAGGGGCTGTTGCTGCTGAGCGACGAACCCGGCATCAACTCCCGACTGCTGGATCCCACAAACTCCCATTGTCGCGAATACTGGGCGCAGGTGGAGGGCGTTCCTTCTCCGGCATCACTCGCCCGCCTGGCGCGCGGCGGAATCGCCATCGATGACTACCAAACGCGGCCCGGCCGCGCTTGGCGGCTTGACCCCGCGCCGGCCGTCGCGCCCCGCGATCCGCCGATTCGCTACCGGAAAAACGTGCCGGACAGCTGGCTCGCGCTGGAGCTCGTCGAAGGCAAGAACCGCCAGGTCCGCCGCATGACCGCCGCCGTGGGCCACCCCACTCTGCGGCTGATGCGGGCGCGCATCGGCGATTTCCCTCTCGGCGACCTCGCGTCGGGCAAGTGGCGCGAGCTGACCGCCGCGGAGCGCGCGGCGGTGTTCGCCTGACGTGGCTCCGGCTTTATCCCCGGCACCTTGGTCGGCATGTCGGGCGTAAAGCCCGACCCACGTCGAGCTTTTGTCTGATGTGGGTCGGAGTTTATCCCCGACATCCGAACACCAGACTGTCGGGCGTGAAGCCCGACCCACGACGAATCCTCAAATTCGCGTGATGACGTCGTCCGCGTTGAAGCGGACTTTCTTCGTCGCGGCATACTTGTCACCGGCGCCGCGGTAACCGGCGGCGCAGGCCACGACCGAACTGTAGCCGGTGGCGGGCAGCCCGAGGATCTCGTCAAACTTGTCGGGCTCGAATCCCTCCATCGCGCAGGTGTCCACGCCCAGCAGCGCCGCGCTCGTGATGAGCTGTCCGAGCGCGATATAGACTTGGTGCTCCTGCCAGACGTCGAGCTGACCGTCCTTGCGGGCGCGCTCGAGGCTGCCTGTCACGACCTCGCGGAATTTCCCCAACGAAGCGGGCGCGATGCCTCGCACCTCGGCCATCCGCGCGATGTGGCGGTCCACGTGGCCGTCATCGAGGTTCCGGCGCACGGCCAGGACGACGAAGTGCGAGCAATCGGCCGGCTGCTCCTGACCGTAGGCCGCGACCGACAGCCGCGCTTTCACCGCCGCATCGGTTACCACGACGAATTTCCATGGCTGCAGGCCGTTGGACGAGGGCGTGAGGACGAGCGCCTGCTCGAGCGCGTGCCACACGTCGGCCGGGATCTTCTTTGCCGGGTCGAATTTCTTCGTGGCGTAGCGCCAGTTGAGCGCGTGCAGGAGCGTGGCGGTGGAGATGGAATGGCTCACGGGGGAAATTTTTACCAGGCCCGGGCGTATTGCTTCGGCGGCGGCACGGCCGCCGCGTGGCCGAGCGCCTTGGCCGCATGCGCCGGCCAATACGGGTCGCGCAACTCCTCGCGCGCAAGCAGGACGAGATCAGCCTGCGCCGACTGGATGATCGCGTCGGCCTGCTTTGCCTCGGTGATCATGCCCACCGCGGCCGTGGCAATGCCCGCCTCGCGGCGGATGCGCTCGGCAAACGGCACTTGGTAACCGGGCCCGACCGGAATCTTGGCGTGCGGCACCGCGCCGCCCGAGCTGCAATCGATCAGGTCGACACCCTCCGCCTTCAGCCGGCGCGCGAGCTCGACCGATTGATCGATGTCCCAGCCGCCCTCGGCCCAGTCGGTACACGATATGCGCACCGTGAACGGCAGGTTCTCGGGCCACACCTTTCGCACTGCGCGCGTGGTCTCGAGGAGGAAACGGATGCGGTTGTCGAAACTGCCACCGTAGCTGTCGGTGCGCTGGTTCGAGAGCGGGGACAGAAATTCATGGCTCAAATAACCGTGGGCTGAATGCAGCTCGAGCCATTCGTAACCCGCGGCCAGCGAACGCTTCGCCGCGGCGACGAAGTTCGCCTGCACTCCCTTGATTTCGTCCACCGAAAGCGCGTGCGGCACCTTGGCCAGCTCGCCGCCGAACGCGACGGCGCTGGGCGCCACGGTGGTCCACCCGCCGGCGTCGTTCGCGAGGTGCGCGCCGCCCGCCCACGGCACCGCCGCGCTGGCCTTGCGGCCGGCGTGCGCGATCTGGATGCCGGCAACGGCGCCATGCTGCTTCATGAAGCGGTTGATGCGCGCCAGCGGCTCAACGTGCTTGTCCGACCAAATTCCCGCGTCGCCCGGTGTGATGCGCCCCTCGGGCGCCACCGCCGTGGCCTCCGCAATCACGAGCCCCGCGCCACCGAGCGCGCGCGAACCCAAGTGCACGAGATGCCAGTCGTTCGCCACGCCGTCCTCGGACGAATACTGGCACATCGGCGAGACGCCGATGCGGTTGCGCAGCGTGATGGACTTGACCGTGAACGGATCGAAGAGATGAGGCATGGAAACGCGCATTCAATGGGCTGGAGAGAATTTGGCAATCGTAGGTCGGGCTTTACGCCCGACATCTGGGGCACGTCGAGTTGCGCGCCCCAGAAGTCATATCGGGCGTAAAGCCCGACCTACAACAGTCCCTGAAACTCCTTGTGCCGCTGGATGAACGAATCGACGTAGGAGCACTGCGGCACGACCTTGCGCTTTTCGGCGCGCGCATACTCCAGCCCCGCCCGGACCAGCTTCTCGGCAATCCCGTGCCCGCGCAGCGCCGTCGGCACGTAGGTGTGGGTGAAAATGATCCGGCCGTCCTCGAGGCCATAATCCGCCACGGCCAGCTGCGTCCCCACCCGAGCCTCAAATCGGCTGGCGGCGGGATTGTGCACGACGGTGATCTCGCCTGGGTCCCCAGCGCTCATGTTGCCTTGGTTTTACCGCCGAATACCCGCCCGGCAAGCGCGGCGAACTCCTCGCGGCCCTCGATCTTCAAGCCCCAGAGCAACGCCGCGTAGAGCAGCACGCCGAGCGGAATCAAGCCGCCCAGCGCCAGCCAGTCGCGCGCGCGGCCGCCGAGCGCGGCACCCTGCAGCCAGTGCCAGCCGCCGCCGACCAGTAGGCCCATGGCGAGGGTGGCGGCCAGGATTTTGCCGACCGAGGGCCAGAGCGGGGCGAAACGCATCTCGGGCAGCTTGCGGGTCAGCGCGCGCTTGAGCAGCACCGTCTGCACGATGATCGCCGCCGTGCTGGCGATCACGAGCCCCGCCGCGCCGAGCCACCGCATCAGCGCGAGGCTTAGTCCCAGGTTCACCATGAAATCCACCATCGCCACACGCACCGGGGTCTTTGTGTCCTTGAGCGAGTAGAAGGCGCGCACCGTGAGGTTCACCATCGAGAAGAACGGCATGCCGACGGCGAAGATCGCCACCAGTGGCGCCATGCCCAGCGTGTCGTCCGCCGAAAAATGGCCGCGTTGGAAAAGCACCCGGGTAATGGGTTCGCTCAACAGCGCAAGGCCCAGTGCGGCCGGGACGTTGATGATCAGGATCAGCCGGAGGCCCTTCCGGTAATCGTCGGCCATCCCGGCGAAGTTCTTCTCCACCGCGTGCTTGGCAATCAGCGGATAAACGACCGTCGAGACCGCGATGGCGAACACGCCGATCGGCAGTTCCATCAGGCGATTCGCATAGAAAATCAGCGTGCTCGCGGAGTCGCTGACGGCATAGGCCAGCAGGCCCGCGACGTAAATGTTCACCTGGTAAATCGCCGAGCCGAAGAATCCCGGCGTCATCAACGCCGCAATCTCCCGCACCCGCGAGGACAGCTGGAGGTCAAACCGCGGCCGCCAGCCCTCGCGCATCAGCACCACCGCGGGCACCGTCATTTGCAGGAACCCGCCCAAGAGGACGCCCGTGCACAGCCAGTACATCTCGCCCATCGGCGTCGACGCAAAGTGCAGCCCCGCCCCGCCGAGCGAGAGGATCATCGCGAGGTTGAGCCAGATGGGAGACAACGCGGGCTCCGTGAAGCGCTGAAAAACGTTCAGCGTCGCATTGAGCGCGGCCGCGATGCACACGAACGCAAGATAGGGGAAGAGGATGACCGTCAGGTCTGCCACGAGGTACCACTTGTCGTCCTGCCCCGTCAGTCGCCGCGACTGGCTGAACAGCAGCATGGCCGCCACCACCAGCGCACCCGTGATCACGGCGAGCCAGCTCACGACTTTGTTGAGCAGCGCAAACGCCCCCGCCTTGCTGTTGACGTGCAGTTCCTCCTGCAACGTCGGCAGGAACGCCGCCGTCAGCGAACCCTCGCCGAGCAGCCGGCGAAAGAGGTTCGGCAGCCGGAAAGCCGTCAGGAAGGCGGAGTTCAGGATGCTCGCGCCAAAGATCGCGGCGCCCAGCTGGTCGCGCATCAGCCCCAGCACGCGCGACACCACCGTCAACAGGGAGATGACGCCGATGTGCTTGAGCTTCTTCGACACGCGGGAAGTTTTCGGGCCGGGGACGCGAGCGGGCAAGCAGGGATTGACGAGGAGTCGAAATGTCGAGGGTCGAAAAGCCAGTCATTGGTCAGGCAAACGCTGAACACCACGTCCTGACTCTATTCGGGCAAACCAAGCCGACCGTTCGGCTGCTCGACCCCTCGCCTACTCGGCTATCCGCCAGCTCACGGCATCGTCAGATGCAGCGTGGTGCCTTCCACCGTGACGTCCGCCAACTTGCTCCAGGCCGCGGCGATGTCGGCGGGGACCGGCTGCACTGCATAAATCCTGTTCAACACGAAATCCATCCCATGCGGAATGCGTTCCACCGGGCAGGAGCCGACATACATGGTTTTGGGCACGAAGGCGAAGCTGTCCCCGTGCCGGATGAAGCTGCCCGTGGCCTGCACCAGCACGGTTTGGTCCAACGCCACCAGGTCGTATTTGAGCCGGACCGGCACCGAGATCGTCACCTGGCCTTCGTGGATGCGGAAATTGGGCGCGCCCGGCGTAATCAGCGTCGTGGGCGCAGCCTCGGGTACCGAGCCGGGACCCACCGGCGCCGTCACGGGGCTGGCGGCGGCGTTCAACTCGTCCTCGTTGACCACGATCGAGCCACCCTTGACGAAGAATTTTTCCTTCGCGATCAGCCGGCGGGCGTTGCCGTAGTCCCGGGAGCCCTCGATGTAGTAAACCGTACCCGTCGTGGGCTCCTTGGGGAGCTCCTTCACGCGCGTCACGGGCTTGAAGATGAAATACCCCGCGGCGATCACGATCCCGAGCGCAAGGCTCAGCACGGCGCCGAAAATGACTTCCACCCAACTGGGACCGTAGTTCGCGCGATCAAATCGTGTCATGGGAAAATCAGGCCGCGGCCGACGCGGGTTTCGAGGCGGGTTTGGAATCGGGCTTGGCGCCGTCGCCGCCGGATTTTTCCGGGCCCTTCTTGTTCTTGTAGTCGGTGATGTAAAAGCCGGTGCCCTTGAAAATCAGCCCCGCGCCCCCGCCGATCAGCCGTTTCAGGCTGCGTTTCTTGCATTTCGGACACTGCTTGAGGGGCGCGTCGCTCATCGACTGGAACGCCTCAAAGGCATGGTGGCATTTTGGGCAGACGTACTCGTAAGTGGGCATGAGAAATCGTGCAGGTTTATGGGCGCGTCACCGCCGCATGGCGAGTTTGTTTCTCACGCGGCCGGGATTGCGCCGGGCGGGGTTTTGGCCCACGCAAGGGCCCATGGATTTCACCTCCACCCTCCGCCGCCACACGGCCGAAACCGAGCGCGGGCTGGACCTTTTTCTCCCTCCGGCCACCTCCCGGCCGGAGCGGCTGCATGCCGCCATGCGCTACAGCGTCCAGGCTGGCGGCAAGCGGCTGCGCCCGGTCCTGACGCTCGCTACAGCCGAGCTGTGGGGGGCGAAGCCCGACGCCGCCTTGCCCGCGGCTGTCGCCATCGAGTGTCTGCACACCTACTCGCTCATCCACGACGACCTGCCCTGCATGGACAATGACGACCTGCGCCGCGGCCGGCCGACCGTGCACAAGCAGTTCGACGAGGCCACCGCGCTCCTCGCCGGCGACGCCCTCCTGACGCACGCGTTCGGGCTGCTCGCCGAAAGCTACGCCACCGAGCCCGCTTTGGCCCACGCGCTCATTCGCGAACTCGCTGCCGCCGCCGGCAGCCAGCGGCTCATCGGCGGACAAATGGAGGACCTGCTGGCCGAGAACCAGGCCGCGACCGCCGCGCAGCTCGAGTTCATCCATCTTAACAAGACCGCCGCGATGATCGAGGCAGCGCTCGTCATGGGCGGGCTGGTTGGTCACGCGGACGCCGCTGCGATCGCCATGCTGCGCCAAACGGGTCGCGAACTCGGCTTGGCTTTCCAGATCATCGATGACGTCCTCGATGCCACCGCCGATACCGCGACGCTCGGCAAGACCGCCGGCAAGGATGCCCAGGCGGGCAAGACGACCTTCGTGAAGCTCCACGGCCTCGCCGCCTCGCGCCAGCTGGCGCAGGAGCACTCCGCGTCCGCCACGGCCGCCCTGCGGAGGTTGAAGGGCGATGCGACCTTCCTGCTCGCGTTGGTCGAATCGATGGCAACCCGTTTGCGTTGAAGGTGGGAAAAAACGGGGCCTGGGCCGATTTGCAAATTATTCACCAAGTGCGTCGGACTCAGTAGTTCCCCCCTCCCGGGGAAGTTGAAGTCCTGCCGGGGTTGGGCGACATTCTGGCCATTAGCACCGTGCCCGAAGAACGCATTAAAGAACATCCGATCCGTGAGCTGCTGCTCCACGGCGGTCATCCCTTTCCCCCTGACATGGAGGACATGATCCAGCGGCTGCATCTCAAGGCAGGCGCGATCACGGCGGAAATCGCGATGGATGCGTATGATTGGGAACGCGGCGAACAGCTGGAGCGCGGGCGCAAGAAGCTGCGCGCGCTTTGCGCCCTGCACAGCGTCTGACGAATCAGCCCGTCTGCTCGCGCCGCATCGCCGCGGCCAAACGAAGGCTCGCGGGATCGTCCAACAGCTCGAGGGCATGGCTCGCGCTGGCGCGGTTCCCCACCTGGGATTGTCCGGGCACGTACATACTCTGACGAAACCGGTGGTTACTTCGCGGCCGCGGCCGCCTTGACCAGCTCGACGAAGCTGCGCGCCTCGAGCGCGGCGCCGCCGATCAGGCCGCCATCGATGTCCTTTTGCGCGAGCAATTCGAGGGCGTTGGCCGGCTTCATCGAGCCGCCGTAGAGGATGCGGACGCGCTGCGCGACCGGATCGGTGAAGAGTTTGGTCAGCAGCCCGCGGATGAAACCGTGGACTTCCTGCGCCTGGTCGGAGGTCGCGACCTTGCCGGTGCCGATGGCCCAGACGGGCTCGTAGGCGACGATGAGCGTGGCCGCCTGCTCCTTGCTCACGCCCTCAAGGCCGGCCTCGAGCTGGGTCTGAACGACCTTGAGCGTCGCGCCCGCCTCGCGCTCGGCAAGGCTCTCGCCGACGCAGAGGATCGGCCGGAGCTGGTTCTTCAGCGCGGCGTGGACCTTGAGGTTGATGAAGTGGTCGTTCTCGCCGAAGATCGCGCGTCGCTCGCTGTGGCCGAGGATGACGTGGGTGGCGAAAAGTGCGCGCAGCATCGGCGCGGAAACCTCGCCGGTGAAGGCGCCATTGGCCTCGGGGTGCATGTTCTGCGCACCCAGCTTCACGACGGAGCCGTCGAGCGTGCGCCCGACGGATTCCAAGGCGGTGAAGGGCGGGCAGACGACGATGTCCACGTCCGGCAGCTTGCCGACGAGGGCGACGAGCTCGGCCGCGAGGGCGGCGCCGTCGGCCGGCGTCTTGTTCATTTTCCAGTTACCGGCGATGAGTTTTTTGCGAAACATGGGAGTGTGGGAAGTAGTGAGTGGCGGATAGTGGGTAGCGAGTAGAAATTGGCCCGGGAGCGGTGGGCCGTGCGCTCCGCACGCGGCAAGTCCGACCGCGTGGGGGATGCCGCGCGCGGAGCCCGCAGCCCACCCTTAGCGGCCCAGTGTCATGGCTGTTCGAGAAAGGCCACGCCGGGAAGGATTTTGCCCTCGAGGAATTCGAGGCTGGCGCCGCCGCCCGTGGAGCAGTGGGTGACCTTGTCCGCAATCTTGAATTTCTTCGCCGCGGTGGCGGTGTCGCCCCCGCCGACGACGGTGGTCGCGCCCTGCGTGGTGGCCTCGGCCATTGCATCGGCCATGGCCTTCGTGGCACCGGCGAACTTCTCGAACTCGAACACGCCCGGCGGGCCATTCCAGATGATGGTCTTCGCCCCGAGGATCGCCGCGCGATAGAGCGCGACGGACCGGCGTCGAGGCCCTGCCAGCCCGCGGGAATGCCCGTGGCGTCGGTGGCGGGCTGCGTGTTGGCGTTGACGTCAAACTTGTCCGCGCAGACGTAGTCCACGGGAAAAATCAGCTTCACGCCGCGCGACTTGGCCTCGTCGACGAGCGCCTGCACGATCTTCGCGCCCTCGGGATCGAAGAGGCTGTCGCCGATCGCCATGCCATCGATGACCTTCTTGAAGGTGTAAGCCATGCCGCCGCCGATGATGATCTCGTTCGCCTTGCCGAGGAGGTTGCGGATGAGCGGGATCTTGTCGGCGATCTTGGCGCCGCCGAGGATGGCGAGCAACGGACGCTGCGGGTGGTCGAGCACGGCGGCGAACGCCTTGAGCTCGGCCTCCATCAGGAAGCCCGCGGCTTTCTGCGGCAGGCTGACGCCCACCATCGATGAGTGCGCGCGGTGCGCGGTGCCGAAGGCATCGTTGACGTAAACGTCGCCGAGCTTTGACAGCCCGGCGCGAAACGCCGCAACGGCGGCCGGATCGGCCTTCACCGAGGTGCCGTCCTTGTTCTTGATCTTACCCTCCTCCTCGATGTGGAAGCGGAGATTCTCCAGGAGGAGCACCCCACCCGGCTTGAGCGCCGCGGCCGCCTGCTCGGCGACCGGGCCGACGCAGTCCGCGGCAAACGCCACGGGCTGGCCGAGTAATTTGGCGAGCTCGTCGGCGACGGGCTTGAGCGAGTATTTGGCGATGACCTTGCCGTCGGGACGGCCGAGGTGGCTCATCAGTACGACCGACGCACCCTGCGCCAGCGCATACTTGATCGTGGGCAGGGCCGCGACGATGCGCTGGTTGTTGGTGATGGCGCCGGTAGCCTTGTCCTGCGGGACGTTGAAGTCGACGCGCATCAGCACGCGCTTCCCCGCCAGGTTGAGATCGCGAATCGATTTGAACTTGGGCATAAAGCAAAAAGGCCGCCGCCGGAGAGGGCGGCGGCCTAGGTTTAGGTTGACCGAAGGTTAGAGGCTGGCGGCGACTTTCTTGGTGAGCTCGACGACGCGGTTGGAATAGCCCCACTCGTTGTCATACCAGCTCACGAGCTTGAAGAAGCGGCTGTTCAGCTCGATCGAGGAACCCACGTCGTAAACCGACGAGAGCTTCTCGTGAATGAAGTCGGACGAGACAACCTCGTCGCTCGTGACCCCGAGGATGCCCTTGAGGTAGGTCTGCGACGCACGCTCGAGCGCGGCGTTGATGTCCTTGAGTGACGTTTCCTTCACGGTGCGGACCGTGAGGTCGACCACGGAGACGGTGGGCGTCGGGACGCGGAACGACATGCCGGTGAGCTTGCCCTTCACTTCGGGGCAAACGAGGCCGACGGCCTTGGCGGCGCCGGTGGAAGCCGGGATGATGTTGATCGCGGCGGAACGGCCGCCCTTCCAGTCCTTCTTCGACGGACCGTCCACGGTCTTCTGCGTCGCGGTGTAGGAGTGGATCGTCGTCATCAGGCCTTCCTCGATGCCAAAGCCTTCCTTCAGCAGCACGTGCACGAGCGGCGCGAGGCAGTTCGTGGTGCAGGAGGCGTTGGAAATGATGTGGTGCTTGGCCGGGTCGTATTTCGAGTCGTTCACGCCAAGGACCAGCGTGATGTCCTCCCCCTTGCCGGGCGCGGAGATGATGACCTTCTTGGCGCCGGCGGCGAGGTGGCCCTTGGCCTTCTCCGCGTCGGTGAAGAGTCCGGTGGACTCGATCACGACCTGGACGCCGAGGGCGGCCCAGGGCAGTTCGGCGGGCGTCTTGGCGCTGACCACCTTGATGTCGCGGCCATTGACCGTGAGCACGTCGTGGTCGGCCTTGTCGGCCGCGGACTTCTTGGACGTCACCGTCCCCGCGAAGCGACCCTGGGAAGAGTCATATTTCAGCAGGTAGGCGAGATTGTCCGCGGGGACAATATCGCCCACGGCGACGACATCGAGGGTCGTGCCGAGGAGCCCCTGCTCAACGAGGGCGCGAAAGACGAGGCGGCCGATGCGGCCGAATCCATTGATTGCAACTTTTACTGCCATGGGAGGATAGGTGTTAGAGGTTAATCAACACTGCGAAGTTCAGAATAAGTCCACCGGGGGATTTCTTGGCAAGGGGCATTTGCGTTTATGCTACGACTCGCTGATCCAGAGCGCGCAGCCGAGCGCCGGCACAAAAAGCTCCGCTTCCACCGGCATCGTCGCGCCCTGGTAGTCGGCGGAAAAAAACCGCTCATGGTCGGCGAACTGCCGCCAGAGGGAAGAAGTGACTTCCGCGGGCAATGTCAGCGTGACGTCGCCGAGTGTCGGGTTGACCGCGAACAGCAACCGCGTCGCCCCCTGCGCCCGATCCGCGTTGTATAGCGCAGCTAATGCGGGCGAATTGCCCGTGGAATAAAACTGGAAGAAGCCCTCGCCGGGCCGCGAAAACTGCCGCAGCAGCCGTCCGCGTTCGCCCCGGCGAAACGCGATCCAGCCCGCAAAATACGCGTGGGTGCCGAGGTAGCGGTAGAGCCGGCGGTAATCCAACGCGTTCAGGTCGCCGCGCTGGTAGGTGTTGTTCACGCCGTGCTTCGAGCGCAGGAAGTCCTGGCCTTCCGCCAGCATCGGGATGCCGAGCGACATGAATAGCAGCGCCGCCATCAGGTGCGTGCGGCGCCGGTCGTTCACCGCGGGCGCAAAGCCGTCGTGGCCCGGGTTCTCGGTGATCACGTCCACCCAAGAGCGGTCGTCGTGGGACTCGGTGTAGTTGATCGTCTGCGCCGGCCACTTGGCGAAGAACCAGGGCGAGCCGCGGAGGAAATACTCCATCCGCTCCGCCGTCGCGTTGGCGCCGACATATTCCTTCACGTGGTCGCGGTAGCCGTCGTTCCACGACGCCCAGCCGGTGTCGCGCAGCGCGCCCGCGATGTGCCCGCGGAAGCTCCACGGCTCGGCGATCAGGATGACGCCGGGCTTCACGCGCTTCAGCGCCGCCTCGATTTCGCCCAGCACTTCCACGCCGAGCAGCTCCGCCAGGTCGAAGCGGAATCCATCCACGCCGTAGGTCTCGATGAGATGGATGCAGCTGTCGATGATCAGCCGCTTCGCCATCGCCGAAGTGGCGCGCAGGTCGTTGCCGCACCCGCTCCAGTTGGCCAGCTGCCCAGACGCATCCTGCTCGAAATAGTAGAGGCGGTCGATGAACAGCAGGTGCGCCGGCTCGCCCACGTGGTTGTAAACCACGTCGAGCACCACCGCCATCCCGCGCGCATGAAACGCCCGCACCAGCGCCTGCAACTCGCGCACGCCCGACGCCTGCTCCGGCGCGAGGGCATAGCTGCTCTCAGGCGCGAAGTAATTGTTCGTCATGTAGCCCCAGTGATACTCCTCCTTCGTGCGGTTATCGAATTCCTGCACGGGCTGCAGCTCCACGCAGTTCACGCCGAGATGATGCAGGTAAAATTCCGGGCTCTCGACCCACTTGCGCAGCCCGGTGAACCCGAGCCGCTCCTCCGCGGTCGCCTTCACCGGCGCGTTGGCCGCCAGGTCTCTCACGTGCGCCTCGGCG
>Ga0316226_1002103_pt1 | contig 19491 bp, 17 predicted proteins | sample TBH18017metaG_FD_206009 | JGI IMG/M metagenome (GOLD analysis project Ga0316226, IMG submission 206009) | Freshwater microbial communities from Trout Bog Lake, Wisconsin, USA - TBH18017 | ecosystem: Environmental > Aquatic > Freshwater > Lake > Hypolimnion/Profundal zone | place: USA: Wisconsin...
CTTGTTTCTTGCTCCTTGCTTCGTTTTTCTTCCGCTTGCATGGCTCGGTTGGCAGTTTGTTTCCGCCACGCAAACCGTGGACGCGGATTTGACCCGCGCGACGCTCTGGCAGTTTTCCGGCTGCGTGGCCTGCTATTTTTTGGGCGCGCTCATTTTCGCCCGCGACCATCTGTGGCGCTGGCTCCTGCCCGGCGTGCTCGCGGCGTTTGCGTTTTGCCTCGTGCGCGGCATTGACCAGCGCGTTTTTGAATTTCCGCAAAACTACCAGATGCTCGTCGAGGGCGAGCGCGCCGGCTGGACCAATTTTCCGCCCGAGGCCGTCGCGCAGATGAAATCGGACAACATCATTATCCTCACGAACGGCGCGGAAATGGCGAATCCGGCCATGCTCGACAAGTTCAAGAAAGGCCGCGTGGCCGGCACGCTCGTCTATCCGAACGCGCTGGCTGGAATCATTCTCCTGCTCTGGCCGCTGTCGCTCGCGCTCGCCTTTGGCACGACCAAAAAACTGAAGCCGCCCATCCGCCTGGCCGCCATCGGACTGACCATTTTCCTCGGCGGCGCGGCGTTTTACTGGAGCGGCTCGAAGCTGGGTTGGCTCATCGGCATCGCCATCGCCGGACTTTATTTGCTGCGGCTGGATTGGCCGAAAAAAATCAAGCTGGCCACCATCGCGCTGGTGCTGGTTGTCGGGCTGGGGATTTTTGCCGTCCGCTTTCACAATTATTTTTCCGCCGGCGCCACCAGCGTCGGCGCGCGGTTTGATTATTGGCGCGCGGCGGTTCAAACCACCGCCGCCAAGCCGATCTTCGGCTCCGGGCCGGGAACTTTTCAACGGCCTTACGCACAGCTCAAATCGCCGGAGGCCGAAATGGCGCGGCTCACGCACAATGACTATCTCGAACAATTTTCCGATTCCGGCCTCGTCGGTGGACTGGCTTATGCGACGTGGATTTTTCTGGCACTGACGGCGGCGGGCAAAAAAATCTGGCGCAGCGGCAATGTGATTTCCTTTGCCATTCTGGCCGGACTGCTCGGCTGGTTTGCGCAAGGTTTTGGTGAGTTTGGACTCTTTATTCCGGCTTTGGCGTGGACGGCTTTTACGTTATTGGGTTGCGCGACCGGGCAAAAGATAATTGAATTCGACAAGGAAAAGTCTGGTTGTTAGTTTGTCGCCATGAAAGTTCTGTTTCTCAACGGCCCGAATTTGAACCTGCTCGGAACGCGCGAGCCGGAAGTTTATGGCCGGCTGACCTTGGCCGACATCGAGGCGCAAGTCCGCGCCCGGGCGGCGGAACTGAAGGTGGAAGTGGATTTTCGGCAGTCAAACATCGAAGGTGAACTCGTGAACTGGATTCAGGAGGCCAAGGGCAAATTTCAGGCAATCGTCATCAATGCGGCGGCCTACACGCACACCAGTGTCGCCTTGCGCGATGCCATTTCGGCGGTGGGCGTGCCGACGATTGAGATCCATCTTTCCAACGTCCATGCCCGCGAAGAATTTCGGCACAAATCCCTGATTGCACCAGTTTGCCGAGGGCAGATCTGCGGTTTTGGCGTAAAATCGTATATTTTAGGCTTGGAAGGAGCCATTTACGTTAACGAATCGAATAAATAAGTTTTTAATGACAATAAGTGGTGCATAACTTTTTGATAATTGGGCTTGACCTTCGGGTTTCATAAAAATAGACTTCGCGAAGCAGGGTGTCGTGTCTGCGGCAGAGGTTGAAAATCAACCTCTGTTTTTAATGAAAAAGTCGGGTTTATTGTATTTCTAAAACTCTTTAACGAAAACGCATTGTGGAACTCAAAGATATCAAAGCCATCATTGATTTGATGAAGAAGAACTCCATCACGGAGTTTGAACTGGAAGAAAAAGACTCGAAACTCCGCCTGAAGCGCGGACTGAATGGAACTTCGCCAGCGGCTCAAAGCGATGATGCGGTTCAGATGATCCCCATGCCCATGCCGGTGGCGACTCCAGTTTTACCCGCAACAGTGATTGCGACGGCTCCAACGGTGAATTCTGGTGAAAACGACATCAAATCGCCGATGATTGGAACTTTTTATCGTTCACCCTCGCCAGAATCGGTCTCTTACGTTGAAGTCGGCGCAGAGGTTAATCCTGATTCCGTCGTTTGCATCATCGAGGCCATGAAGGTGATGAACGAGATCAAGGCCGAGGTTAAGGGTGTTATCACCCAAATTCTGGTCGAAAACGGCAAACCGGTCGAATTCGGCCAGCCGATGTTCAAGGTTCGTCCGGCTTAAACGGTTTTCCAAACCGCACCCATCATGTTCGAAAAAGTATTGGTCGCCAATCGCGGGGAAATCGCCGTCCGCATCATCCGCGCGTGCAAGGAAATGAACATCCGCACGGTCGCGGTCTATTCCGAGGTGGATGCGAACTCGATGCACGTCCAGATGGCCGACGAGGCGATCTGCATCGGCAAGGCGGCTTCCTCCGAAAGTTACCTGCGCATTGACCGGATCATCAGTGCGGCAGAAATTGCGGACGTGGATGCGATTCATCCGGGCTACGGATTTTTGTCGGAGAACGCCCATTTCGCGGAAGTCTGCGAAAGCTGCAACATCCGTTTCATCGGCCCCAGCCCGCGCGCCATGAGCGCCTTGGAGGACAAGGCGGTCAGCCGCGCCCTCGCCAAGAAGGCTGGCGTGGAAGTTCCGCCCGGCTCCGAGGGCACGGTTGACAACGAGAAAGACGCGCTGGTCATCGCCAAAAAAATTGGCTATCCGGTCATGATCAAGGCCGTGGCGGGCGGCGGCGGACGCGGGATGCGCATCGCTCACAACGACATTTCGCTGGTGAAGGGCTATCACACCGCGCGTTCGGAGGCGGAAAAATGTTTTGGCAATTCCGGTGTCTATATCGAAAAGTTCATCGAGAATCCGCACCACATTGAAATTCAAATCCTCGGTGACACGAAGGGGAAAATCATCCATCTCGGCGAGCGCGACTGTTCGGTGCAGCGGCGCAACCAGAAACTGATCGAGGAATCGCCGTCGCCGTTGCTGGAATATAAATTCAAGAAGCTGCGCGACAAAATTGGCAAGGCGGCCATCCGCATTGCCGAAGCGGCGCGTTACACGAACGCCGGCACGGTGGAATTCATCGTGGACGACCACGGCAATTTTTATTTTCTCGAAGTCAACAAGCGCATCCAAGTGGAGCATCCGGTCACGGAAGAAGTCACGGGCATTGACCTCGTGCGCGCCCAGATTGAAATCGCGATGGGCGAGCCGCTGAAGTATTCGCAGAGCGACATCGTGATGAAAGGCCACGCCATCGAATGCCGCATCAACGCCGAAGACCCCTTCAATGATTTCCGCCCCAGCCCCGGCCGCATCGAAATGTATTATCAGCCGGGCGGACGCGAAGTGCGCGTGGATACGCACGCCTACGCGGGCTACACGATTCCGCCGACCTACGACTCGATGATCGGCAAGCTCATCGTGCGCGGCAAAGACCGTCGCGACGCGATTGACCGCATGAACCGCGCGCTGAACGAGTTCATGATCACCGGCGTCAAGACCACGATGTCGTTCCAGCAGGCCATCATGCAGGATCCAAATTTCCGGCGCGGCGTGTATTCGACCAATTTTGTCGAACAGCTTCTGGGCGGCGCGCGGCGCGAATTGATCGAGGAAAAAACCTGACGCAGTTGCCCGACCCGGCCCGGCCCGGCGGGTTTTGCCGCAGAATTAAATTTGACAGCACCCCTGCCCCGCTTATCTTGAGCCGCAAACATTATGGCTGACATTCCTCCGATCAATCCCGTCCCCACGCCTGGGCCAGCCGGAGCCGTGCCGCCGGTGAAAAAAGACACCGGCGCGGTGCTGCCGCCGAAAAAAGAAACCGGCAAGGTGCAGCCGAAAAAAGAAACCGTCCGCATCAATCTGCCGCCCAAGCCGACCGCCGCGCCGACCATCAAGCTGCCGACGCTGCCGCCCGGCGGGCCCACTGGCGCGCCCAGTCCGGTGGCGGCGGCTCCCACCCAGTCCGCCCCGGCTCCAGCCTTGAGAACTGCGGCCGCACCCGCAGCCGCAGCCGCAGCACCCGCCAAGGGTGCCGCGCCCGCAGCCGCGCAACGTCCCGCGCCGGCGGCCCAGCGCACCGCCGCGCCCGTCGTTCCGACCATCAAGACCATTGACAAGGTTTTGATTTATGTCGCCACCGTCACCAGCCTCGCCGCCGTGGGCGGCGTGACGTGGGTGTTTCTCACCTTGAAAAACGCCCTTGAAAATTTCACCAGCTAAATTATGGCCTCCCCGCTGATCGTCACCCTCACGCAGGACAATTTTGAAGCTGAAGCGCTGAAATCCGCCACGCCCGTGCTGGTGGATTTCTGGGCCGAATGGTGCGGCCCGTGCAAAATGATCGCCCCCGTGCTCGACGAGCTGGCCACGGAATTTCAAGGCAAGGTCAAGATTGGCAAGGTCAACATTGACGAACATCAAGGTCTCGCCGCGCAATTTGGCGTCCGCGCGATTCCAACTTTGCTCGTCATCAAAAACGGCCAGGTCGCCGAACAGATGGTCGGTGCCAAAAGCAAACGCGATTTGAAGGCCAGCCTCGACCGCGCCACGGCCTGAAATATTTTTGCCAAAAACGGCAGAGCGGATTTTCCCGCTTTGCCGTTTTTTATTTTCCGCTAACTTCACGCCATGACTTTGTCCGAAATCCTTTCCAACGAGGAACTCCGCCAGCACGAGTTCCCCGTCGCGAAAAATAAAATCTTTCTTGGCCACGCCGGCGTCTGCCCCCTGCCGCGCCGCGTCGCGCAGGCGATGATTGACTGCGCCAACGGCGGCACGCTCGGCGACCAGGAAGCCTTCGTCATGCACAAGATCGCCGACGCACGCAAGGCGGGTGCAAAATTATTGAACTGCGAACCGGACGAAGTTTCGCTCGTCGGCCCGACCTCGCTTGCGTTGAGCCTCGTCGCCGCCGGACTGAAATTTCGCAAGGGCGACAACATCCTGATTTATCACGATGATTATCCGTCCAATGTTTATCCGTGGCTGGCGCTCGCCGACCAGGGCGTGAAAGTCCGCCTGCTCAACACGCGCGGCCTCGGCGTCATCCGCGCGATTGACGTGATGGGTCAGGTGGACGAAAATACGCGCCTCGTCGCGCTTGCGTCGAATCATTTCATCAGCGGCTACCGGCTAGATCACAACGCCGTCGGCAAATTTCTGCGCGAGCGAGGAATTCTTTTTTGCCTCGACGCGATTCAAACGCTCGGCGCATTTCCGACAACCGTGGAACACGTGGATTTTCTCGCCGCCGATTCGCACAAATGGCTGCTCGGCCCGTGTGGCGCGGGTTTGCTCTACGTCAAAAAGGATTTGCAGGAGAAACTGAATCCGCCGGTTTACGGCTGGCACAATGTCCGCAATCCAAATTTTGTGGCGCAGGCAAAAATCGAGTTCCGCAGCGGCGCGGCGAAGTTTGAGGCCGGCACGCACAATCTCGTCGGCCTCACCGGCCTGCTCGCGGCGATGGAACTGGCACTGGAAATCGGCGTGGAAAACATCGCCAGCGAACTCTTACGCAAACGCGCGTGGCTCGTTCCCGCATTGCAAACAAAGGGTTTTGTGGTGTTGAACGCCGAACCAAAAACGGAAAACGCCAGCGGCATCACGACTTTTTTTACGCCAAGCAAAGACCTTGCACCATTGCACCAGAAACTTGCCGACGCGGGCGTTATTGCGTCCTTGCGCGTTGACCGCAAAGGACAAAATTACATCCGTATTTCGCCGCACTTTTACAACACCGATGCTGAACTGCAGCGCGTGTTGGAACTGCTTTAATTTTCGCGGTGGCTGAACTCGCGGATCATCGCGCGCCACCACGGCGCGAGTTTTTCCTCCGGCCGCAGCCACGCCTGCTGGTGCAGCCACACCATCACGCGCTGGTCGGCCATCACGGTCATGCGCTCGGACGGCTTCAGTTTTTCCGGCCCGCCCGCCAGAAGTTTTTCACCCAATTCGCGCGCGGCATCCGTGCCCGCGCCGATGCGCGTAAAATGCTCGGCATAGACCGGGTTCAACTGCTTTTCGCGCAGCAGCGTGACATGGATGGCGTTCACATACGGGTCGAGCACGGCGGCGGCGAGGCCGGCGTGGACGCGGCAGCGCGGCGTTTCATCCTCGGTCAGCTCATGAATTTTCATCCGCGAACGCAGCGAGACAAGTTCCATCGGCGGCCCGGTTTCTTCCGGCGTCAGAAAAAGCCCGGCGCTCTTGGCGCGCGCGCCGAGGCTGCGGCGGCTGGTCAGCACGCTCAACGGCACGGAAAAAACCATGCCCGCCAGCACCGGCGTGAACCACCAAAACAAGCCGGGGTCGAGCTTCCAAGTGAACCAGCCCCACGCGAGGCCGATGAGCGTGTGGCCCCAATGTCGTTGTGCGGCATAAAGCCAGTCCGTGCCGTCGGCGGAACGTTTTTGCGTCGTCCAACTGACGCTGATGCCGGCGATATTGGTCACCACGAAGCGCGTGTGCCAGAGCATGAGCAGCGGCGCGTGCAGCGTGGAGAAAATCGTCTCGCAGATCACGCCGCCGGTGGCGTTGAGCAGGCCGCCAAACTGCTTGCGGCGCGGCCAGTCGTTGGCGAGGTCAATGAGCGAGAGAAATTTCGGCAGCATGATGACCGCCATGCAGACGATGAAAACCAGCGACGCGTGCGCCGTGCCGCTCCAGTCCTTGAGATACGGATTGAACGACTGCACCGTGATGTCCGAGAGGCCAGTCAGCTTTTGCACGCAATAAATCCATTCAAACGTGATGAGGAACGCGAGCCAGAGCGGGCTGGCGACGTAGCCGAAAATGCCGAGAATCAGGTGCATCCGGCTCACGCCGCGCAGCCCTTTCGCAAACAGCACAAGGCCGTGCTGCAAATTGCCCTGGCACCAGCGGCGTTCGCGCTGCGCGTTTTCAATCAATGCCTGCGGGGCTTCCTCGTAGCTGCCTTCCAAATCGTAGGCGAGCCAGACGGCCCAGTTTTCGCGGAGCATCAGCGCGGCTTCGACAAAATCGTGCGAGAGGATTTGCCCGCCAAATGGTTTGCGTCCGGGCAGCGACGGCAGGTCGCAGAACTGCATGAACGGCTCCGTGCGGATGATGGCGTTGTGTCCCCAATAATTTCCAAAATCGAGCGCCCAATAATTCAGGCCGGAAATAAAAACCGGCGCGTAGAGGCGGTTGGCAAACTGCTGGATGCGGCCAAACAAGCTTTCCGCGTTCACAAGCGCCGGCACGGTCTGAATCAGGCCGGTGGTCGGATGCGCCTCCATCAATTTCACCAGATCCACGAGCGTTTCGCCGCGCATCACGCTGTCGGCATCGCAGCAGATGAAGTAGCGGTAGCGCATGCCCCAGGTGTTGAGAAAGTCGCGGACATTGCCGCTTTTGCGCGCCTCGTTGAACAGGCGGCGGCGGTAATAGATTTTCCCCAGCGCGTCGAGGTCGCGCACGAGCTCGGACCAGCGCGCCTCCTCCTCGACCCAGCAGTCGGGGTTCGTCGAGTCGCTCAGGATGAAAAAATCGAAACGGTCGAGCTGGCCGGTGCGTTCGAGCGATTCATAGGTCGCACGCAGGCCTTCCAGCACGCGCACGGAATCCTCGTTGTAAATCGGGAAGATGATGGCGGTGCTAACGCCGGCGATGCTTTGTTCCTTGAAATTTTTTAGCGCGGTGATGCGGCGGTTCGTGCCGAAGGTGCGGATGAAAAAACCATACACGCCGTGCATGCAGCCGATGGACGTGAGCAGAAATAAAACGACGAACAGCCCCAGCAGCACCGTGCGCGACGCGCTCCAGCCGGTGCGCCAGAGCAGGTCGGCAAACAGCATCGAGACGAGGCCGGTCAGCAGCACCGCCGAGGAAAAAAACAAAAACAAACGCCAGCCGCGCCGCAGACGCGGCGCGGAAACAGCGGTGATGTTGGGCGCGTCAGACATTTTCGGAGAGCCAGGCTTTCACCTGCTCGAAGCCGCCGTGCGTGAGCCAGAATATCGCGATGAGCAGCAGCGCAAAAAATCCCCACGCGAGCGCCATGCGGACATAGGGCAGCTTGCTGAAATTCGTCAGCGTGGTGAACGGCCCAAGATCAAGCGGGCGCGGCGTCATCTTGGCCAGCTGGAAATCCGGGCCGGCGCGGAAGAAACTTTCGCGCATGGCGTCCACAAATTCCTGCGGCCACGGGCCGGGCCGGAGAAACTGATCCTGCCATCTGCCGGGCATGTCCGCGAGCAGCAGCGCGAGGCGGCCGCGCGTGGACAAAGTTTGTTCGCTGCCAATCGGCGACGTTTGCAGCACCTCGCCGAACCAGTCGGTGACGATGCGGTCCATCTCCTCGGCGGCGATTTCCGTGGCGCTGCGCTTTGGCTCGGCGGGCGCGCGGCGCTGGGCGCGTTCGAGCACGCGCAGGACGAGCTGGCCGAGCAGCGGCTTGTTGCGGATGCGCAGCGCGTGAAAATAATTTTCCACCTTCACATACGCCGCGTTCCATTCCTCCAGCGAACGCCCGGCGATCTCGCCGGAAACGTCCGGCAGAATTTTCAGGGCGGGCTCCATTGATAGACCCAGGTTTCGCCGACGACGTTCGCGCCCTGCTGCAACGAGCAGCGCAGGTCAATCGCCTCGTGGCTGCCGGGCGCCGGCACCATTTTCAGGATGACGCGCCACGTTCCGAGAAACTCGTTGCGGATGACAAAGCTGTCCACGATGCGCGCGCCGGCGCTGCAGTTGGCGACGGCCACCGGCGGCTTGTTGGCGGGAATCGCGTCGAGCTGCGGCCCGTCGAAATCAATGACGAACTGCCGTCCGCCAAACTGCGCGTCCGGCCCGATGCGCGTGGAGACGATGCGGTTTTCGGAACGCTTCACGTCGGCGTCGCCGCCTTCCCAGTGCAGCGTGTAGCCGAAACGAAATGGCTGGAGCGGCGCGGGCTTGTTCTTCGGATCCCAGAAAGCGACAATGTTATCAAGGCCTTCGTAGCCGGTGCTCAACTCGACGAGATGCAGGTCGCCGTCGCCCCAGTTGCCTTCCGGCTCGACCCAGACGCTCGGCACCTGATGGTAAAGATTGAACATATCCTGATACGCGGCGAAATTTCTTTCGCGTTGGAGCAAACCAAAACCCTTGATGCCCGGCGCGTGGAAAACCTGATGGCGCGTGGCGGGCGGATTGTCGAGCGGCCGCCAGAAAGTTTCGCCGTTGCCCATGTGGACGAGCAGGCCGTCACTGTCGTGAACCTCCGTGCGGTAGTCGTCAAACTTGCGCTCCGTGTCCTTGCCGAACCAGAACATGCTCGTCAGCGGCGCGAGGCCGATGGTCTTGGACGGCCGGCGGTTTTTGTCGGCGGCGATGACGTTGTTGGTTTCGCGAAAATACAAAACCGCCTTGATGCTGGCGGTGGTGGTGTCGCCGGGCTTGATGAAAAATTCATACGCGCCGACGCAGCTCACGCTGTCGAGGATTGCGTAGAGTCGCAGCTCGGTGTCCTCCTTTTCCGGCTTGCCCAGCCACCAGTCGGTGAAGATGGGAAATTCCTCGTTCCGGTCGCCTTCGCCAGAGTCCAGCGCCAGGCCGCGCGCGGACAGGCCGTAGCGCAGGTTTTTCCCGAGCAGCCGGAAATAGCTCGCGCCGAGAAAGGCGCCGAGCTCGTCGAGCTGGTTGGTCTGGTTCAGCGGATAGAGCACGCGGAAACCGGCGTAACCCGTCTTCGTCGGAATTTGATTCGCGATGTCCAGCTTGCCGTAGTCAAAAAAATCCTGCACGAAGCGGATGGGCTGCGTGTGCGTCAGGGTGAATTCGTTGATGTGGACCGGCTCCGAGTAATAGTAGCCCGGATGGAAAAATTCCACGCGGAACGGAAGCTGGTCCGCCGTCCACAGCGCGCGGTCGCGGCGGAAACGGATTTCGCGGTATTTGTCGTAGTCGAGGTTCTCGAGCCGCAGCACCTTCGGCAGATCCACGCGCGGCGAGCGGAAGGGCGACTTGGCACGTTCGAGGGCGCGCTGCGCGACGTAATCGAGGTTCACCTCGGCGGACTCCGCGGCAAGGCCGACCGACGCGGTCAACAAACTTGCGATTAAAATCAGCAGGCCAAATGGTCGCGACATCGCCACCATGAAAACCGAAAAAAGAGCGGTTTGCAAGTTCGACGGCGCAATGTCAAAGCCGGCGGGCGCACGCCGGCGTTGGCATTCAATTTCAGGACGTGCGAAATGTCCCGTTTTTAGAAACGGACACCACAGTTTGGACACTTTCCACAGCCCTGATCTTGCCCGATAAAAAACCAACTATGGCAGCTTGTGCGGCGGCGTGAGCGTGCTCAACGTGCAGGTCGGGTTCGTGCCGACTTTGGCGCAGGCATAAGTGCCGCCCGCCGGACATGGAGGTATGCTGCCGGCGGAGTTTAGTTTGATATAAGGCGCCAAATCCGTCGGATAATTGATGTCAGCCCCGGTGGCCTTGTGCTGTTCCAAGGCCCACTGGTTGGCCGCGCCGTCAATCTGGCGGAGGTTGTTGATGCAGGCGTTGCACTGCGCGGAGGCGCGGGCTTTCACAAAGTTGGGGATCGCGATCGCCGCCAGCAGGCCGATGATGGCCACGACAATCATGATCTCAACCAGCGTGAATCCCGCCGGCCGGTTGTGTTTGGTCAGTTTCATATGTTTGGTTTCCGTTCACGCGGCGGAACCGGCATCAGGCGGGTTATGATAATGACAGTTTTGTTCCGGTATTGCCTGATGCAACCGCGTTGCCTCCAATGTAGCACCCGCGAAACCAAAGCGAAGGAAATGGCCGTGTGAATCGGCCTAATTGTCGTGTAGGAAACCACCCTACAGGGCGGAACGGAAACCCCTCAACGCGGCGACTGGCTTTCGTGCCAACGGACGGCGTGAAAAATCAGCTCGTTGATGTTGGCGAGGTTGAGCTTTTCCTTGATGCGGGCGCAATAGGCCTGGACCGTCTTGAAGCTCACCTTCATCTGCTCGGAAATCTGGCGCGTGCTGAAGCCCCGCCCCAGCAGTTGAAACACTTCCAGCTCGCGGTCGCTCAAAATCTCGGCCGCCGTCGGCTTGCCGGCCGAACCTTGCACCAGTTTTTGCGCGAGCAGCGCGTTGACGGCGTTGCTGAAATAAAGCCCGCCCGCCAGCACGGCGCGCAGCGCGTCCAGCACCTTGCTCGTGGCCTCGCGTTTCATGATGTAGCCGGCGGCGCCGGCGCGCATCGCCCGCTCGGCATAAAGCGTCTCGTCGTGCATGGACAACACCAGCGCGTCCACCTTCGGATGCTGCGCCTTGATGTCCTTGATGAGTTCCAGGCCGGAACCGCCGTCGAGCGAGATGTCCACCACGGCAATACGCGGCGACAGTTTGCCGATCAAATCCAGCGCCTCGCGCGCGTCGCCGGCCTGGCCGCAGACCTCGAAGTCCGGCTCCTCGTTGATCAGGTTCGTGAGCCACTCGCGCACGAGCGGATGATCGTCCACCAACAGGATTTTAGTTTTCATCGGCATCAATTTCCGAGGGCGGCCGGCCGGGATTCAGGACGCACACCGCGCGCGCCCCGCCCGACGGCAGGTTTTGGATGTCAAACGTCGCGCCCACCATGCCGGCGCGATAATCCATGATCCGCAGTCCCATGCCCTTTTTCGCGCGGGCGTCCGCCGGCAGCCCGGCGCCGTCGTCGGTGACGGTCAGCATGGTTTTATCACCGGAAGCGTCCAGCGCAATCACCACGTTGCGGGCGCGGCCATGCCGGATGGCATTGCTCACCGCCTCCTGCGCGATGCGATACAGATGGATGCCCGCCGCCGCGTCGGCCAGCACCACCGTCCCGGATTTTTCAAACCGGCACGCCACATTGAACGCCTTGGAAATGTTCGCCGCCAGGTTCTGCAGCGCGTCCGCCAGCCCGTTCGCCTCCAGTTCGATGGGATGCAGGCTGCGCGCGAGCCTGCGCGTCAGCTCGATGGACTCCTCCACCAGGGCCACCACGCGGTCGGCGGCGGCGGCTTCGGGCATGGACTTGTCCGTCAGCTTTTTGGCGAGAACTTTCCCCGCCAGCGCCGTGGCCGTCAGATGTTGTCCCAAACTGTCGTGCAAATCATGGCCGATGCGGCGCTGCTCGCGTTCGCCGGCCTCCAGCAATTCTTTTTCCAGGCGGATGCGCCCCTGGATCTCCTGCTCCAGTTTTTCCGTCCGCTGCCGCACCAGCATCCGCAGTTCGTCCCGCGCGGAAACCAGGATGATGATCAGCAGAAAGACCGACAGCCGGATGCCCATGTTCCAGGCCGGCGTCAGCACGTCCGGGTAACGCTCGCCCGCCGCCATGTTGACGAACAGCCACGCCACGGCCGACGCCAGCGCCATGGCGAACGCCCAGCCCTGCCCCGCCCGTTTCAGCACATACAAAATCGGCAGCAGATAAAAAATGAAGAAGGTCAGTTGGTAGCCCGTGACATAATCCGCCAGCCCCACCACCGCCAGCCAGACCAGACCGCCCCAGATGCCGGCGGCTTTCGATGGTGACGGGACGGATTTTTCCATACGCGAAAATGTGACGGGTTTGGCCGCCGGGAACAAGCGAAAGTAAAAATTCAATCCAGCGTCTGCCGGTAGCGCTTGATGCCGATGAAGAGCATCACCGCCACGAACAACGCAATCGGCCACAAGTCCGGCGCGCATTCGGCGAGGCCGTTGCCCTTGAGCAGAATGCCGCGCACGACGCGCAGAAAATGCGTGAGCGGCAGGCATTCGCCGATGTCCTGCGCCCAGCCCGGCATCCCGCGAAACGGAAACATGTAGCCGGACAGCAGCAGCGACGGCAGGAAAAAGAAAAACGCCATCTGCACGGCCTGCAACTGGTTCTTGGCGATGGTCGAAAACGTGATGCCCACCGCGAGGTTCGCCACGATGAACAGAAACGTCAGCCCCACCAGCAGCGGCACGCTGCCGATGAACGGCACGTCGAACAGGAATTTCGCCGCCAGCAGCACCAGCGCCACCTGCACATAGCCGACCATGATATACGGCACGATTTTCCCGACGATGACCTCGCCCGGATGCACGGGCGTGGACAAAAGATTTTCCATCGTGCCGCGCTCGCGTTCGCGCGTGATGGCCAGGCCGGTGATGATGATCATGGTCATGGTCAGCATCACGCCCATCAGGCCGGGGACGATGTTGTATTGGCTGATGCTTTCGGGATTGTAATGCTGGTGCGAGACGATGTTGAACGGCGGCGCGGAGGACTGCAGTTTCGCCAGCGGCCCGGTGAGGTCGCGGTTGATGACGGTGGTGGCGAGCTGGCTCACCGCCGCCTGCGCGAAGCCGACTGCGGACGGGTCGGTGGCGTCGGCTTCGAGCAGCAATTCCGGTTTTTCGCCGCGCAGAAGTTTCCGCGAAAAATCCACCGGGATGGTCACGGCAAACTGCACTTTGCCCTCGGCGAGCAGGTTGTTTATTTCCGCCGGGCCGTGCGCCTCGCGGGTGATGTCAAAATAGCTGCTGTTGCGCAAGCCCCAGATGAGCGTGCGCGAAAACGGGCTGTTGTCCGCCGCGTAAACCGCCGTCGGCAGGTGCTTGGGATTCGAGTTGATGGCGTAGCCGAAGAGGACGAGCTGGATCATCGGGATGCCGACCATCATGCCGAACGTCAGCCGGTCGCGCCGCATCTGGATGAACTCCTTCAGCACGATGGCGAAGAAACGCTGGAGGCTGAAGGTCATGGGGAATTGGGGGAAACAACCAACATCCAACATCCAACATCGAACTTCCAATGCCCGCACGCGCGCAAGCCCGCTGGATGTTGGTTGTTCGATGTTGGATGTTGGATGTTTTCCATTGCTTCAAGAAAAATTGTCCTTGGCGGTTTCCATCAGGCTGATGAACACGTCTTCCAGCCCGGATTCAATTTTCACCCAGCAATGCGCGTTCGTCTGGAACGGCGCGATGCTGGCATTTAACTTTTCCGCGTCGCGCCCGCTGACGTGCAAGGTCGTCCCAAACGCAACGACTTGTTCGACGCCCGGCAGGCCACGAATTTTATCCGCGAGCGTCGCCAGATTTTCGCCGGAAATTTCCCATGTCGTCAGCCCGCCGGCCTTCACGACCTCGGCCACCGTGCCGCTGGCGAGCAGATTTCCGTAGGCGATGTAGGCCAGCCGGTGGCAGCGCGACGCCTCGTCCATGTAATGCGTGGTGATAAGAAACGTCAGCCCCTCGGCGGCGAGCTTGTGAATCTCCTCCCAAAAATCGCGCCGCGCCTTCGGATCCACGCCGGCGGTCGGCTCGTCAAGCAGGAGCAGTTGCGGCTCGTGAATCAGACACGCCGCGAGCGCCAGCCGCTGTTTCCAGCCACCGGAAAGTGTTCCTGCAAGTTGCCTGCGCCGCTCGATCATGCCGAGCCGCTCCAGACTTTTTTCCACGGCGGCTTTCCGCTCCGGCATCAAATAAAGTCGCGCGATGAAATCCAGATTTTCCTCGATGGTCAAATCCTCGTAGAAGGAAAATTTCTGCGTCATGTAGCCGACGCGCTTTTTGATCTCGGCGGATTCGCGGCGGAAATCAAGGCCGAGACAATTGCCGCTGCCGGCGTCGGGTTTCAACAAACCGCAGAGCATCCGCAGAAACGTGGTCTTGCCGCTGCCGTTGGGGCCGAGGAAGCCGTAAATCTCGCCGGGCCGCACCTGCATGGCGATGTCGTTGACGACCGTGCGCGTGCCGAATTTCTTCGTCACGCCGCGCACGTCAATGGCGAAGGTTTCCATGGTCAGACGCCGCGCTGTTCCGGCGGCCAGATGATTTTGTGCTGCTGGATCTGGAACCGCACCGGCAGCGCGTCGGCGATGATTTTTTCCGCAAGCTCCTTCCGCGAAATCGGCGTGAGGCCGGCGGGAACTTTTTTAAGAACCTGGTTCTGCTGCGCGGGCGTAAGCGGGTGCACCCACGAAAACAGCAATGGACACAGGCCTTCCAGCTTGTGCGCGGCGATCTGCCGCTTCGCCCACTCGTAATCTTCCAGCGCGCCGATGACGAACTTGATTTCGTCCGTCGCCTTCAAATGCGCGAGGTTGGAAAAAAGATTTCTTTCAACTTCGCCGCTGGACGGGCATTTCAAATCCATGATGCGCCGGACGCGCGGGTCAATTTTCGAGATGTCGTGCGCGCCGCTGGTTTCAATCAAAACGGTGAAGCCGTCGTCGCAAAGCTGTTTCATCAGCGGCAGGGAATTTTTCTGCAGCAGCGGCTCGCCGCCGGTCAGTTCGACGAGCGGCAATTGGAGCGCGGGTCTGTGACCCGCAGCACTTGTGCCTGATAGCGGGTTGCTGCGGCTCACAGAGCCGCGCTCCGAAAACGGCGCGGCCAGTTCGCGGACTTTTTCCAAAATTTCCGCGAGCGTCTGCTTTTTGCCTTCGGTGAAGGCGTAGGCGGTGTCGCAATAGGAGCAGCGCAGGTCGCAGGCGGTGAGACGGATGAAGACACACGGCAGGCCGGCGAAGGTGCTTTCGCCCTGCAGGCTCAGATAGATTTCGTTGACGACGAGGGTTCCGGTCACGCCCGCAGTCTAGCCGGACGCGCGAAAAAAGAAATGCGCTTTGCGCGCTGCGGGTTGGCTTTTTCCGGCGGGATGGATTATTTTTCTGAAAACCCAGTTAGAAGATTTGATGAACCGATTCATTTGCCATGCTGTTGTCCTCGCCGCGCTGCTGGCGGCGGGCAGGATTTGGGCGGGCGGCAGCGGCCTGAACGTGATTGTGGTGGTCAACCAGAACAGCACCAATTCGCTGCAACTGGGCAACGACTATTGCGAACGGCGCGGGGTGCCGCCCCAAAACGTGCTGCGCATGACGAACTGGACGGGCGGCAACATCAACTGGAGTCCCGGCGATTTTCAAACCAACCTGCTCAACCCGCTCCTGGCCATGGTCGCCGGCCGCGGGCTGACGAACCAGGCGCAGTTCGTCCTGCTGTCCATGGACATTCCCTATCGCGTGACGGATGGCACCGGCCAAAACAGCACGACCTCGGCGCTGTTTTACGGGTTCAAGACCAACGGCACGCCGGTGGCGGGCATCCCCTCCTGTTCGCTGCCGGACAATTCGTCCAACAGCTATGCCTACTCCGAACTGCCCTTCAGCCAGGCGCCGCCGGACACCGCCACCACCAACTCGTTTCTGGCCATGATGCTCACGGACACCAGCCTCGCCGCCGCCGAGGCCACCCTTCGGCGCGGCGCGGCGGCGGACGGTTCTTATCCGACCCAGACCGTCTATCTTGCGAAAACCGACGACACGCTTCGCAACGTCCGGTTTCCCGAGTTTGACAATTCCGTTTTTGGAAACCAGGTGATCGGCAATTATGACGTGACCCGCACAAACACCGATTCAACCGCCTTCACCAATCTCTTCGGCCTGCTGACGGGACTGGGTTTCTACTCGCTGGCGACGAACGCCTTTGTGCCCGGCACCGTGGGCGACAGCCTGACGTCGCATGGCGGCTGCATCTTTGATAGCGATCAAACGCCGTTGCTGGCATTTTTGGAGGCCGGGGCGGCCGGCAGCTATGGCACGGTGATCGAACCTTGCAACTACACGCAGAAATTTCCCGACCCGGTGGATTATTTTTATCAGGCACGCGGATTTTCGCTGGCCGAGGCCTACTACCAGAGCGTGCTGAACCCGTTCGAAGGGCTGTTCGTGGGCGAACCGCTCGCGGCGCCGTTCGCGCGTCCCGGCAGCGCGAACTGGAGTTCGCTGACGAACGGCGCGGTGCTGGGCGGGCAAACCAATTTGACGCTTACCTTCACCGCCGCCGCCACCAACCTGCCGCTGGCGCAGGCGGATTTGTTTGTGGATGGAACTTTTTTTCAGACGATGACCAACCTGCCGCCCGCCGCCGGAAATATTCTTTCGGCCGTCCTGAACGGTTACACGAACAATTACACCGTGCTGACCAATGATACTTTGGCGGCGACGGCGGTCGGATTGGCGAATGTCTTGAACTCGCAAGCGTATCTCACGCAAGTTGCCGCCTTCCCGGTGGGCGACCGGATTGAACTGCAATCGCTGGCCACCTATGTTCCCGGCAGCAACGTGACTTTGAGCGCCAGTGCCGCCGGCGGTTCCGCAACCAATCTGACCACGCAGCTGGCCGCCGCCCGCCCGGCGTTTCTGGACAGCGTCGCCAAGGGCTTTCAGGTGGTGACGGTTTGGAACGCGCCCATTATCGGCGACTGGCTGCAGTTCGCATTTCAGAAAACCAATGGCACCATGGTAACGCTGGCCATTACCAACACCCCGCCGGGAACGTCCATCGCCACGCTGGCGCAAAATCTGGTGAACCTGATCAACGCCACCCCGTCCCTGCAAGCCACCGACGGCCTGTCGGCGGCGGATTTTTATACGGGATATGTGAGCGGCCAGCCCGCCGCGCAATTTTCCCTGTATGCGAACACCCCGGGCTGGCCGGCGTCCCAAATTCTGGCGACGCTGACGACTTCCACCAACCTGCAATCATTTCCGACCGGCGCGAATCCGCTGGCCGACAACGTCTCCGATCTCCGGCCGCGCAACCATCTTTATGTGAGTGCGGGAACAAATTTGTTGCCGGTCAATTTTGCGTTGGACACCACGCAACTGCCCGATGGCTGGCATCAGTTGACCGCCGTCGCCTACGAAGGCACGAGTGTTCGCACCCAAACCCGCGTGGTGCGGAACGTGAAAATTCAAAACACCGGCTTGTCCGCGACGCTGGCCTTGCTGCCGGCCGGCACCAACGCCGGACAACTGCAATTCGCGGTGACGGCCAACGCCACCAACATTTCGCGTATCGAACTGTTCAGCACCGGCGGCTCGGTGGGTGTGGCCACCAACCAGTCCGCCGCCACCTTCACCGTGAACACCGCGTATCTGGGGCTGGGCGTGCATTCGTTTTACGCACTGGTCACCGACACAGCCGGGCATCGCTACCAAACGCAGACCGTCTGGGAAATCATCCCCGTCATCACGCTCACGCTGGCCGGCTCACCGCCGATGCTGGCGTGGCCGGCCATTTCCGGCCGCCAATACAATTTGCAGTCCACGACGAACCTGACGTCCGCGTTTCAGACCGTGACGAACATCACCGCGACCAATTCCGTCATCCAGTGGCCGGTGGCCACGACGGGAAGCGCGGGATTTTATCGGGTGCAAGTAAGCCCGTAAGTCAAACCGAGGATTTGCGCGTGGCCGGAGAAACCTGGCCAAGCGCAAAATATTTTCCGACGCGGTAGCTGCTGGCAATCGCCGCCGTGATGAAATTTTTCCCAAGCTCAACTGCGTGCGGCAAATCGTGTCCGAGTGCGAGCGCGGCGCAGATGGCGGCGGAATAAGTGCAGCCGGTGCCATGCGTGGAAACGCCTTTTACAAACGGCGCGGACAGCAACAATTCCGTTTCGCCGTCGAAGAAAACGTCAATGGCCATAATGGAATCCTTCAAGTGGCCGCCCTTCACCAACGCCGCGCAGCCGTAGCGCGAATGGATTTTCCGTGCGGCGGAGCGCAGATCTTCTGGCGATGAAATTTTCTGTCCCGCCAAGATTTCCGCCTCGTCCAGGTTGGGCGTGACGAGCGAAGCGAGCGGCAGCAGCTTTTCGCGCAGGATTTTTTCCGCCGCCGGCTGGAGCAGCCGCGCGCCGCTGGTGGAGACCATCACCGGATCAACGATGAGCTGTGGCCGGTGGGGCGAGCGTCCTCGCGAGCCACCGTTGCGTCTTGATGTGCCGGGCTCGGCTCGCGGGGACGCTCGCCCCACCAAATATTTTGCGACGACGGAAATGTTTTGCGCCGAGAACAGCATCCCAGTTTTCACCGCGGCCGGATTCAGCTCTTCGAACACGGCTTCGATTTGCTGCCGCAGCATTTTGGGCGAGCATGGTTCGACGGAGAGGACGCGTTTGGGGTTTTGCGCGGTCAGGCACGCAATCGCGCTGGCGCCGTGGACGCCAAGCGCGACGAACGTTTTCAAGTCGGCCTGAATGCCCGCGCCGCCGCCGCTGTCGGAACCGGCGATGGTGAGCGCGACCGGCAAAGTTGTTCTCGTAATCATAATCCTTATCTTAATCGTAATCTCAAACGCCGGGACGATTAAGATAAGGATTATGATTACGATTACGAGCGGCTGAAACAACTTTGAACTTTGAACTCTGAACCGTGAACTTATATTGGGTGCATGGACAAAGACAAAGTTGCCGAGATTTTGACGGAGATTGGAACGCTGCTGGAATTGAAGGGTGAAAACCCGTTCAAGACCCGCGCTTATGTGAACGGCGCCCGGACGATTGAAGGTTTGACCGAGCCGCTGGCCACGTTGGTTGCGGAAAAACGGCTGGGCGAAATCAAAGGCATCGGCGCGGCGCTGGAACAGAAAATCACGGAGCTGGTCGAGACGGGAAAATTAAAATACTACGATG
>Ga0316226_1002106_pt1 | contig 19475 bp, 16 predicted proteins | sample TBH18017metaG_FD_206009 | JGI IMG/M metagenome (GOLD analysis project Ga0316226, IMG submission 206009) | Freshwater microbial communities from Trout Bog Lake, Wisconsin, USA - TBH18017 | ecosystem: Environmental > Aquatic > Freshwater > Lake > Hypolimnion/Profundal zone | place: USA: Wisconsin...
ATGATCGTCCCGAGGACTTTGGCCGACGAGCCGATGTACGTGTTGGCGCCGATGACGCTGTTGCGCGTCTCGGCGTGCCCTTTGACGACCACGTTGCTGCCGAGGACGGAGTACCGGCCGATCGATGCCGTGCCGTCGATCTTGGCGTAGTTGCCGACGAACGCCGGGCCGGTCATGTTCTCGAGAGAGTCGAGATTGATGCCGTCGCCGAGGAAGATGCGGTCGTGCAGTTCGATGCCGGGGATGCCGGCCTGGACCTTGCCGTCGAGGAGGTCGCGATTGGCGGCCAGGTACTGCGGCAGGCTGCCGATGTCCTGCCAGTAGCCGTCGGCGACGTAGCCGTACAGAGGCGCCCCCATCTCGAACAGCTTCGGGAACAGGTCCTGGCTGAAGTCGTACTGCGTGTCCGCCGGGATGTGGTCGAAGATCTCGGGCTCCAGCACGTAGATGCCGGTGTTGACCGTGTCGCTGAACACCTGGCCCCAGGTGGGCTTCTCGAGGAAGCGCTCGATGCGGCCTTCCTCGTTCACGACGACGACGCCGAACTCGAGCGGGTTCTCGACGCGCTTGAGGGCGATCGTGACCATCGCGCCGCGCTGCTTGTGGAACGCGACGACCTCGGTGAGGTCGAAGTCGGTGAGCGCGTCGCCGGAGATGACGATGAAGGTGTCGTCGCGCAGGTGGTCCTCGGCGAGCTTGACGCTCCCGGCCGTGCCGGCCGGCGCCTGCTCCACCGAGTAGCTGATGCTCATGTCGAGGGCGGAGCCGTCGCCGAAGTAGTCGCGGATCATCTTGGGCAGGAACATGAGGGTGACGACCGTCTCGTCGATCCCGTGGCGCTTGATGAGCTCGACGATGTACTCCATGCAGGGCTTGCCGCAGAGCGAGACCATCGGCTTGGGCTGGTTGCTCGTGAGCGGGCGCAGACGGGTGCCTTCGCCGCCTGCCATGACGACTGCTCGCACGGGCCTCACCTTCGCTTTCGCTCGAGACGGGTCGGTCGCCGACTATCGTACCAGAGCGTCGCGAACGCTCGAGTGTCGGGAGCGAGGGGCGGCGTGGACTCCGGCGAGTGTGCCGCCTCCCCTGATCAGGCCAGCGGCGTTCCTGCGCTCCGCGCCCGCCGCACGAACTCGACGGCGCGGTAGAGGTAGAGGAGCCCGCTGGCGACGTACAGCGTCGCGCCCACGGCGAAGAAGGCCCAGCCGATGCCGCGCAGGTCGATGATGAACCACTGGAGGGCGCAGATGAGTATGAAGTTGCTGGCCTTGCCCCAGCGGCTGATCTGCGGGCCCTGCTCGGTGTAGCGCCGGGTGGGGGCCACGAGGGCGAGGATGATCCCGTCACGGACGAGGAGCGGCAGCACGGCCCACCACGGCAGCGTGCCGAAGTACCAGAGCATCGCCACCAGAGTGAAGAAGAAGAGCCGGTCGACGATCGGGTCGATCCAGCGCCCGAACTCGCTCTGCACGTCGAAGCGCCGCGCGATGAGGCCGTCGGCGACGTCGCTGAGCGCGGCGAAGAGGACGATCCAGGCGGTCGTCCAGGCTGCCGCGGGTGCGTAGAGGGAGTACGTCCAGACGATGAGCGGCAGCGCCAGGAGGCGGGCGACGGTGAGGATGTTGGGCACGGGGCGCATGAGGCGCTGCATGGCAGCGAGTCTAGCAGACGGCGCTCTCCGAGCCTGTGCTAGAATACCCGCCGTACTGTCGGCGTGTGGCGCAGCCTGGTTAGCGCACTAGTCTGGGGGACTAGGGGTCGCCGGTTCAAATCCGGCCACGCCGACCATTCTCTTCCCCCCGTCTTCCCTTCCGCCCGACTGCTATCGCGGCGCGTCCGCGGGCTCCCAGCGGCACCGGCACCACCTGTACGCGCAGGAAGCGTTGGGGATCGGCATCAGGCGCAGGGCGTCGGCGACCGTCATCACGCGTCCACCGACGCGGCGGCATGCGGCGCACGTTTCGTCATCGGCCGATGTTGCGCGCACCAGCGCCACGCTGCGCTCCGCAAGCGCGCGCAACTCCGCTCTCCGCGCGAGGCGCGTGACCTGAAGCGCATCGCGACCTTCCTCATCCAGCCACCATGCCTGGAGCGCGTAGAGAACGGCAAGCCGCTCCCAGTCATGCCTGCGCGCGGCCTCTTCGATCGCCTTGGCGCGCGCGGGGTCGTCCGCGCCCAGGCCTCCGAAGACGTCCTCGGAGGTGACGGCGGCGGCCGTCACCTCCGCGACGGCCTTGGCATCCGTCGGACTCACCTCATCGGCGCGCTCCTCTGCCGGACTCGGCGCGACGGCTCGAGGCGCGTCGTCCGGCCCGTCGGCTTCATGCATTCGCGCTGCCGCGACCGCCTCTGGGGGCCTGCTGTCCGCGTCCTGCGGCTCTGGCTCCGCGGGGCCGTCCGCTTCCGCCGCCGCAGGCGGCTCCGAACGCCACTCGGCGGTCTGGCTTGGCGTCGCGGCAAGGCCGCCCTCTGCCTGGGCTCGGGCGCCGACCCAAGCCCGCATCCCGTCCATCGACCATTCGAGGTGACCCTGGCGCTCATACTCGAAGACGTCCTGCGCCCTGATGTGGCCATGGTCCTCGAGCACGAAGGCGCCGTCAGCATAGGTGACGGTCTTGCCGACCCACGTCGTCGACGGGCCGAATGTCGCGACCAGCATGTTTCCCCCCACGCTCATCTCATTGCCTGCGCATGGCGATGCCACCGTCATGTGTCGACAAGACTGAGGAAGAACCTTAGGCCCGGCGCGGGCTCAGCGGGATCCTTGGGGATGCGGGACGAATCACGACAGCCGCCTCCGTACGCGACGCGACCGGCCCTTCGGCCGGTCGCTTCACTCCCCAGTTGCGCGGGGGGCTACAGTCCTAGAAGCCGACGGCGGCGGTCTGCGAATGTCCGTTGCCGCCGTTGCCGTTGCGCGGGTGCGCCAGCGCGTCGCCGATGTCCGCCGGCACAGGCAGGCTGCGCAGAAGGATCCCGTACAGCTTGTCGGCGAGCTCGGGGGCGTTGTCGAGGACGTCCGCTACCTGGCGCAGCCGGAACTCGACGAAGAAATCCGGCTCCACGCACAGCGCTTCGGCGATCACCGCCATGACGGGATCCGCCGGGACCGGTCTGGTCCCCTTGGTGAGGTGATTGAGGTAGCCGGCCGAAAGCTTGGTCTTGTAGGCGAGTTGCCGGTAGCTCAGATGGCGCTCTTCCATGAGACTCTTGAGGGCCTCGGGAAAGCGCTCGCTCGAGAAGCGGTTCTTGGCGATCGGTGTCGTGTACAGGGCACTCATTGCAGTTACAGGTATCGCCCGAACCCGGTGGATACTTGAGAGCCAACAATGGCGTCGTTGTCAGTGCGGACAACGCCTTGACCTCGGGCGCAAGCGTGACGACGCGGCGCGCTCAGCGCCCGAGCAACTCCCGCAGGGCGCCGGCGAGATCCGCGTGCGCGACGTCGCTCCGCTCGCCGCCGGCACGGTCCTTGAGCTCGACGACGTCCTCTGCCGCCCTCTTCCCCACGACGACCTGCGCCGGGCAGCCGAGCAGGTCGGCGTCCTTGAACTTGATGCCCGGGCTCATGTCGCGATCGTCGAAGAGGACGTCGAAGCCGGCCGCGGAGAGCTCGGCGTAGAGCGACTCTGCGAGAGCGGACTGCGTCTCGTCCGAGGCGCGCACGAGCACGAGGTGGACCGCGTACGGCGCGATCGCCGCCGGCCAGGCGATGCCGTTGGCGTCGTGGTGCTGCTCCACGGCGGCCGCGGCGATGCGCGCCAGGCCGATGCCGTAGCTGCCCATCACGATGTCCTGCTCCTTGCCGCCTTCGTCCAGGAACGTGGCGCCCATCGGCGCCGAGTACTTGGTGCCGAGCTGGAAGATGTTGCCGACCTCGATGACGCGCGCGCCCTGCAGCTCGCCGGCGCACTGCGGGCAAGCGTCGCCGGGGCGCGCCTCGCGCAGATCGGCGAAGACCGCCTGCGGCACCTGATCGAGCGTGACGCCGGCCAGGTGGTAGTCGGGCTTGTTGGCGCCGGCGACGTAGACGCCCCGGCGCAGCACTTCGTCCGCGTACACAGGCAGCGGCGTCGGCACCGGGCCGACGAAGCCGGCCGCGACGCCTTGCGCCTCGAGGACCTCGTCCGCCGTCGCCAGCCGGAAGTCGGCGCGCAAGGTCTTGCGCAGCTTGAGCTCGCTGAGCTCGTGGTCGCCGCGCAGCAGCACCATCGCCGGCGTCCAGCCGCTTTCGGACGCGCCGCCCTCTCCCCCGCCTTCGACCATGACCACAAGCGCCTTGGCGAAGGCGCGCGCCGGAAGCCCGAGAGCCGCGCTGACCTGATCGATCGTGCGCGCGCCCGGCGTGTGGGCCTCGCCCGAGGCGCTGACCTCGACCGGAGGCTCGCGGTCGGCGCCGGCCTTGGCGAGCTCGACGTTGGCCGCGTACCCGCACTCGCGGCAGAAGACGATCTCGTCCTCGCCGGCCTCGGCGTAGGCCATGTACTCGTGGCTCACGGAGCCGCCCATCATGCCGGAGTCGCCCTCGACCATCAGCACGTCGAGGCCGCAGCGCGCGTAGATGCGGTCGTAGGCGCCGATCTGCTTGCGGTAGCTCTCCTGCAGGGCCTCGACGCTCACGTCGAGGCTGTACGCATCCTTCATCGTGAACTCGCGCGTGCGCAGGATGCCGCTCTTGGGCCGGGCCTCGTCGCGCTCCTTGGTCTGGATGTGGTACCACATCTGCGGCAGCTGCTTGTAGCTGTGGATCTCGCGCGCGGCGAGCCAGGTGACGACCTCTTCGTGCGTCATCGCCAGCGCCATGTCGGCGCCTTTGCGGTCCTTGAAGCGGAAGAGCTCCTCGTGGATCGCGTCCCAGCGCCCCGACTGCTGCCAGATCTCGGCCGGATTGATGACCGGCATCAGCATCTCCTGGCAGCCGATGGCGTCCATCTCCTCGCGGATGATCCCGGCGATCTTGCGCATCACGCGCCAGCCTGCCGGCAAGTAGACGTAGATGCCGGCCGCGAGCTGGCGCACGAGGCCGGCGCGCACCATCAGCTTGTGGCTGACGGCTTCGGCGCCGGCCGGATCCTCTTTGACGGTGGGCAGCAGCAGCTGACTGGCGCGCATGTGACCTCGCGATGGTGGGTGGCGAATGAGCGCCTATGCTACCAAACGCTCCGCCTTCTACCGCGTCTCCTGGAGCCGGGACGTGACCAGCGCAGCGCTACGTCGCCGTCCACCGTTAGCAGGAATGGTCGCAGGAGCCTCACCGAGCCCCTCTGAGCGCGTCTAGGCGCGCTCCTTGAGGAACCACGCGTAAGCGCGCCCGATGCCGTCCTCGAGGCCCACAGTCGGCGACCAGCCGAGGCCGCGCAAGCGGCTCACGTCCATGAGCTTGCGCGGCGTGCCGTCCGGGCGCGAGGCGTCCCACACGATCTCGCCGGTATGGCCGACGACGCGCTGCACCAGCTCGGCCAGCTCGCGGATCGTGAGGTCCTCGCCGCAGCCGACGTTGAGCATGCCGTCCTGCACGTCGGCGGCGCTGACGTGCTCGAGGCAGAACACCACGGCCTTGCCGACATCGTCGACGTAGAGGAACTCGCGTCGCGGCGTGCCGCTGCCCCACACGGTGACCGGCCGGTCAGCGACGCCGCCGGCCTGGTTCCTACCGCCGCCGGCCTCTCCCCCCCGCTTCGCCTCGTGGAACTTGCGGATCAGTGCCGGTAGCACGTGGCTCGTGCGCAGGTCGAAGTTGTCGCCCGGGCCGTACAGATTGGTGGGCATCAGCGAGAGGCAGTCGGCGCCGTACTCGCGGTTGAGGCTGCGGCAGAGCTCGATGCCGGCGATCTTGGCGATCGCGTAGGCGCGGTTGGTCTCCTCCAATGGGCCCGTGAGCAGGTACTCTTCGCGCAGCGGCTGCGGCGCCTCGCGCGGGTAGATGCAGGAACTGCCAAGGAAGACGATCTTGTGTGCCCCGGCGGCGTGCGCCTCGCCGATGAGGTTGGTCTCCATCTGGAGGTTCTGGTAGACGAACTCCCAGGGCTGTTCCCAGTTGGCGAGGATGCCGCCCACCTTGGCGGCCGCGATGATGACCACCTCAGGGCGCTCCTCGGCGAAGAAGCGGCGCGTGGCGTGCTGGTCGGTGAGGTCGAGCTCGTCGAGGTCGCGCACGACGAGGTTCTCGTACCCGGCCCCGTGCAGGGTGCGCAGGATCGCGCCGCCGACGAGGCCCGAGTGCCCGGCCAGGTAGATGCGCGAGAGCTTGGTGATGAGCGGCGACATGCGGCGGATTGTATCAGGCGCCGCGGCCGCGCCGCGGCTCACCCGCCGAGCGGCACGAGCTCGAGATCGGTCCGCGCAAAGTCGTCGCCCAGGCAGAGCAGAGGCAGCGCCGACAGCTTGGCGACAGCGTAGGTGAGACAGTCGCCGAAGTTGAGGCCGGCCGGGTGGCGCCCCTTGCCGTAGCGCAGGAAGGCGGCCCAAGCCGTCAGCCAGTGGTCCTGCGCAAAGGGCACGACGGCGACTTCGAAGCGGGCCAGGACGAGGGCAAGATCGGCAGCGGCGCCCGTCTCGCCGGCGACCGCTCGGCCCGCGAGCACCATCGCCGTCTCGAGCAGCGTCGGCGCGCCGACAGCGCACGACCCCGCCGAGACGATGGCCTGGAAGACGGCCTGCGCTTCGCTCTCTGCCGTGACGAAAGCCACCAGGGCCGAGCTGTCGAGCAGCAGCGTCATTCGGGCAGTCCGTCAGGGCCGTACCCAAGGATCTCGTCGTCTGCGTGAGTGTCGTGAGGTCGCCCGCGGAGCTCCGGCGGCACGTGGGACCAGATCTCCCGTTCCATGAACTCGAGAAGGGCGGCCTTGCGTGCCTCAGGGTCGATGCCGCTGCTGAGGCGCGCGCGGCGCTCCTCGAGGGCCACCCGGATCGCCTGCGTCTTGGACTCGCCGGTGAGCCGCGCGACCTCGGTCGCCAGTCTCTCCACCTCCGCGTTCTTGATGGTGAGCGCCACGTTCATCTCCCTGCGAGTATGCCAATGCTGCCATGGTACCCGCAAGGAGGTATGCAGTACACGTGGTGGACGATCGTAGCCGCGGCGCGTCGACAATCGAGGCGGCGACTCGTGGACGATCCCGCAGTCGAGTCCGGCGGCAGCGCCGCCGGACTCTCCCCTACGCCTGGGTCTTGTCCGTCTCCCGGCGCTGACGGTTGCGGCGGCGCTCCTTGGTCTTGGCGCCGTCCTGCGTGTACGAGTACTTGTAGTAGTAGCCGGGGGCGTAGTAGTACCGGCTGCCACGCTTGCCGTAGAGGCGCACGACGATGCCGAGCATCTTGGTCGGCAGGCGCATGAGCTGGTCGGCGGCGGTCATGAGCTGGGGCTTGCGGATCATGTGCATGTCGGCGAGGAAGACGAGGCCGTCCACGGTGGCGGCGATGGCCGAGGTGTCGCCCACCGCCAGCATGGCGGGCGTGTCGACCAGCACCAGGTCCGCCTCCTGCGTGAGGGTCTCGATGATCGTGGCGAAGCGGCGCGACGAGACGATCTCGCCCGGGTTGGGCGGCAGCGGCCCGCTCGGCAGGAGGTAGAGCCGTGACTGCGAGTCGGCGCCCTTGGACCAGTCGGCGAAGTCCTTGCGGCCGGGCCCGCCGTCGTCCGGCGCCATCATATGCACAGGAACGAGCGAATCCAGGAGCGTCGACGTGCCGGCGGCCACGGTGCTCACGCCGATCTTGTTCTCGACGCTGAAGAACTTGTGCTGGCGCGGGCGCCGCAGGTCGGCGTCCACGATGACGACCTTCTTGCCGGCCAGCGCCATCGTGACCGCGAGGTTGGCGAGGCAGACGCTCTTGCCCTCGCCCTTCATGCAACTCGTGATGGCGATGGACTGGACGTCGTTGTCCACGGCCATGAAGTCGAGGTTGGTGCGCACCATGCGGAACGACTCGGCGATGTGCCCGTCCGGGTGCCGCAGTGTGACGGGTAGCGGCTCGTTGATGGTCTTGGTGCGGATCTTGGGGATGCGCCCCAGGATGGGCAGGCGCAGCAGCGAGGCGATCTCGTCCGGCTTGCGCACGCGGGTGTCGAACTGCTCGAGCAAGAAGGCGAGGCCAATGCCGGCGAAGAGGCCGACGGCGAAGCCGAGGATCGCGCTGCGCAGCGGCTTGGGCGCGTAGGGCGCCGTGGGCACCGGGGCCGGCGCCAGGATCTGGTAGTTGCCCGAGGCCGTGGCCTGCAGGATCTGCAGGTCCTGGAGGCGCTGCTTGAGCATCACATAGTCCGAGGTGAGCTTGGATTCCGGCGTGCCGTACTTCTTGAGCTGGTCCTTGACCACCGGGATGGCCAAGCTGATCTGCTTGCGCTGCAGCGACTGGTTCCAGTCTACAAAGGCCCGCGCGGCGGCATTGGCACCGGCCGCCGCCAGCGGCGGGCTCGCGCTGGTGCCGGTGAACACCACGACGTTGCTGCCGGCGCTCGAGCTGTTGCTGCTGCTGGATGACGTGCTGGCCTGAGCCGCCGTCACGGAGTAGCCGGGGCTGGTGGCGACGCCGCCCTTCTTGAGGTTGGCGTTGATGTCCGCCTGCAGAGTGGGGCCCACGATGAGGTCGTTGATGCTCGCCATCTCGCGGTCGATGCCCTGCACGTCGGTGTAGCCGCTGTTGAGCGGGTTGGAGAGGTCCAACTGCTGCTTGTAGATGATAGTGCCGCTGGTGGAGTACATCTTGGTCTGCCGGCTGGCGAAGTAGTAGGCCGAGCCGGCCGCCACAACGACGACCAGCGCGATGATCCACTTGCGGCGCCACACGACGCCGATGTAGTCCCGCAGGGTGAGCCCCTCGGGCTCGAACTCGGGCATGGCCGGGCCGTTGACCGCCGGTCCCGAGAAGCCGTTCCCGCCGGCCCCCTGCCCCGAGCTCGCGAAGAAACGAGACCGCCGGCCGTTGCCGTTCCCGTTGCCGCCCAGTTCGTCAGCGCTCATACCAGTAGCCTCGAATCGAGAAAGGTGCTCGAATTGTTTCGACGCGCCCCGCGCCCGACCTGCGGTGCGCGCTCAAAGGTATCAGGAAGCGGGGGCATCCGTGTACTCATCGGTATACGAGGTCGAAGCTTGAGTGATTATCGCTCACTCGTCAGCCGCACCTTCGTAGGGCGGCCACAAGTATGGCCGTTCGTACCAGCTCGGCGCGCAGACGAGCTCGGCGACCATCTTGAGGATGCGTGCCGGGTTACCGCCCACCACGGCGCCGGCGGGCACGTCGTGCACGACGACAGACCCGGCGCCGACCAGCGCCCCCTCCCCTATCTCTACGCCCGGCAGGATGGTGCTGTTGGCCCCGATGCGCGCCAGGCGGCGCACCACGGGGCCGCCCTTGCACTCCTGGTAGCGCGGGCAGTTCATAGGGTGAGGGTCATCGGTGAAGACGACGCTGGGGCCCACGAAGACGTCGTCCTCGATCGTCACGAGCTCGAGAAAGCAGCCGCTGTGGATGCGCACGCGGCTGCCGATGCGGTTGCCGAACTCCAGCACGGCGCTGGTGCCGATGCTCACGTCGTCGCCGACCATGTTGTCCTCACGGATGCTGGCGCCCTGGCCGGTCTGCAGGCGGGCGCCGAAGGTGCTGCCAGCGTAGATCGTCGTGAACGGGCGGATGACGGCGCCGGTGCCGATGGCGAGCGGCAGCTCGCCCTCGCCGGCGCCCCGCGGGGCTTTGCCCACGATGCAGGGCGCCTGCAGGTCGCAGCCGTCGCCGAGCGTCACGTTGGCGGCGACGTACACCTGGGGAGCGAAGGAAGGCGGGGGCGTCATAGCGGTGGGCGCGGTGGGCGCGTCACCCTGCCGGCGGCAGGTCGATGGGCATCTCGGTGCCGCCGGCGCGGAGCGAGGCGTCAGCGGCCTCCAGCGAGCGCACCACCTGGAGGCCCTGCTCGCCGCTCGTTACCGGCGTGTCGCCGGAGGCGATCGACTGGACGAAGTGCTGCGCCTCAAGCAGCAGTGGCTCCACACCGCTGACCTTGGGCGCCAAGATGTCGCCGGTGCGGTAGCTGAGCTGGAACTCGCCGAAGTCCGTGGGGTCCTTGAAGTCCACGCCGTGGTCGTAGATCTTGACCTTCTCCACGTTCTCGGTGTCGTCGTACACGAGCATCTTCTTGCTGCCCACGACGATCGTGCGGCGCAGCTTGACGGGGCTGAGCCACGAGGCCTGGATCTCCGCCACGATGCCGCTGGGGAACTTGAGGTTGATGAACGCTACGTCCGGGATCTCGGGCACGATGCAGCCGCGCCCGTTGACAGCCACGGAGCAGGCGTACTCGCCGAGCCAGTAGTAGAGGATGCTGAGGTCGTGCGGCGCCAGGTCCCATACCACGCTCACGTCCTTCTGGTGCAGGCCCAGGTTCACGCGCTGGGTGGTGACGAAGTAGATGTCGCCCAGCGTGCCGTCGTCGATGAGCTGCTTGACCTTGCGCACCGGCGGGCTGAAGACGAAGGTGTGGCCGACCATGAGCGTGAGGCCGCGCGCGGCGGCGAGCTCGATGAGCTCCTCGGCGTCCGCCGGGTCGCTGGTCATCGGCTTCTCCACGAAGACGTGCTTGCCGGCCTCCAGCGCCGCCTTGGCGATGGCGTGGTGCGTGCTGATCGGCGTGGCCACCAAGACCGCCTGCACCTCCGGGTCGGCGAGCACCTCGGCGAGGTCGCGCGTGAGCTTGATGCTGGGGTAGCGCGCCTTGACCTTGGCGAGCTGCTCCGGGCGCAGGTCGCAGACCCACTTGAGCCACGCGCTCGGCAGTTCCATGTAGTTGCGCAGCAGATTGGGGCCCCAGTAGCCGTAGCCGACGAGGGCGACTCCGAGCGGACGTTCCGGGGTCATGCGAGCTCCAGTCTCAGGCGGGATCGGGAATCACGCGCCGCCCTTGCCCATCAGCACGGCCGGGACCGTGCGCAGGCAGATGGCGACGTCGGTGAGCGGGCTCTGGTTGTACGTGTACATGACGTCCTGAAAGACCATCTCGTCGAAGCTCACGCGCGAGCGGCCCGAGATCTGCCAGAGGCCGCTCACGCCGGGCGTGACGCTGAGCCGCATGCGGTGCCAGGGCTTGTAGGCGTCGACCTCGTAGCTCAGCGCCGGGCGCGGCCCCACGATGCTCATGTCGCCACGGAGCACGTTCCAGAACTGCGGCAGCTCGTCGAGCGAGTACTTGCGCAGCACGCGCCCGACGCGCGTGACGCGGTCGTCGCCGACGAGCTTGTAGACCTCCACGCCTTGCTCGTCGTAGCAGGCGACCTCGCCCTTCTCGATGAGGCCGCGGACGTAGTCGCGGTGGGCGGACTCGTCGTTGCTCACCGTCATGGTTCGGAACTTGAGGAACTCAAAGGTCTCGCCGCCACGCCCCACGCGCTCCTGGCGGAAGAAGACGGGGCCCGGCGAGCCACGCTTGATGAGCAGCGCGATCACGGCAAAGGCCGGCGCCAGCACGACGAGCGCGGCGGCCGAGGCGACCACGTCGAAGCCACGCTTGAAGGCGCCCTCGACGCGCCCCGCACGCGTCGCCGGCGCCAGCGAGGGGTCGCGGCGCACGCGCATCACCGGCATCTCGAAGAGGCGCAGCAGAAGGCGCGTGGTGTCGAGCTCGTTGAGCAGGCGGCCGGCGATATACACCTCGGCGCCGCGCGCCTGCGCGGCGGCGATGAGGTCAAAGGAGGCCTTGTGGCCCACCGACGGCCCGTCGATGAAGAGCTGACGTGGCGCCGGCTGGGCCGACGTGATCGCCCAGAGCAGCGCCTGCTCGGCGCCGAAGCCGTTGCGGCGCCGGTCCATGGGCTGCAGCGCGAGGATGCGCCCGTAGCCGCGCAGCTCCTTGAGGCGGCTCACGAGGATACTGCGCTCGGCGTCGAAGCCGATGACGATGGTCGCGCCCGGGCGCTCGCTCACGTCGCGCCGGTAGATGCGGTCGAGCAGGCCCACGCGCACCCATGCGTCGAGCACGAAGAAGGCGGCAAAGGCGCTGAACACCGTGAGCCGGCTGGAGGTGAACAGCGGGGCCTTGAACATGAAGCTCAGGAACGCCGTCAGCATGAGCGCGATCAAGGTCGCCTTGAGGATCGTGAGCACGTGCAGCGGGCGCGCGACCCACGCCTCGAGCTTGTAGAGACCGGTGTAGAGGAAGGCGGCGATGATCGCGACCAGTGCGACGATGAGGCCCCAGTCGAACGCCTGCGTGGTGAGCGCGAAGCGGGATTCGTGAAACGACGAATACACGACGAGCGCCACCGCGTAGCTCGCCAGCGCGATGAGGACGTCGGCGACGACGCCCAAGAGGCGGAGCCGGCCGCGCAAGCTGAGCGCGCGCACTTGATTGACGGGGCTCAAACCGGCCGCCCCGGACCTTCGTTCGTCATCGCCAGGCCCCTACGAAATGGATACGCACCGCCCGGAGTCCGCCGAGAATGGTGCGTAGACTCAGTCGCTAGCTTACCCCAAGGAGAAGTGTGCAACCCGTTGTGCCTCATGCCTCGTCCATCGGCAGCGGCGCACGCAGGGCGCATGGGTACGCGGACCCACTCGCCACGGGAACACTCACGCCAGCGCTGCTCCAAGCTGCTCGACCACGTAGCCGATCTGCTCGCCCGTGATCTGCGGGAACATGGGCAGGCTGAGGAGCCGCGGCGCCATCGCCTCGGCCACCGGGAAGTCGCCCTTGCCGTAGCCGAGGTGCGCGTAGGCCGGCGTGAGGTGCAGCGGCGTGGGATAGTGGATCCCCGACTGCACTCCGGCGGCGTCGAGCTTCTCACGGACGGCGTCTCTCCCCTCGACTTGCACGACGTACAGGTGGTAGACGGGCTCTACGTCGTCACGACTGGCAACAGGCTTTAGTGTTTGTTCGCCGAGCTTGGCGCGCAGCCCGCCGAGCAGCTCATCGTAGCGCGCCGCGGCGCGGCGGCGGGCCTCGTTCCACTCCGCCAGGTGCGGCAGCTTGGCGCAGAGGAACCCCGCCTGCAGGTTGTGCAGCCGGTTGCAGTAGCCCACCGCAGAGTGCACCGACTTGGGGTACTCGCCGTGGTTGCGCAGCAGCTTGACGGTCTCGAAGGCCTCGTCGGAGTTGGTCGTGACGGCGCCGCCGTCGCCCAGGGCGCCGAGGTTCTTGCCCGGGTAGAAGCTGAAGGCGGCCGCGACGCCCATGCTGCCGCACGGCCGCCCCTTGTAGAGCGCGCCGTGAGCCTGGCAGGCGTCTTCGACCACCGCCAGGCCGCGTGCAGCCGCCAGCTCCAGGATGGGGTCCATCTCGGCCGGCTGGCCGTACAGGTGCACGGGCACGATCGCCTTGGTGCGTTCGGCGAGCGCCGCCTCGATCTTGCCCGGGTCGATGTTGGCAGTGTCCGGCAGGCAGTCGACGAACACCGGAGTTGCGCCGGCGTGGCTGACGGCTTCGGCGGTGGCGATGAACGTGTTGACCGGGACGATGACTTCGTCCCCCGGCTTCACGCCGGCGGCCTGCAGGGCGAGGCGGACTGCGTCCGTGCCCGAGCTCACGCCGGCGCAGTGTGCAACGCCGCAGAACTCGGCAAAGGCCGCCTCGAAGGCGGCGCACTCCGGCCCCATGGTGTAGGCGGCACGGGAGGTGACCGACTCGAAGACTTCGTAGAACTCGTCGTGAAGCTCTTGTGCCTGCGCTCGCAAGTCGACGAACGGTACAGACGTCAAGGCGACCCACCCCTCTTTGCGGTCCGGACGGACGGACGGCCTGATGGCCCCAGGCCACACACTACTTCTACGAAGGCTTGCGTGGGTCCTACTACGAGCCCACTGGATTCGCGTGCCTACCCCGACTGGATACTACCCCAAGCCACTCGACGCAGCGATGGGCGGGTGTACTACCACGTAGACGAACGTCTACAAGCGCCTACGTGCCGCAATCGCCACGGCCGCATCGTACGCGGCAAGCAGGGTAGGGACCTGCCGCTGCCAGCTCAGTTCGCTCTCGACTCGGTCGCGGCCAACCGACCCCATGCGCTTCCGTCGTTCAGGGTCTCGAAGCAGCTCGACAATGAGATCGGCGAACGCGACTTCATCTCCACCCGGCGCGTAGACCGACGCTTCACCCGCTGAGCGGCGGCCCTCAACGACGTCGAACTGCACCACAGGCTTGCCCAGGCCCATGTACTCCATGATCTTGATCATCGTGGACTTGTCGTTGAAGGGGGACTTGGGGTCAGGATTCACGCACACATCACAACTGGACAGGCACTCGAGCATGTCAGCGTCCGGAATGCGGCCGGTGAACTGCACGATGTCGCTCACTCCCCGTTCAACTGAGTAGCGCTCCAGCGCCTCCAGGCCCGGGCCTCCGCCGACGAGGACAAACCGCACAGCGTCTCGCCCGAGCTCGTCGGCGACTCGCGCAGCGACGCGCACAATGACGTCGATGCCCTCCTGCTCGGCCATGGTTCCAACGTATCCAACGACGTGCCTACGGCCCTCGCGGAAGCGGTCCGTGGGATCAACCGGCGCGAACCAACTGGTGTCGGGACCATTGCGGACGACGAAGACCTGATCGGATCTCTTGCCACCGCGCACAAGCGCCGTCTCTCGATAGCTCTCATTCGTCGCGATGACCACGTCGGCGGCCGCGTACGTAAGGCGCTCAGCGATTCTTTGGCCCCAATAGAAGCCGTCGCGACGGCCGTACTTCGCCTCGTAGAGCTCTGGGCAGAGATCGTGATGGTCGAACACGATGGCCGCGCCGTAGCGCATGCGGCTCAGCAGAGCCGGCGCGAAGAGGAGGTCCGGCGGGTTACAGAGGTGTACCACGTCGGGAGCCCGCCAGCGGCCAACGACTCGCGACAGGCAGGCCTCATGCCACAGCGCCTCGGCGTATTCCAGCGGGTAGTCACGCGCCCGCTGCGCCTCGCGATGCATGGGGTGTCGCAGGACCCGCACTCCGTCGACTATCTCGACGGCAGGCAGGTCGTCCGGGCGCTGAGGACACACGACGACCACTTCGTAGCCTGCGTCGCGCAGAGCGCAGGACTCGTTCCAGACGCGCCGGTCGAACGGTACAGCCAGGTTCTCGTCGAGAATGAGGACGCTACCAAGCGATGCCATCGTAGTCGCACCCCCCGGGCGCCTCATCGAACAATCCGGCGAGGTCTACGACCGGCCGCGCCTGGCCCCCGTCGCGAATCGCGTTTACGAACTCCTCGCTGGAGTACGTGGCGACAACGACCTCACTCCAAGCCAAGCACTCCTCGATCGTCTCCGTAAGCAGCGCCTCGAAATGCGGCACATGAGCGTGGATGTAGGCGAGGTTCGTCCCCATGAGTTGAGCCGTGTGCACATCGCGATCGTAGATCCGCACCTCGCAGCCCTCACCCAGCAGCCGCTTGACCAGCGGCACCGCCGGGCTCTCGCGTAGGTCATCGGTACCCGGCTTGAATGCGAGACCGAGGACGGCGACCCTGCGGCGGCCGTGCCTCAGCACAGTCTTGACAGCCTCGTCGATGTGCGCCTGGTTGCTCGCTGGCACGGCCGAGAGCAACGGCGTAGGCACGTGCATCTCCCCGGCGTAGTGCAGCAGGGCATAGACATCCTTGGGCAGACACGAGCCGCCGTAGGCGAACCCGGGCCGCATATAGACCGCCGACACGTTGAGCTTGTGATCTTCCGCGATGAGGTGCATGACGTCGCGACCGTCGACGCCGAACCCCTTCGCAACCCTCCCAATCTCGTTGGCGAACCCGATCTTGGTTGCGTGCCACGTGTTGGACACGTACTTGACCATCTCGGCGACCGCCGGAGCGACGACGTGCACCGGAGCCTCAACCGTGGCGTAGAGTTCGCGCACCGCAGCCTCCGCCTGTCTGTCGGCGGCGCCGATGATCGTGTAGGCCGGGCGGTCATAGTCGCGGATGGCGGAGCCCTCGCGAAGGAACTCGGGGTTGAAGGCGACGTGCACCGGCACATCTCCGGCCGCTGCAGCAAGCAGCCCGGCGCAGCGCCCAGTCGTGCCGGGAGGGACTGTGCTCCGAAGCACGACGACATGAGCAGCGCCGTTGGCGGCGATGGCTGCGCCGATCTCGACGCACACGCGCTCGACGTAGCCCAAGTCCGGGACGCGATTCTCGTCTGGCGGCGTGCCGACGCTGATGAAGCTGACGTCCGTTGCGGCGACAGCCGCAACGGAGTCTACGGTCGCCGTAATGCGGCCCGATGCGACCCCTTCGGCGAGAAGCTCAGGCAGGCCGTCCTCGACGATCGGCGACTCGCCAGCATTGACACGCGCCACCTTGTCAGGATTGACGTCGACGCCGACGACCTCGTGTCCGTCACGCGCCAGGCACGCCGCCGTCACGGCGCCAACATACCCAAGCCCGAAGATGCTCACCTTCATGGCCGCTTCCCCTCTTGTCCGTGGCCCTCCGGGACGGCAGCTACGGCGTCCCGTTCCTCGTGCGCTACCAGGAGGCAACTCAGCGCGTGAAGCATCGTGGCCTGCCCCCAATGCAGCATCGGGGTCTTGTTGGTCGCCCATGGCCAAATCTGGAAGTAGAAGTGGCCGTCAGGGTCCTGCATGTGCTCGATGGTCCAATCGGCAACGGCGTCTGCCAGCTGAAGCAGCGAGTCGTCGAGGACGTCCGCTAGAAGCACGAGAGTCTCGATCCCTTGCGCGGCGCACTGGATGTCGATGGGCCAGGAGCGCTGCGGGTAGTACTTCGGCAGCCCGCTCTCTAGGAAGAAGTTGTCTACGAAGAACCACGCGCCCCTTCGGAATGCATCCACGTACTGCGTGTCGCCGCTGCCAAGCATGTACCACCAGAGCGAGTCGAGGACGTAGCCAGTATGGAAGTTGTCGACCCAGTGAAGGTTGGCCGCTTCCCCGTACCACCAAGAGCCGTCCTTCCGCTGGCGGCCGGCCGTGTAGGCCACCGCTTCACCAGCAACCCGCGCGCCTTCAGGCGAGGGCGAGTACACGTCAAGGCGCGCCAGGAAGCCCGCCGCGAGCACGTTCGCGTTGTGCACGTCGTGAAATCCGCTGGGGATGTAGCTGATGCACACGCCGTCACCAGCCGGGCGGCGCTCCAAATCGGTCAGGATGAACTGCCGCACGCCCTCAGCGACCTCGAGGTAGCGCCGATCGCGCAGTCGCTCCCAGGCGTCGATGAACGCGTGCCCGCACAGGGCCGTCCAGACGACCGTCGGCTCGCCCTTCGGCAGCCAGAACACGCGGGACTGGTAGTCGAAGTGATTGCCCCAGCAAGGTCCGGCGTAGCCGGGTGACGCCGCGCCCATGAGCCACTCGAGTTGCGATCGTGCAGAAGCTAGCCAGCTGTCTGGGTCAGGACCCAAGTCGGACAGTTTCAGCTGAGCCCGCGCGATGTAGGCCGAGGCCTTCGTCGCCTTCGACGGCTCAACACCGAGGATTGGGCGCAGGTTCCAAGGAAAGCGGCGCACCCCTTGCTGGAGAACCTGACGGGCCAGACGCGTTCTCGCGAGCCCTCGGAGACCCGAGTCTAGCCCGTCAAATGGATCGTACGCTTCGTAGTCGGCATCAAGCAGCCACGCCTGGAGGCCGTCGAGTGCTATCGAGACCGCGCTCTCGGACTTCGTTGGAGGCCCGCCGCTCACTGGCTGTCCAGCACGCCACGCGGCCTCTGAACGAGGACGCCGCGTGCCTCCTGGAGGCCCTTGAGCCATGCGGCCTTCGCGGCCGATGCTACCGGCGATTCGCAGCCCGTCCACAACGGATACCACCAAGACGTAGTCCTGGCTCGCCGGAACATCGCTGCGTACTCCGTGTCATCTAGGGCCATGAGCCCGGCGAACCTCGGCGATGTCTCCGCCTCGGGCGAGACCAGAGGACCTTCCTGACGCACAATGCCGGCCACCGGATCGGCCACCGTGTGCATAGTCGCTAGACCTTCAGCACCCATGACGATGCCGAGTCCCCGCAGCGACGCGGCCGGGTAGTCCAAGTCGATCCCGTCGTACGAGCCCTGGCCCATCAAGAAGTTCCCGAGGCTGTGGAAGATCCAGCTGTCGCCTACGCGTTCTGCTGCGTATGGCACGTGGGGATGGTGCCCGAAGACCACGTCCGCGCCCGCGTCTGCCAGTGCACGCAACCACCTGCGGGCGTGGGGTGCCGGACTGGACTGTAGTTCCTCGCCCGCGTGCACAGAAGCGACGATGATGTCGGTCGGATAGTCGCGTCTGAGCCCCGAAATGACGGAGCAGCTATAGGCCTCGGAGGGAGTGCAGATCCCTACTCGACCCCCTGTGGGCTTCGTACAGCCGGTGCGCCAGTCGCCGACGAAAAGGATCATCACTGAAGTTCCATCCTTAAGCACAAGCCTAACCGGGTGGCTGGCCTCCCACATGCTGGCGCCAGCGCCGCCAGGTCGAATGCCACATCGGTTCAACTCGTCCAGTGCGTGACTCGCCTCTGCCGGGAAGTCGCACATGTGATTGTTGGCCACTCCCACCACCTCGAAGCAGCCGGTCGTAAGCAGTTGCCGCACGCCCTCTCCGTTCCACAGCCCGCACGTCACGCCACGTCGGTGATGCTGGCGGGGTCCTGACGGGAGGAGAGGGCCTTCCAGATTCGGGATGACCGTGAGATCGCACCGCTGCTCAGCGCCAAACTCGAGCTGCGGCGGGTCATCGTCTCGCCATGTGAGATCTCCGGTGAAGAGGACTCGGCTGGCCTCAGAGGGCACCGTGTGGCACGCCATGCGTCTCATGGCAGCTTGTGCTCGTTCACGACGAAACGGGTCTTGCCGCCGCTCTTCATCGGGATATCAAGGACTCTCGTCACCGTGATTGTCATCTCTCCGAAGACCATGCTCCTGAGGCGCTCCGCGAGGAGTCCTTCGATGTCTCTCGAGAAATCGGGAGTCACGACAACGAGCACCTCAACGCGCGCGCCGGACCTCTGGATCACTTGGCTGCGCAGCAACCCCGGGACGTCCTTGAAAGCCCAGGTCAGGATGCTGGGCGACACTAGCCGTCCGGTGGGCGTGACAATCGCATCTTCTGCCTTGGTGACGACAGGACTCATCACGGGCAACGTGCGCCCGCATGAACACAGCTCCCCGTGGGCGAAGCTGATAGCGTCGCCCAGCCGATATCGAATGAGCGGCATGGCGCGATTCACCAGCGTGGTCATCGGAGCTTCTCCGGTTGAGAGCGACTGACCTCCCGCCACGCCCTCGAACTCGCCCTCCACGTATCCGTCGACCAAACTCAAGTGGTACGTGCCGGATGCGCACTGGGCGGCAGACACGACTCGCTCGGCGCAGCCGTAGAACCCCCGCAGCGGTGCAGAGGAGAACGCTTCAATTGCATTCTTCTGGTGTTCATGGAGTGGCTCACTGGAGAAGAGCACCGCTTTGGGACTCCAATTCCCCACACGCGATGCGCCCCAGCAGGCGAGCGCCTCCAGAGCAGACGGATAGCCCTGCAGAAACTCAGGCCGTCGCTCCTCGAGCAGACTGGAGAACTGC
>Ga0316226_1002109_pt1 | contig 19460 bp, 18 predicted proteins | sample TBH18017metaG_FD_206009 | JGI IMG/M metagenome (GOLD analysis project Ga0316226, IMG submission 206009) | Freshwater microbial communities from Trout Bog Lake, Wisconsin, USA - TBH18017 | ecosystem: Environmental > Aquatic > Freshwater > Lake > Hypolimnion/Profundal zone | place: USA: Wisconsin...
CCAGCAGGTCGTGCGGGTCGCCGATCGGACTCGTCACGATCGGCTTGCGCGATGCCAGGTACATGTAAACCTTGCTGGGGCAGCGCGCCAGATCCTGGACGGTGTCATTGATCGGGGCCAGAAAGACGTCGGCGGCGGCAAACCAGGCCGGCAGATCCGACTCGGGCGCATACCCGTGGAACATCACCCGGTCCTGCAGGCCGAGGCGCTCAGCGACCTGCCGCGCCTCGGCGGCGTGCCGGCCATGGCCAAGCACCTGCACCGTGAAGTCCGTGCGCGCGCGCGCCAGGCGGGCGGTCGCCTCCAGGATATCGAAGATCCCGTAGTTCCGGACCAGCGTCCCCATGTAAAGCACGATGCGCCGGCCAGCCGCCGCCCGCCGGATTTCGTCCAGGCGGCCGGGATCGGGCGCGACGGGCGTATACGCATAGGGATGGTAGGCAATCGGCAGCCCCTTCCGTCCCAGCAGCCGCGCACGCCGCGTGTAGACTTCCACCAGATATCGGCTGGCGCAAAGCAGCCCGTCCGCGCTCAGCACGGAAGCATGCTCCAGCAGCAACTCGAGCAGGTAGCGTCGCCGCACGTCCCGGATGGCCGAGAACAGTTCCGAGTGCTCGATCACGACCCGGCCGCCGCCGGCTGCCGCGCCGCGCAGGATCAGGTTGCGCAGGCTGTATGCGCACACGTAAACGATATCCGGCCGCCAGGCGCGCAGGTGCCGCCGCTTGGCCGCGGCCTCGCGGACCACCGGCAGGGAGGCGGTCACCCAGAGCGGCTCAGCCTGCGGACACTCGTCCATCAGGCGCGCGCGGTTGGCCGGCGTGTCCCAGGCCAGGATGCCGACTTGGTGGCCGCGGGCGGCCAGCGCGGGCGCCATGCCCAGCGCGCGCTTCATGGTCGCCGTGATGCGCACATCACCCGTGGTGGCGAAACAGATCCTCATAGTGAATAGGCGGCCGCCATCTGCCGTTTCTGCATGGCATGGACGTTTCGGACGAGGAGGATCAGCACAATGGCCGCAACCTTCTGCTGCCGGTTCCCGAAGGGCGAGAAGAGGACGTCCCAGATGAAACCAGGCAGCAACAGGGAGAAGTACCCATACATCGCAGGGAAGACAGCCAGGTCGTTGAAGACGAAACGCCACAGGAGCACCAGCACGAAAACCCAGAAAACGCCCCCGAAAATCCCGTTGGCAACCCAGGAACCCCAGATGTGGGAGTGCCCGGGAATCCAACCGACGGCGTTGGAGCTTAGGTACTGCTCCGCCCCTTCCCGATCGTCAATGATGTCCATGGCCTTCAGCATGTAGCCCTCGTAGTCCGGGCGCCAGGAGCCATGCCCCAGGATGGGCGAGTCGCGGATGGCAAGAAGGGAGCCCATGAAATCCAGGCGGCCGCTCAACACCCCGATCTTCTTGGATGCCTGCTCCTCATACTTGACCCGCTCATCCTCGCCCATGTAGCCGTGCCTGGCTGAGTAGCCGTAGATCTTGGAGGCGCCCCACGAGACCGCCAGCAGGACCGCCAGCATGGGCAGGGCCATGCGGGTGACCCGCCTGATCCGGCTCGCCTGCCCCCCCACGAGCAGTTGCATGCCGGCCGCGAGCAACAGGCACAGAAACGCGGATCGCCCGCCCTGCAGGAGGGCGAAAAGCGCCAGCAGGACCGTCAGGATCGCGCTGACAAACGGAATCCGGAGATAGGCCAATTGCACGGGCAACACCACGATGGCGGACACCATGGACAGCAGCGTCAACTTGTAGCCCAGCACGGCCTTCGTTGCGGAAATGCCCAGCTCGGCGGCGCCTGCACTGCTGCTGCCGGGCTGAAGGATAAAGGTGCTCAGAAAAACGGTCACGCTGAAGCCCACGAGCAGCCATTTGAAGCGCCGGAGATCGTCATGCAACAAGCCGTGGATGCAGATGGTGCCGGCCATGACGGCGATCGGCGGAGCGATGCCCCGGATCGTGTTGACGAAGATATTCTGCCGATACAGGTCCGTCGCCAGGGCCGACAGGCCCCAAAACGCGGCCAGGGTCAATAGCGGCATGAACCCATGCTGGCGCAACAGCTTGGCGTTGCGGAAAAACACGTACGGCGCCAGGCCGAGCATGATCAGTTCGGAAACGCCGATGTACCCCACGATGCGGAGCTGGGTCATCGAGAACGCGCCGATCAGGAAAAGAATGAGGGACTTGTGCATGTCAAACCCTAGCGCGCGAACGATGCAGAGTGCGCCATGGAGGCACGCGGCCCCATGGCTTCACGGTAGACGTCCAGCACCTTTCCGGCATAGCATGGCCAGGTGAAGTGCTGCGCGATGCCGGCTGCGGCCGCCGCGCCGAGACGCGCGCACTCGGCCGGATGGTCGATGGCCCACGCCACGCGCTCGGCCAGCGCGGCGGCGTCGGCCGATGCGACCAACAACCCGTTTTCACCGTCACGGATCGGTAACCCGCTTTCGCGCGTGGCCACCACGCAAAGGCCGGCCGCCAGCGCCTCCATGCCGGAGGAGGCGCATCCCTCGGCCAGCGACGGGAAGACGTAGAGGTCCGCCGCCTGCAGGTGGCGCTTGAGTTCATCCTGGGGGATGTGCCCGACCAGCGTGATGGGCAGGCGGTCGCCGGCATGGCTGGCCAGCAGCGGCGCGGCCTCCTGGTACGCGCCCACCACCGTCAGATGCACCGAACGCCCACGCGCGACCAGCAGGCGCAGCGCCTCCAGCAGATAGGCCGCGCCCTTGCGGAATCCGAAGCCGCCGGTGAAGAGCAGGCGGAAGGGTTCCGCACCCGGACCGGCGGGCCGCGCCGCATCGGCGGCCCGGAGACCACAAAAGTCAGGTCGCACGCCGAGGTAGACCACGCGGATCTTCTCCGCCGGATAACCGGTCGCCACGAAAGTCTCCTTCACGAAGTCGGAGTTGACCAGCAGCACGTCAGCGTCCTCGCAATCCTGAAGCACCAGCCGCCAGAAGGGATCGTCCGGACCCATGGCGAACATGCTGCCATAGCGCGCATACTCGTCGCGCAGGGCCTGCTCCATGAAGCGCGGATGGGCGATGCTGTGGTCGACAACCACCTTCATGCCGCGCGCCCTGGCCACCCGAATGGCGCCACCCTGGCCGGCTCCGCTGCGCACATGGAAAATGTCGGCGTCGTGCAAGTGCCGGCGCGACAGGAAGCCAAAGAAGCGCCACGAGAGGCGCGCGATCCTCCAGTGCGCCCGTTGCCCACGCACCAGGCGCGAGAGGATCTGCTGCAGAAACTCGGCCGCGGCGCAACTCGCCAGCCTCCCCTCCAACTCAGCCGGACGCCGCTGGCGCATGCCATAGACAAGCCCCGGGTGCCGGATCAGCCGGCCCGCGCGCTGCAGCCAGCGCTCCGAGAGCAGCGGCAGCCAGCCCTGAATGACGCGGATGTCCACGCCGGCCCGGAGCAGCCAGAGCGCTGCCTGCACCAGATGCAGGCGGCCGATCCCCGTCGAGAGGATCACCCGGATTCCGCCGCTGTCTGCCGTGTTGTCGTGGGTCGTCATCGGTGGTCGCCCGCCTTCAAGGCAGGAAGAGTTCGCGCCGCCGCGAGACGAGGCGCTTGAGGATGCGCCAAGTGGCGAAGGCGCCAAGACGGAAGAGTGCCCAGGCGCGTCCCAGTGGCGTCTCCTCGGCCATCGCGCGCGCGGTCAGCCCCAGGCAATAGGCCTGTAGGGTCACGGCGTACTCGGCATCGAGAAACTGGCGGCGGGAAATCAGCCCCTTGTCGACCGCCGTTCGCAAATCGTAGTGGTACTCCGTGAGCACTTCCATATTCTCACTGAGGTTCGTGATGTAACGCGCGCGGTGGAAGGCGTTGTCGGGCTTGAAATCGGTGGCCAGCCCGCAGGTCCCGGAGCCATGCTGGCGGTACTCCACCAGGATCTCGGGCATCTGGCGGATGGTGTCGCCCATCAGAATCGCCCGCAGTGGCAGCGTGCGGTCCACAAAACGCAACCGTGGCACAGAAATGGGACCAAAGACGTCGATCAGAGAGCGGTGGAAGACGGCGGTGGCGCCAAAGGCGCCGGGCACCAGTTGGAGGATGTTGTCGACCAGCCCTTGGCTGGTGTGTGCCGTCGTGTGCTCCCGCCCCAACGGCTGACCCTGTTCATCCACCCAGCGCGCGCCGGCACAGAAGAACCGCGGCTGCCCCTTCTCAAAATAGAAGGCCACGGAGCGTGCGACCCGTTCCGGCAGGCTGCGGTCGTCACCGTCCGAGGAGACCAGCAGCTCGCCCGTGGCCAGACGCATCATCTCGTTGCAGTTGCCCGCGATGCCCAGATTGCGCGCGTTCCGATGGACGACCAGCCGGTGGGGGCCGGTGTAGTGCGCGGCGAAATCCTCCACCACGGCGAAGGTGCCGTCGGTGGAGGCATCATCGCAGACGACGATCTCCATCGGCGAGTAGGTCTGGGCTGCCGCCGCCTCGAGTGCCTCGCGGATAAAGGGCGCGTGGTTGTAGGTGACGATCAGGAACGAGACCAATGGCTGATTCGACATCGGGCGATTCTCCGCTGCGTCTTCTCAGACCGTCTTTCGCACCGACCCGAGGCCGCGCGCGGAAACCCACGCCGCGCCTTCGGTGAGAATGTGCCAGGCGTCGGCAAAGGCGCGGCGCCGCAGCAAAAAGGCTATTCCCGCAAACACCGCCCCGAACACCGCAAGCTGCACCGACAGCGCCATCCAGAGGCCGGACGAAAGCAGCGGGCGCGTCTCCCACGCCATCGCCGCGGCAACACCGCCGACCATGAGGATCGGCAGGACATCGACGGCCTGCTGGCGCCAAGTGTAGCCGAGCAGGCGCACGTTGTAGACGCTGTTGATAAAGTAGGCCACCACGCTCAGAGCGGCGCAGCCCCAGACCATGCCAAGCGTCCCCAGCCGCCATGTGGCTGCCAGCGCCGCGGCCTGCAGCGTCCGTTTGGCGATTTCCAGCCACAAGAAGACCCCGCTGCGCCCCATGGCCGTCAGGGCGCTCAGATGCAGGATGTGCAGCGGCAGGAGGATGCCTCCCAGGACCAGCACGCGCGCCAGCGGCACGCACCCCTCCCACTTCTTTGTCAGCAGCAGGACCACGACCTGGTCAGCCGTGACGGCCAGCGCGGCAAGCACAAAGACCGTCAGCACCAGCGAGAGGCGAATCGCGCGCCGCAGCGCGATACACAGGGCCGCGGGGTCGTTCTGCAACCGCGAGAAGAGGGGAAAAGAGACGCGGTTGATGATGCCCGTGATGGTCGCGGCCGGGAAGGTCTGCATCTGGTTGGCGCGCGTGAAGTAGCCAAGTTCGGCGGCCGAGTAGACCTTGCCGATCGTCGCGCTGTAGAGATTCTCGAAAAACTGGCAGATCAGGCCGGCGATCAACAGGTTGGAGCTGAAGCTCCAGATCTTGCGCATGGAGGCGAGGCTGAAGCGTCCGCGCGGACGCCACGGGCTGAACGACCAGGCCAGACCGCTGCGCACCAGCGCGCCAGACAGAGCCTGCCCGGCCAGGCTCCAGACACCCAGACCCGCAAGGGCCATGCCGATGGCGACCACGCCGGACAAGATCATGGAGAGCGTGTTGATGATGGCCAGACGCCGGAAGTCCATCGTACGCATCAGCAGGGCGCACTGGACGATGCCAAAGGCGGAGAGGATGAACTGCAGCGACATCAGGCAGAGCAGCGGAACGAGGATCGGCTGGCGATAGAAGGCCGCCACCCAAGGCGCGATCGCGCACAGTAGAAGCGTCAGCAGTAGCCCCGTGGCGATGTTCAGCCAGAAGACGGTGGTCTCGTCGTTGTCCGTCAGCGTCGGCCGCTGGACAAGGCCGGTGCTAAGTCCCGAGTCGGCAAAGACAAGGGCGACGCCAATGAAGATCGCCAGCATGCCAACCAGGCCGTATTCGGCCGGCGAGAGCAGGCGCGCCAAAACGACATACAACAGAAACTGGGCAGCCTGCCGCCCGAAGTTGTCGATGGCCGACCACGCAATCGCCCTTTTCAGCGCACCCAACTGCTTCGCCTCTTCTCTGATCGACTATGAACAACCGGGGAGAATGTGGACCGGTCCAGGCCCTGCTACCGCCGTTCGCGGCGGACGCGGCAGGACTCAGAACGGAAGGGCCGGGTTGCCAAAGACCGTGATGCCCGGCTTGACATTCCGCATCACCACGCTGTTAACACCCACGGTCGCACCGACACCCACGCGCTTGTGGGGCATGATCCGCGCGCCGGTGTGTAGCGTGACGTCATCAGCCACTTCGGCTCCACCGCCCAGGAAGGCATAGGCCCCCAGGTGACAAAAACACCCAACCTTTGCGTCGTGCCCAAGCGCAGCGCAGCAGAGAATCGCGGCATGGTCGCCGACACAGACATCACAGGAAACCGTCGCGTGGTTGAAGACAGCCACGCCCTTCCCGATCAGCGTGTTGCTGAAGACGACCGCCGTCGGATCGATGAGGGAGGCAAACACACCGCCGCGGCCGAGAATCAACTCGGCATACTTGCGGCGGTAGACGACGCTGCCCAACGCGCAGATGAACCGGTCGCCGGGCTGGATCGCGTAGGTCTCGACCGGCCCCAGGATGGGCGGATAGCCGGCAAAGCCATCCAGCGCATCGGTCTTGTCGTCCAGAAAACCCTTGATGGTGAACGATGCGCCTGTCTCTGCGCAGCGACGCGCCAGGTTGCAGACTTCGCGTCCGAATCCGCGTGCACCGATGATCACAAGGTTATACACGACTCACCCCGCCCCATTCAGGCCAGATACCCGCCATCAACAACCAATTGCGTACCCGTGATGAAACGCGCGGCGTCGCTCAGAAGGAAAGCAACCGCGTGGGCGATATCCTCGGGTTCTCCCATGCCCATGGGATGATCGTCGAGGATCTTCTTAACCGCGTCCTCCGGCAATGTCTGGTACGAAGCCACATACATGGCCGTACGGATAAAACTAGGGACGACACTGTTGACCCGGATGCGCCTGGGAACGAGCTCAATTGCGAGTGCTCGGACCGCAGCATCCATGGCCCCTTTGGACCCGCAGTAGGCGGACAGACCTGGCTGACCGGAGAGGGCAGCTATGGAGGAGATGCCGACCACCGAGCCGCCTTCGCCATATTTCTTCTTGCTGTACTGTCGGACCAACATCAGGAAGGCCGAGAAGTTGACGGTCAGAATATCATGCACGATGGCCGGTGTTGTCATTTGCAGGGGCACTGTTTCACTAATGCCAGCGGCGTGGACCAAGCCCTGAAGTTTCTGGCCGGCTGCTGTTACCTGAGTGAAGATGCTTTCGACGTGCTCGGTATCTGCCAGGTCATAGGGGACAATTTGGTGATTGTTGCCTGGCAGCATCAAACTCGTCTCGCGGAGGTTTTCCTCGTTGCGCGCCACGAGCACCAGTTGGGCGCCGAGTTTGCCGAGCATAACGGCCACAGCGCGTCCGATGCCGGACGAGGCGCCGGTCACCAGGATGCGCCGGCCGGTTAGGTCCATCGGGTTATACATGGCCGATCTCCCCGTCCTCAAAGAAGGCGTTCGTGGTCAGGATCGGATGGCAGACGGATGGCGAGAGTTTCAGGTTGATCACGCCCCAGGAGAGGCCGATGCCAAAGCCGACCAGCAGCAGGTTCAGCGCCGGCGCGGCGGGCCTGCCTGCCAGGGCGTCGCACAATGTCAGGGGGATCGAGGTGACCGACGTGTTGCCGTAGCGGTCCATGCTGACAGGCACCTTGGTCATCGGAATCTTGGTCATCCTGGAGATCTGCTTCAGGATGAAGAGATTGGCCTGGTGCATCACCAGCAGGTCGGCCTGTTCGGGCGTGATCGGAACCTGACCCATAAGTTCCTTGATGGCCGCCGGCACCTCGGAGATGGTGAAGTTGAAGACTTCAGTGCCATCCATGTGGAGATTGTGGTCGCTGCGCCAGATGCCTTCGCCGAACTCGCGCATGGTCCGATCGCCTTCGGGCCGGCGGTACCCGCCCGCCGGCAGGATGATGGACTTATATCCGGTGCCATCTGTCCGGTAGAGATAGCGCCAGGGCGCTGTTGCCGCTGGATCGGACTCGATGGCCACGGCAAAGCCGCCATCGCCGAAGAGCATGGCGGCGGACTTGTCGCGGTCTGATACCACGCGGTTCACCGTGTCGCCACCGCAGAACAGCACCCGTCTCAGTCCGGAGTTGTGCAGCAGCGAGGCGGCGATGAAGAGGCCGTAGACAAAGCCTGAACACCCCAGTGTGATGTCAAAAGCCATGCAGTTCTTGGACAATCCGAGGCGGCCATGCAGCACGCAAGCCGTTGCCGGAAAACTGAAGTAATCCGGCGTTTGCGAGACGAAAATGAGTGCATCGACCTCTTCGCGCTGCCACGTGCCCCGGCCGAAGATGTCGCAGGCGGCGGCATAGGCAAAGTCTGAGGACGTCTGCCGCGGGCCGGCCACGCAGCGCCGGCGCACACCAGTCATGGTGGCGAATTTCTCGACGTGCTCGGCGCCGAACCGCTCGACGAACGCTTCGTTGCCGACGGGGTTGTCGGAGACGGCGCAGGCGATATCGCGGATGGCGACGTCGGTCAATGTGCCTGAAGCAGCCATGTCACTCCATCGCGTTGAGGATGTCCTGGACCGTCACGAAGGCACGTAAATCGGCACCCTTCAGCCGCTTGCCGCAGCGCTCGTTAACCAGCGCGATCAGCGAGAGCATGGCCATCGAGTCCCAGGGCAGGGCCTCGAGCCGGGTCTCCGGCTTGACCATGCCAGGCTCGGCTTCGAACATCTCCTCCAGTGCGGCGATTTTCTCTTCGGTCGTCATTTGCGGTATTCCTTCTCTGGTTGTGGTTAGGCGCGAGACGATCACGCGGTTGCCGGGTCCATCCCCCATTCGACAATCGTCGCTCCCCACGAGAGGCCGACGCCAAAGCCGACGAGCATCACCTTGTCGCCCTTCTTCAGGCGTCCTTCCCGGTGTGCGCGGGAGAGTGCGATGGGGATCGAGGCGGAGACCGTGTTGCCGCAATCCTCGACGTTGATATAGAACCGCTCGGCAGGGATCCGGATCGTCTTGCGCAGGGTGTCGAGGACAAAACGGTTGGCCTGGTGGAAGACGAACAGGTCGACCTGGTCCATCGTCATCCCGTTGCGCGCCAGCACATCCGACACCAGCCGGGGCACGACCGTCAACGTGAAATCGAGGATGGCAGGGCCATCCATGTGGAGGTGGGCGGCGGTGCGGACGTTGCCGGACTCATCGGTCTGCTCGGCCGGCGCAACGGCACTCTTGGGTTCGCGCATGCCACCCACGGCGACGATCAGGTCCCGGTAGCGACTGCCATCGGTGCCGAGAACGAAATCGCCGATGTGCTCGACCGTGTCGCTGCGGATCAGCGTGGCGGCGGCGCCGTCTCCGAAGAGCGTGCGCACGCTCTTATCGCGGGGGTGGATGAGTTTGGAGTAGGTCTCGGCGGTCAGGAGCAGGACGCAGCGCGCGACCCCGCCGGCGATGAGCCCCTTGGCCAGCGACAAACCGTAGATGAAGGCCGAGCAGCCCAGGTTAAAGTCCAGCGCGCCGGTCGACTTGGGGATGCCCAAGCGGTCCTGTAGCAGGCAGGCGGTCGTCGGAAGGATGTAGTCAGGCGTCTGCGAAGCGAAGAGCAGGAAATCGACCTCGTCCGGTCTGGCGGCGCCGCTCTGGAAGAGGTTCTGCGCAGCCCGCACGGCCAGGTCCGAAGAGCACTCACCGGGTGCAGCGATCCGACGTTCTCGAATGCCGGTCTTCTGCAAGATCTTGGTCGCCGACCACCCTTCATAGAGCGCAGCGAGTTCATCGTTGGTCAGGACCTGCTCCGGCAGAGCGCCTTGAATGGCGGCGATGGTGGCTGGCATGCGCGACTCCTCTTCGATTCGACTGATGCGGATTGTCACCGTTCCCGGTGCCCTCACCCGACAACCAGACTGCAGACGCGTTCGATTTCTGCTGGCGTCAGGTTGCGATGCGGCGGGCGTGGCAAGAGTCTCAATCCGCGCCATCCGCGGTAATCCGCAACTGAAGTTGGCTGGAGCTGGTTAAACAGGATGAATGGATGCGGAGCGGTTCTTAGCTACGGATGGCGCGGATTTCGCGGATTTGATTTCTTTGATGGATGGCAACAGCAGCATAACTCTTATTACACGTCTTTACGGCGCGGTGATGCGATCCATGAGATCGGGCGCCAGCCGGCGAAAATCATGAAGATTAAGCGTGTAGATCCGGTCGGCCTTGGACTGGCGCGCACATTCCAGCAGCAAGGCGTCATACACCTTGCCCCCTCCAAGCCCCCGCCCGACACAGACATCCAACGCCCGTTCATACATCTCAGGCGTGACCGCCACCAACTGGAAATGACGTTGGATATTGGTGGCGATGATGGCTCGCGCTTCGGACGGCAGGATGCGGGGCGTTACCGGCACAGATGTCAGCGCCGAGAACAGTTCCGCCAGACTGTGCGCGGAAATCACTCCTGCTTCCTTTCCACTGGCAATGGCCGCCAAAACCGGCCGCGCCCGCTCAAAATGAGGATGCTTGCGGATACAGGCTGCCACCAACACCGATGTGTCGCAAAACACCGTCATCGCCTCAACCCCAAGACGTCCGCATCCCGCTCGGCCCGGGTCAGTTCGACGGCCTGCGCCAGATCCCCAACCGCCGCCCCCTCGTGCACCAGCAGACCGTTTTCTTCCACAAGATCAGCCTGCCGACTATGGGCGCGCAGAAAAATGCCGTCTGGAACAATTTCCACGTCTAGCAGGTCACCTGCCACAAAGTGAAATTGCCGCCGCAATTGCTGCGGTATCACCAGTCGCCCGGCTTTATCAATTGGAATTGTGCTTGTCATGGTATTGTTATTACCAAATGGTATTTTAGATGTCAACAATGCGTTTGGTGGTGTTTTTTGGCATTTCCTAGGACGAACTGGAGTTTGCTCACGAAAGACCCAGACAGACAATAATGAGAGAGCTACGGATAGCGCGGATTTTCGCGGATGGGAGAGCGTTTTAGCTACGGATAGCGCGGATTTTCGCGGATGGGAGAGCGTTTTAGCTACGGATGGCGCGGATTTTCGCGGATGGGAGAGCGTTTTAGCTACGGATGGCGCGGATTTTCGCGGATCAACTTCTGGTTGGGGCCACCGGCAACAGCAACAGACCTATTAATCCGCGCCATCCGCGGTGATCCGTAGCTGAAAGAATTATCCGAGGATGCGGGCACTTCTTACCGCGCCCTGCACGACGCGCTTGATCTGTTCCCAATCCCGGGCGATGAGCATGCGCGGCATGGGTTCGTCCTCGGCATCATCGAAAAACGAAAGGCCAGATCGACGAAGTCCTTGCGCGTGCCCCGGTTGGTCATGGCGGCCAGTTTCATGGCCGCGATGTCGAGCATGGACGCCAGGCGCAGACTGTCTTCCACAACCGGCGGCTCCAGCCAGGGGTGCTTCAACGAGACGACGTCCACCTTGACCCCGGCAATGTCGTAAACATGAATGTGGGGCGAAGCCTGCTCCAACCGCGTGTTGCCATACACGGAAAACGCATCGGTCCAATCGCCACATTCACGGCCAGCGTCGTTGAAAAAATCGAAGTCAACCGACGTGCGGTGCCCGAGACGCAAGGCCATGGCCGTTCCACCGACCAGCCGGAAATCAGACAAAGAAAGGCATACGCCTTGGGGTCAAGTGTGCGAGCCTGCTGTGCGGCCTCTACGATGCCATCCAGTCTGTAGAGTTCAAGGATGGCTTGCCAGTCTTCAATCCGGCCATATTCCAGTACACGTTGGACAACCCAGCGCCGATGTTTGTCAAAGTCGATCGCATCCGGTTCGACGTCCCAGAAGAGACTCGACGTAAAACAAGTATGGAGGGGATGTCGGAGCATGCGGACACTGCGGAGCTACGGATTTCGCGGATGGGCTGCGGGGGGCTGCGGCAAGGCCGAAAAGTCTCTTAATCCGCACTATCCGCGGTGATCCGTAGCTGTAGTTGGTTGGGCGGAACGGGTTGAACAGGATGAATGCGGCGCAGGATGGGCAACACGGCCAAATACCGGCAGGGCAATATCGCGCACCAGCGACCCCGGAACAGCCGTGGCGTCAAGCGGCGGCCGGCCCAGACAAATGCGCACGGCACGCACGAAGGCGGGCATGCCAAAAGCACGCGACGTGGCCTGGTAGAATGCCAGGCGTTGCATCGCCCGCTGCGAAGCATAACCGCCTTCTGGCAAAGCCAGGTGTAGCAACGCAGCCATGTCCAGCGCCTCGCCAACGGCCGCATCCGCCAGCACGGGATGGTGGCGCAAACGGCCCCACAGCGCGTTCAAGGCGGGCGGAAAGAACGCCAACTCGTAGCCGAGCTGAATCTTTTCACGCGGGGTCATGCCTGCCTCCATTCCACACCAGCATGTCCATCTGCAAATTGCCAAGATTTTCGAGCACCAGCGCGTCGTCACGGAAGGGCGGCGGCAGTCTCCGCACCGCGGCTTGCACCGCGGCCCATGCGACACCGCATTGCCGCACGATAAATTGAATGTCGGCACGATCCGATTCGTCGTAGCGGATTAATTTACTGGCGACCAAGTCCGTAGCCGAACTCGTCTTGACCGTTAGTCGACAACCCGTCCACAGCACCATATCGGATGCCGGCTGTGGCGGCGGCAGGCACAGACGCAATGGGCCCACCCATTCGATGTGCTGACGGTCGTCCTGCGCACCGGGGTTGACCGGCAGGCCCAAGGTGGCGGCAACGCGTTGCAGTTCGCCCATGTCGGCAATGGAATACGGACCGGCCACGTCGATACCCAGACTCGTCCGTTCCGGCTCTCCCAGGAGAATGAATGCCGCACTGCCATAAACATGCAGGACGGTTGGCGTGGCCAGCGCCGCGTCAAGTCGTTCCAGGAAGGTAGTAATCGCTGCTTGGTTCATGTCTCGCGGCCGTTCTTCGTTTCAGCGGTCCAGCAGCCCGCAGATCCGTTCGATATCCGCCGGCGTCAAACCGCGGTAGAGCGGCAGGCAGGCGATGCGGCGGGCGATGTCGTCGGCCACAGGCGTGGGGTTTTTCGAGCCGAGGACGGGGATGTGGCTGAGCGAGGGGTGGAAGTAGCGGCGCGGCCAGATGTTGGCGGCATTGAGGCGCTTGAGCACGCGCAGCAGGCGGTCCTCGGTGTCGAAGAGCACGGGCATGTAGCTGAAATTGTAGCTGGCGGGGTTAAAGCGCTGGAAGCGGATCCCGTCGATGCCGGCCAGAAGCCGCTGGTAGAGGGCGTACTTCTCCCGCCGGTCGGCGAGCACAGCCGGCATCTCCGGAAGGTTGGCGAGGCCGAGGGCGGCGTGGATCTCGGTCATCTTGGCGTTGGTGCCCTCGTCGACGACCTCCTTGGATTCGTCGAAGCCGAAGAAGCGCAGGCGCCGCAGGCGGCGTGTGACGGCGGGGTCCATGGCGATGCAGGCGCCCCCCTCGCAGGTATTGAAGAGCTTGGTGGCATGGAAACTGGTGCAGGCGATGTCGCCACAAGCCATGATCGAACGCCCGCCGATATTGACCGCCATGGCATGGGCCGCATCGTAGACCACGCGCAGGCGATGGGCGCGCGCCAGGGCATCCATGGCCGCGATGTCGCACGGTGCGCTGAAGACGTGCACCGGCAGCAGGCCGACGGTGCGCGGGGTCACGCGCGCCGCGGCGGAGGCGGGATCGAGGTTCCAGGTGTCGGGGTCGATGTCGGCGAAGACCGGCGTGCACGACTCCCAGACGATGCTGCTGGCCGTGGCGATGAAGGAGAAGGGCGTGGTGATGATTTCGCCGCGCAGATCGAGCGCGCGCAGGGCCAGTTGCATGGCCAGCGTGCCGTTGGCGACGCAAACGACATCCGGCACGCCCAGGCAGGCCGCCAGTTCGCCTTCGAGGCGCTGCAGGAAGGGGCCGTTGTGCGTCATGATGCCGGTGCGCCAGATCTCGGCCAGGGAGGCCGTGAAGGTTTCCAGCGGCGCCAGGGAAGGCTGGGTCACGAAGATGGGTTTGGTGTCCATAGGCGTGTTCTCAGGAAAGGCCGATGTGTGACAGGAGTTCGCCCTGCTCCCAGGCGGCCTGGCGATAGGGCTCCAGATCGCCGGCCTGGACGGCGCGGGCGAAGGCCTCGAGCATGGCACTGAAGTGGTTGCAGGGGGGGATGATCTCCTGCAGCGTCTCGCCGGTCTGCAAGCGCAACCGGAGGGAGGTCTCAAGATCCGCAGGCTTTGAAAAGGCGCGATCGACGGCGATCACACCGCGTTCACCCCACACTTCGATCTCGTTGCGGTAGGCGCGGCCGAACCCCCACTCGATGAGGCCGTGCACGCCGGCGGATGAACGGAGCAGCGCGCTGCCGCCGGTGTCGACATCAAAGCCCGGCTCGGTCTCGATGTGGGCGTGCACGTCGCGGACCGGCCCCAGCAGCAGCCGGGCGGCGGTCAGCGGGTAGACGGCCGCATCGCGCAGGGCGCCGCCGCCGCGCGCGCGCTGGGTGCGGAAGTTCGCCGCCGGCAGGTGGGGAAAACCGAAGCGGGCGATGATGCTGCGCACGGCGCCGATGGTGCCGGAGGCCAGGTGGCGCTGCAACGCCTGAAATTGCGCGTGAAAGGGAAACATCATGCCCTCGAAGGCGGCCAGGTTGCGGGCGCGCGCCTGCTGGATCAGAGCCTGCCACTCCGGCCAGGAGGCGGCCAGAGGCTTGTCGCACCAGAGATGCTTGCCGGCCGCCAGGACGTCCTGCCCGCAGGCCGCGTGCGCGGAGGTCCAGGTGCTGACGTAGACCGCCTGCACGTCCGCGTCCGCCAGCATCTCCGCCGGAGTGGCATAGTTGCGGATGCCATAGGTTGCGGCGAGCCGCGCGGCGTCGTCCGGAACCAGCGTGTAGAGGCCGCGGAGGTCGATCCCCGGGCAGCGCGCCAGCGCCGGCAGCAGGTTGCGCTGGGCATGCTCGCCCGCACCCCAGAGCGCCACGCTGATTGTCGCGGATCTCTGCATGGCGGCGGTCACCAAGCCCCCATGGCGGCCAGCAGGCAGCGCGCCTGCACGTTGGCCTGATGGCTGTGCCGGATGAACGCCTTCAACTGCCGCACGGTCATCCAGACGAAGCGCGCGGGAACGTCGAGCGGAAAATCGGCACCGACTTCGACGACGACGTTGCGGTTCTCCTCGCGGAAGAAGCGCCCGCCCTCCTCCGACTGTCCGGCGTCATAGCGGACCTGCTCTGGCGCGGCCAGGCGCACGAGGTCCAGGAAGGGCGGGCGCCGCTCCGGCGGCGCATCGGCATACTGGTCGGGCAGGCACATCACGGTCGGCGCCAGTTCCACGCCGTGGCAGAGCCCGGCCTCGGGTTTGGCCTGCACCAGGAGGTGCAGGACGCCATCGATCTCGCGCGCGACGAAAGCGAACAGCCCGCGGGAGGCCGATGCGATCAGCGGCTGCGTCCAGGCGGCGATCTCGCGGCTGGTCGTCTCGATGCGGCAGGCGATCACCGAAAAGTGGTGCCCGCTTTCGTGGCGGATGGCATCGGCGCTTCGCACCCAATGGCGCACCTCGCGCAGGGGCATGGCGTGAACCCGCACGCGGTTCTTCATGCGCTGGTCGGTGAACCAGTTGACGAGCTGCTGGAAGGTGTGCAGGCCGCGCGGCGCCTCCTGGGAGGCGCGCAGCCGCGCCGCGAAGGCGCCGGCCGGCGGCGGGCGGAAAGACTCGCCCTCGGCGTCGAGCGGCAGGCAGGAGAGGACCGTGCGCGTATCCATGTTGACGACATTGTCGCGGTGCAACAGGCGGTTCAGCTCGGGGAAGGAACACCAGCGGAAGTCGGGCAGCATCGCCACCTCGCGATCCGTCCGGACGATGATGTTCCGGTTGCGCTTGTGGAGGAAGCGCGAGCCCTGTTCCGACTGGAGCGCGTCGGCGACCACACCGGTGCGGGCAGCCTCCAGAAACAGGTCAAGATAGGCGGGTGCCCGGCCGCGATGGACGCGGGTGTAGTTGCTGTGCGTCGCCTGCAGCGTGGGCGACAACTGGATCATGTTGAGGTTGCCGGGCTCCATCTTGGCCTGCATGAGGGCGTGCCAGGCGCCGTCAAAGCGCTTGATCAACAGGCCGAGGATGCCGATATCCGGCTGGTCGATGATGGGCTGCTCCCAGTGCGGCACGGGCGCGGACTCCACATCGACGGAGAGCCCTTCGATGGTGAAGAAACGACCGCTGGCATGATGGAGGTTGCCGGTCTGTTGGTCGAAACCCCACTGTTCGAGTCGGTCGAAGGGAATCCGTTCGATGACAAAGCGGTGGGCGTCGCGCCGCTCCTGGAACCAACTGTCGAACGGTGTCATCATGATCGCCTTATGAGCCTTGAAACCGCAGATGAACGCAGATCCACGCGGATAGGGGCAGCGCCATCAACACGTTGCGGCGCGAAAACATGTTTGCCGGATCGATACGGGGCGAGAGCCATCCAGGGACGGACGATCACCGCTTGTCTGTCTTGGCCGTCTTTGAAGTGAAGACGGTGTACTGCTGGCGGCCGCACGTGATGTCCGCCTGGTCACGGTTGGCACCGGCCAAGCCGGCCAAGGGATGTTCCTTCGTCAGGATGACATAGTCGTAGCGTGCCAGCGCCTCCGGGTGGCGATCCCACACGAGTTTGTCCTCGGGGAAACCGACATCGATCAGGCGCACCGCGCGATGGTGGATCTGGAAGGCATACCAGAAATCGGGAACGGCGGCGACACGGGCAGAGAGAGGAATGGATGCAACGAGGGCGTCGAACCGCTCCGGCCGCCGGGTTTGCCACTGCGCCACGACCGTCCAGAGATAGCCGATAATGATGGCGGCGGAGCAGGCCCCGAACAGTCCAAGAACGGTACCAAGCGGCTGACGCCAGCGTGACGGGAGCCCTTTCTCGAAGACGCCGATGGAGGCGAGGGCGAAGGGCAGCACCAGCACGAACCGCCTGGGGTTTCCACCTGCTACAAAGAAGAGCAGAAATAGGGCCGCCGTCAACCCGAGCACCATGGGGAGCGCGAGATCAATGGCCGGACAGATCCCGTTCTCCGCGCCGGACGCCTTCGGGCGGTGCAGCATCCGGACGATGCCGAACCCCCCGGCGAGCACCGAAATGGCCATCGCGACCGGCGCCATCCGCAGGAGATAGAGGAGCCCCGTCGGGCCATGGTGGCCTGGGGGTGGTGCCGCCATCATTCCACCCTTGTGGTGTCCCGCAATGACCAGGATCTGCTGCAGCGCCGTGACGCTTGCGCCACCATAGACGACCACCCAGAGCAGGCCGAACGTCAGCGGCGGCAAAAGCCCGAAGAGGATGACATTCCGCCATCCGATCCGGCGCCAGCAGACGAGGACGAAAACACCCAGAAACAGGGCTGGAACCGCACCCTCGAGACTGGTCGACAGGGCCAGGCCGGTCGACACCCCTGCGAGGACCACCGCACTGGAAATGCCGCCCTTCGCCGTTCCCCGCCCCCCCGCGTCAACCGCCCTTAGTAGGAAGAGGAAGGCCGCGGCCGCGAAGACATTCACCAGCGAATCCATCCGCTCCCACCGTCCGGAATACCAGAACATCGGTTCGACGAGCAGAACAAAGGATGTCAGCGCCAGGATCAGCCGATCTGTCCTGATCATGCGCATCAGGCGCACAAAACAGCAGAGAAACAAACCTGTGCACAGGGACGTCGCAACGAGGCTCAGCCCGCGCATGGTCAGGGGCGAAAGCCCGCAGGTCCGGTAGATCAGTGCCTGCAGCAGGATGTAGACGGGCGGGTGGTGGGCATACACCGTCTCGAAATTCAGCGTCCCGGCAAAACAGGGGGCGACCAGGCCGTGGGCGGCGGCCATGTTCAGGGGCGCATCATGGATCAGCGGCCCGTCTCCCACGACAGGCAGCAGCGGCAGCCGATCGTATCCGATCCAGAGCGTCACGCCCTGCGCGCACAGGGCGAAGAGCAGGAGCATGGCGAGGTGCCGCCCCGCCCATTCAGAGGTTCTTTGGAAAATTCTCATGCCCTGACATTTTCCCGTCAGCCCAGGCGCTGCCCTTGAGCTTCGTGCGTGCGTTCCACGCGACCGGCCTATGGCTTGTGGATCTCTTCCTTGATCCGGCGGATGTGGCCGCGGCCCATGCCCTTGACCTCGCACCCCAGTTCCAGGTAGCGCTTGATCTTCTGGTCGTCGAGGATGCAGAAGCAGTCGATGATGGCGAAGGGTTTGCCGACCAACCGGAAGACCGCATCCGGGTCGAGCTTCAGGTATGGCGCGTGCCGCACGGCCAGCACGACGGCGTCTGCGCCCTGCATGGCCGCATTCAGATCCTGCGTGACGCGCAGCCCCTTGAGCTGTTCCTGCCGGTCAAAGAACTGCGCCTTGCTGAACCCCGGCGTGGGGTAGGTGTCCTGCGACTCCAGTTCCGGCCAGTGCTCCACGTAGGGATCGTGCACGCGCACGTTGGCGCCCATCTCGGTGAGCTTGCGCACGACCAGTTCCGAGCCGCTGTAACGCGTGTCGCCGACATCCTCGCGATAGGAGGCCCCCAGCAGCAGCACCTCGGCCGCGGCCACCGGTTTGCCCATGTTGCGCAGCGCATCGCGCACCAGCTCGGCGACATGCAGGCTGCGGGTGTCGTTGATGTCGATGGCTTGCGGCGTGATCTTGAAGATCTCGTCGTTCCAGCCGAAGAGGTGCTTGTAGGCCCACACGCCCAGGCCGCCGTCCTTGGGCAGGCAGTAGCCGCCGATGCCCGGACCGGGGAAGATCAGGTTCGAGTGCGTCGGCCGCACCCGCACGGCGTCGACGACCTTGCGCAGGTCCACGCCGTTGCGCTCGGCGAAATGCGACCACTCGTCCAGAAACGCCAGGATCGTCGCGCGGTAGCTGTTCTCGATGATCTTGGCGGTTTCCGATTCCACCGGCCGGTCCAGGACGGTCAGCGGGTAGTCGCGCGTGTTCAGCACCTCGGTCAGGAACTTCACCACGCGCCGCTTGGACTCCTCGTTGACGCCGCTGCAGACACGCCAGAAGTCGCGGATCGACGCCACGTAGTTGCGGCCGGGCATCACACGCTCGTAGCTGTGCGCCAACAGAGGCTCGGAGGCGATACCGCGGTTGCGGAAGGCCTTGACCATGATCGGAAAGGCGATCTGCTCGGTCGTCCCGGGAGCGACGGTGGTTTCGATCAGCACCAGCGCCTGCGGCGGGATGTTGCGCGCGATGGTCTCCATCGAGGCCTCAAGCGCGGCCATGTCGGCGAAGCCGTTGCGCACGTTGCCGAGGTCGCGCTTCAGGTAGTCGCACTGGACATCGACGACGACCACATCCGCCAGCTTGAGGACCTCTTCGGTATGGGTGGCCACGAGCGTCCGATGCTCCAGGACGCAACGGCGGATCAGC
>Ga0316226_1002115_pt1 | contig 19431 bp, 17 predicted proteins | sample TBH18017metaG_FD_206009 | JGI IMG/M metagenome (GOLD analysis project Ga0316226, IMG submission 206009) | Freshwater microbial communities from Trout Bog Lake, Wisconsin, USA - TBH18017 | ecosystem: Environmental > Aquatic > Freshwater > Lake > Hypolimnion/Profundal zone | place: USA: Wisconsin...
GCGGCATCGTCCGCCCCACCATCCCTGCCGGCGCAATACAAAATCCGGAATGGACTTCCTATTCCGGCGGTTTCCGTCCATGCTTCAGTCCCAATACCCATGGTTTTGGTGTAAAAATTGCTGGCCATTGACGCATGGCAATTAATTCAAAAAATAATCCCATGACAAAATCCGGCCGCCTCCTCAAATTTGCCTTGAGTTTCCTCCTGCTGGGCGCCTCCGCGCACGGCCAGATTTGGAACCAGTCCGATGCGACCAACCTCGACTGGCAAAGCATGGCCGGGTCGCTGGACGGCACGAAGCTGGTGGCGGTGTCGGTTTATGACGCCAGCAACGTGGATCCCGGCCTGATTTATACTTCCACCAATGGCGGGCAGAACTGGAACCTGACCAGCGCCCCGGGCAACTATTGGTTTTCGGTGGCCTCCTCGGCCGATGGTGTCCGGCTGGTGGCCGGCGCGAACGGCGATCCCGGCCCAGGTTATCCCGGGCCGATCTGCCTGTCCACCAACGGCGGTTCGACCTGGCAGACCAGCAGCGTCCCGGCGAACACCTGGCAGGCCGTGGCGTCGTCCACCAACGGGCAGATTCTGGTCGGGGCGGCTTTTGGGGACGGAATCTATATTTCGACCAACTTCGGAGTTAACTGGAACCTGGCCACCAACAACGTGCCGACCAACATTGACTGGATTTCGCTGGCCGTCTCGGGTGACGGCAGCAAAATTTTCGCCACTTACATTGGCGGCATTTACGTTTCCACCAACACGGGCGCGACATGGACTCTGCCGGCGACAACCCTTGGCAGTTTTTGGCTGCCAATTGCCTGCTCGCAGGACGGCCGGACGGTTTTTGCGGGCATTTTCGGCGGGGGGCTCTATGCCTCCACCAACAGCGGCACCACCTGGAACCAGAACACCAATGCCACCGTGAACTGGCAATGTCTGGCCATGTCCACCAACGGCAGCACGGTGTTTGCCGGCGCCAACGGCGATTCGCTATACCTGTCCACGGACGGCGGCGCCAGTTGGAATCTTCAAAGCAGCGCCAGTTTTCCAACCCCCAACTCCTGGCAGTGCAATTATTGCTCTGCCAACGGCGCGTCGTTGGTGGCCGGGGCAACTGGGGATTATATTTATTTCGCCGTGCCGGTGCCGGTCCCGACGCTGCAAATTCAAACTGCGGCCAGCCACGCCGTCATCTCCTGGCCGGCTTCCGCCACCGCCGACGGCTTTCAATTGCAGACCATTGCCGTCCTCCAGCCCGCCGCCAGCTGGACGAACATAACGGCCGGCATAACGCAAATCGGGACGAACAGCGTTTACACCAACAGCCTCACCGCCCCGCGCGCGTTTTTCCGGCTGAAAAAATAACTGGCGCCTGGCCAGACGCCTATTCGGGCCGGCCACCAGAGCCGTCACTTCCCCGCCCGGCCAGTTTTGGGACAAGCCGGAAACAATTCCAGACACCCGCCGGCTGCCGGCCGGATTGGGCGGCGTTGACAGTCCTGAACAATGATGAGAACCTGCGGCCGGTCTGGCGGGGCTTGGTATGTGGATTGCTCCTTAAGATCGGAAACGCCGGGCTCTTGCAGTATGCTGACACAAACAAAAAATTCATCCGACGGTGGCGAGGCCGGTTTTTCACTGGGCGAGGTGCTGGTGGCCTTCGGGGTTCTGATGATGGTCTTTTCCGGGCTGATCTACGGCTATGTCCAGGCGAACCGCATGGCGGAATTTAGTTCCATGTCGCTGGCGGCGCAGTCTTACGCCTCGCAGGGCGCGGAACAGGCGCGCGCGGCGGACTGGCGGCCGCGCGACTGGCCGCAAGCCAGCGGCTTCGGCACCATGGACGAGCTGCCGCCGACCAATTACATTTTCCCGGGCATCATGGATGTTCCCATCAAGGGTTCGCCCACCAATACGGACTTCGCCTTTTTCATAACTAATTACATATACATAACAAAATATTCAGACAACCCGCCCGTCCGCCAGATAAGGTCGGATTGCATCTGGAGGTTTCCGCTGACCTCGACCATTTATACCAACACCGTGATCCTGCTGCGCGGCGCCGACCAATGAAACTATTTGCCCGAAACCCCAGCACCGCCCGCGAATGCGCCAGCGGCGGTTTCACGCTGATAGAGATCCTGGTCACGTCCGCCATTTTTCTGATGGTGGTCCTGGCCATGGTGGCCGTGCAGATTTACGGCCTGCGGGTCTATACGCTGGCGGCCACCAAGCTGACGGCCACCACGGGCGGGCGGGAGACGCTCAACAACATCCGCGACACGATCCGCGGCGCGAAAATCGTGTATGTCGGCACCTATTCCAACAGCACCTTTTACGCAATCCCCAACGGCCAGCAGCAGGTCGGCAACGCCCTTCAGATTTACACGGCGACGAACGGGTCGTCCCTGAACGCGCTGGTGTTCTACATGGATCCCGCCAACCTCAACATGAGCGAACTCCAGAACGGCACGGTCAATGTGCTGGCGCCTTACATGACCAACTATAATTGTTTTCAGGCCGAGGACTACCGGGGAACCGTTTTCACCAACTACCAGAACAACCCGGTCATCCATCTGACCATGTATTTTTACCAGTGGGAATACCCGGTCGGCTATATTGGCGGCAGCGCGCTGAACGCCTACGATTATTACGCGCTGCAGACCCGCATCACCCGGCGGGCGAAAGACTGACCTGTTATGCAACTGACCCGATTCAAATCGCGGCCGGCCACCGGTGGGTATGCGCTGATCATCACGCTCGCCTTCCTGACCGTCGCCCTGATGACCTATGCCAGCCTGATGTATTGGGTTTCCAGCAATGCCAACATCACCCGGCGCAACAACCTGTTCAACCAGACCGAGGGGGCGGCGGAATCCACCACGGAACTGGTGATGGCGACCATGATGCGCGATTTCAACAGCCAGAGCCTGAATCCGCCGTCCACCTACAACTCCGCCAGCAACCTGCCCTCCCAGTCGGGCTGGCCGAATTCTTATCAATTTAGCGACACCAACGGAAACGTCAACGCGACCACCATCTATATCGGCCCCACCAACTGGTCGGCGCTGCCCTCGCAATACACCAACCTCTACGGCCTGGGGCAGAACTGCGAGGTCGCCTCGCAGGCCTCGCCGCTCAACATGGGCGTAAACCTTTCGGCGATTGTAGACCAGAAATTCTGGGTGGGCTCCATCCCGCTCTTCCAGTTCGCCATCTTTTACAACATGGACCTGGAGATCAACCCCGGCGCCGCCATGAACATCAACGGCCGCGTCCATTCCAACAACAACATCTTCGCCACCGGCAACAGTGCCGGATCTCCCCTGACTTTTTCCAGCATTGTGGACGCGTCGCAGCAGTTCTATTCGACGCCCGACCCGCTGGATCCCGGCAATACCGGCGCCGGCCGCAGCGGCAACCTCGTCTTCACCATCAGCACCAACGCGGCCTCCCCCAATCCCAACAGCGACACCAGCTCGTTCAGCCTGCCCATCGGCACCAACAACAACCCGGCCACGGTCATGGGACTGCTGGGCATCCCGCCGGCCGGCACGGCGGCCGCCTCGCCCACCGGGCAGGCCTATCTCTACAACGACGCCGACCTCATCGTGAGCAATTCCGCCGGCGGCACGCTCTCGGTCTATTACCAGAACCTGAACAACGCCAGCCCCCAGACGCTGGTGCCCATGGATGTGACGAACATCAACATCGTGAGCCACACCACCAACCTGTATTATTCGTTCGTGACCAATGTGCAGTTCTACGACTACCGCGAAGGGGACAACGTGAAGGCCGTGCAGCTGGACGTGGCCAGGCTGAGCACCTGGCTGAACACCAACGCCAGCGCGGCGAGCTATCAAAACCAAAACAACGGCTCGGGCGTCAGCACCAGCAAGGGGCATAACATCAATGGCGTCTATGTCTATAACAGCATCCCGCCCGCCAGCGGCTCGCCCGGCGTGCTCCCCGCCGTCCGCGTGGTGAACGGCCAGCAGCTGCCCTCCGCCGGCCTGACCGTGGCCACGCCCTTTCCCGTCTATGTGAAGGGCAATTACAACACCACCACCAACGGCTCCAAATTTTCCACCGCCCTCGGCGACACCACCAACACCCTTCCCGCCGCGCTGATGGGCGACGCGATCACGGTGCTGTCGGGCAATTGGAGCGACGCCAACAGCACCAACACCCTCCTCAGTTCCCGGACGCCAGCCACCACCACCATTAATGCCGCGTGCCTGGAAGGCATCGTCCCCTCCAATGGCACCTATTACAGCGGCGGCGTGGAAAACTTTCTCCGGCTGATGGAGAACTGGAGCGGTGTCACCCTGTCTTACAACGGATCCATCGTGGTGCTGTTCTCAAGCCAGTATGCCACCAGCCCGTGGCCGGGCACCGGCACCGTCTATAATCCCCCCGCGCGCGCCTGGGGCTTTGACAATAATTTCTCGCAACAAGGCCGCCTGCCGCCCATGACCCCGCAGGTGCGCGCCACCATCCGGGAGAGCTGGTCGGCACGGTAGGCTGATTTGTGGACGGCCGGTGTCCGGCAACCTAACACTAAAGGCATCGGCAGCCGTGCGGCCGGGGCATTTATCCGGGGCGGGCAGGTTGGCGCGGCAGTTGCTTTTCCGGAGAGAATTAAAATTTACGGCTTGCAATCGGAACCAACAAAACTATAACAAAGAGCCATGGGTTTCACACTGCCATTCCTAAATGGTGCCACAAGGAAGAAACGCGCGCAGATCATCTCGGTGGATCTGGGCAGCCGGACCACCAAGGCGGTGCTGCTGGAGCGGCGCGGGGAACTCTACGCCCTGCTGCGCTACGCCCTGCTCGACGCGCCCATCTTCGACAAGAAAATCTCCCCCGACCAGCTCGCCGACCATCTGCACGCCGTGGCGGAGGCGCTGGGCGGCACCACCAAGTTCATTTCCGTGGCCGTCGGGCTGGGCGACGCCGTGGTGCGCCAGGTTGAGCTGCCGCAGATTCCGCTGGACGAGATGCGCCATATCCTGAAGATGAACCATAAGAACTATCTCCAGCAGGATCTGCCGAACCACGCGTTTGACTGCTACATCATCCCGCCGCGCGCCCAGGCGGCGGACGCCAAAAAAGCCGCCCCGGCGGCGGTGCTCGGGCTCGGGACCGGGATGGCTTCCCCGGCCAAGCTGAAGGTGCTGGCGGCGGCGGCCAAGCAGCAGCTCGTCGCTGATTTCATCCACGCGGCGGGAACCGCCGGGCTGGTGGCCGACGCGCTGGTGCCCTCGCTGGTCGGCCCGATCAACGCCTTTGAAAAATCGCTGCCGGAAATTTTTGCCCGGGAGACCGTGGCGCTGGTGGACATCGGCTTCAAGCACACTTCGGTCTGCGTGCTGGACCGCGGCGAGCTGGCGACCATCCGCACGGTAAACATCGGCGGCGACCAGCTCACGGCCGGCCTGGCCGAGGCGATGAACATCAGCTACGCCGAGGCGGAGGGCATCAAGGTGGGCATGGCGCCGGAGGTGGAAACCGCCCTGCTCTCGCAGGTGCTGCCGCTGGGCCGGGAAATCCGGGCGTCCCTGGATTTCTTCGAGCACCAGCAGGACCGGCCGGTCACCGAAGTCTATTTGAGCGGCGGCTCGACGCGCTCCGAGATGATCGTGCAGATGCTGCATTCGGAACTGCTGGTCGAATGCAAGACCTGGAACCCGACCACCTTTTTGCAGCTGGCCCTGCCGGGCATGCAGGCGGTGGAGATTGACCACATCGGCCCGCAACTGACGGTGGCCATCGGCACCGCGCTGGCGGCCTACTAGACATCAACTATGCCTATCCGAATTAATTTGATGAGCGAGGCGCTGGCCGAGGAGGATCTGCGCCGGCGCGACCCGGTCAAGCGCTCGATTTTCGTCGGCGTGTTTCTGGTCGCGCTGTCGCTGGTGTGGTTCAGCTCCACCTGGCTGGAATACAAGCTGATTCAGCAAAAGGAAAGCCAGGTGCAGATTGAAATGCAGCTGCACACGAATGAATTCAGCCAGGTGCAGATGAACCTGAAAAAAATCACGGACGGCCAGCACCGACTGGGCGCCCTGCTCCAGTTGAACACGAACCGTTTCCTGCAGGGCAGCCTGCTGAACGCCTTGCAAAAAATTTACGTGCCGAACGTCCAGCTGCTGCGGGTCAGGCTGGATCAGAGCTTCACCCTCCAGGCCGGGACGCCGGACACGACCAACACTTATGGGGTGACCTACGGGCGCCCGGCCACCAGCACCAGCCGGGTGTTGCTGACCTTGGACGTCAAGGACTCCAGCCCCAATCCGGGCGACCAGGTGAACCGCTACAAGGCGGCGCTGGCCGGCCAGGACTATTTCAAGTCCGGCCTGAGCCTGACCAATGGCGTGAAGCTGACTTCCCTGTCCTCTCCGCAGTCAAGTTACGGCTCCAAGCCTTTTGTCCTGTTCACGCTGGAATGCCTGTATCCCGATAAAACCCGATGAAACGTTTATCCCCAGAAAAGCGCAACAAGCTGATCCTCGTGGTCCTGGCCACGCTGACCCTGATCGGGCTGGTTTATTTTCTTCTGATCGGCCCGCAGAACGAGCACAACCGGGTGCTGGCCGCCAAGACCAGCGGCGATCTGGCGGATTTGCAGAAGATGCAAAAGTCCCTCAAGCAGGCGTCCGCCACGGCTGTCACGGTGCAGGGAATCACGGCGCTGCTGAACAACGCTGAGGCGGACATGGCCACCGGGGATCCCTTTGCCTGGACTTATGACACCATCCGGCAGTTCAAGGTCAACCGGCATATTGATATCACCACCATCGGCCAGCCGGTGCAGACGGACGTGGACATGCTTCCCAACTTTCCCTACAAGCAGATCCGGTTTGAAATTTTCGGCAGCGGCTACTATCACGACATCGGCAAATTCGCCGCCGACCTGGAAAACAAGTATCCGCACCTGCGGATCATCGGCCTCACCATGGACACCGCCACCGCCGCCGAAGGGTCGAGCGAGAAGCTGGCCTTCCGCATGCAAATCGCCGCCCTGGTAAAACCCAACTCCTGACGCCATGAAAATTTTCCAGCCCATCTTCCCGCTCCTGGCCGCCGCCGTGTTCGTGGCGTTGGCCGGCAGGATCCAGGCGGGCGCCCCGGCTCCGGCATCGGCCTCGACCGGCATCGGGACGAACCAGTCCGTGTTCATCCTGCCGACCAGCGCCACGGAAGGACGCGACCCGTTTTTCCCGGAATCCACCCGGGCCATGGAGACGGCGGCGGCGGCGGCCAACCAGACCCACACGGTGGAAATCACCTCGCTGAAGGTTCCCGGCGTCTCCGGCTCGCCCGGGCATTATCTGGCCATCATCAACACCCACACCTTCGCCGTCGGCGAAGAAGGCGACCTCAAGACCGGCGGCGGCTCGGTGCACATCAAGTGCCTGGACATCACACCCGCCGCCGTCATGGTGGAAATCAACGGCCAGGTCCACCGGATCCCCGTGGAAGACAAATGAAAAAAAACTTTGCAAAAAAAAAACAAGCGGCAATAATCGCAACCAAGAGGCGGCATCATAAAAAATAAATCCAATCAACCTATGAAAACAACCTGCTACATCCTGCTGATCGGGCTGACCTGCGCGTTCGCGGCCATGGCCCAGACCAATCCCCCTTCAGCGGCACAGCCCGTTGACACCAACAGTCCCGCCGCCGCCGTGGTTGCCGCCCTGCCCGACGCCGGCACCAACGCGGTCGCCGCGGCCTCGGATGCCGCCCTCACGAACGCCCCTGCCGTGGCGGCCGTGGGCATACCGCACATCCGGTTCAACGACGTCCTCATCACGGTGGCGATCGAGAACCTCGCCCGGCTGGCCGGCATCAACTATATGCTCGATCCCAAGATCGGCTACGGGCTGCCCGACGCGAACGGCCAGATCAAGGTGGAGCCGACCCTTTCCATCAACTGGGAAAACATCACGGCGGAAAACGCCCTGCTGGCCCTGCTGGACAATTACAGCCTGCAGCTGATCCATGACAAGAAAACCGGCATTGACCGCATCACCCTGAAAGACCCGACCGCGCCGCCGCCGCTGTTCACCAAGGTCATCCAGCTCAAATACGCCGGCGTTTCCAACATGTTGGACGCCGCCCAGTCCGTGTTGACGGACAAACGCAGCAAGGTGCTGACGGACACGCGCAGCAGCCAGCTCGTGGTGGTGGCCACCGACCCGGAACAGCAGGCGGTGGAGACCCTCGTCAGCCAGCTCGACAAGCCCACGCGGCAGGTGCTGATTGAAACCCGGCTGATTGAAATTTCCACCAATCCCCGGACCCAAAAAGGTGTGGACTGGACAGGGACCTTGCAGGCACAGCAGGTCACCTTTGGCAACGGCAACTCCGCCGGCACTTTCACCACCACCTTTCCCGGCACCGGTTCCGGGGTCAACGGTTCAGGCAACCCCGTGTCGGGCGGTTCGTCCAGCACGGTTGGCTCGGTTGAAAACCTTGTGGGCGGCGGCGGATTTTCTTGGAACAGCAAGAGCGGCACGACGCCGGACATCGGCTTTTTGAACGCCAGCGGCCTGAGCGCGGTGCTATCGTTTTTGAATTCCTCGGCGGACGCCCAGATCATGTCCACGCCCCGCGTGGTCACCCTCGACAACGAAGTGGCCCATCTGTCAGTCACCCGTGGCTATCCGATTTTCAACGTCCAAGGCGGCAGTGCCAACAACGCCGGGGGTTCTTCGGTCACCTATTCCAACGTCGGCACCACGATTGATGTGACGCCCCGGATTTCAGCCAACGATTACATCTGGCTCAAGGTCATTCCGACCGTTTCAAGCTTCTTCGGCAATTTTTCCCAGACCACGGGTGGCGGTGGCACTGCCCAAAACGGGCAATCGTTGTCCCAAACCCTGACGGCACCGGTGTTTGACATTCGCACGCTGGAGACCCAGGTCTTGATTCCCAATTCCAACACGCTGGTTTTGGGCGGTCTGGTGCAGGATAATCCCAAAGGCACCTACACCAAGGTTCCGCTGCTGGGCGACATTCCCGGGCTCGGCTTCATGTTCCGCAGCGAGGACAAGGAGCTGACCAAGGACAACCTCCTGATTTTCATTACGCCGACGATTGTCAGGGACAGCGACTTTCAGCCTTCAAAATCGGGTGAATTCCTGAACAGCAAGCCGATTGCGCTGAAGCAGACCATGGATCCCAGCAAGGGCTGGGACAGCGCGCAACCCACCGGCGACTGGACCGACCCGCTCACTCCGGCCACCAAGTAAACGCAACAACCTTCATCCACCAAACGCCTATGAATGCGCCAACTTCAATCCGGTTGTTAAAATGCTGGAAGGCTTGCTGCTCCAGCGTCCTGGCCTTGTCGGTGGTTTTTATGCTGGCCGGCGCGGACGCCTTTGCCCAGGCCACCGTCACCACCCTGGCCAATACCTTTGGCAAGGCCGGCGCGGGGAAAGCGAGCACCAAGGGCGTGCTGACCACCACCGCAAAGTTCAACCTGCCGGCCGGCATCGCGCTGGACTCCTCCGGCACCTATATGTTTGTGGCGGATTACAACAACAACGCCATCCGGCTGGTCTATGACCTGGGCAACAAGGCCTCGAGCGTCACCTACAGCGTTTATACCAACAAGAACGGCATCAACCATCCTGTCGGCGTGGCCGTTGATCCCTACGACAATGTCTTCGTCCTGAACTACGGCACCAAGGGCGCCAACGGCAGCCTGATGGTTTTCAACGGCGATTATCTCCTTAATTACAGCCTATACGCCCCCCCCGACACGCGCGCCACTAATCTGGTCAATGCCGCCGGCCTGACCCTGGACTATGTGGACAACGCCTACATCACCGTCAAAAGCAACACCGTCTACCGGGTCACGCCTCTCGGCGTCACCACGGTCGTCGGCGTCATCACCAACGCCAAGACTTCGCTGACCGGCATCGCCTATCTGGCCGGCGGCCGGCTGGCCATTGCGGATGCCGGCAACAACGGCATCTGGCTGATGGATCCCGCCAACACCAACCTGTTCGCCAATGCGGTAAAATTGACGGGCTTCCATGGGACGAACGACATCATCGGGCCGGCCGCCATTGCCGCCTTCAATCATCCCCAAGGCGTCATCCAGGCCGGCAAAGGCGTCCTGGTGGTGGCCGATTACGGCAACAACAAGGTCAAGCTGGTGGCCACCAACGGCGCGGTTTCCCGGCTTTTTGGCGTCAGCTCATCCTATTGGAAAAACGTCAGAACCCTTGCCACCAAAGGCTGGAACGACGGCACTGTGAACCCGTTTGAGGCCTTGGACACCGTCCAGGCGCGCCAGCCGTATGGCCTGGCCATTGACGCCAGCGGCAATGTCTACGACACCGAAGACTACTACGACCTGCTGCGCGAGGCCACCGGCACCGGCCTGCTGCCGCCCCCGCCGCCGCCGCCCCAGGCGCCGAGCCTGAATGTCAGCGCCGGCTATGGACTGGTGAACCTGGCTTGGTCGTCGGTTCTTACTGCGACCAATTACAACGTGAAACGCTCCCTTACCAGCGGCGGCGAGGTGACCATCTTCAGCACGTCCGGCACGAGCTACACCGATACGAACGTGGTGGACGGCTCGACTTATTACTATGCCGTATCCGCCGTCAACAGCACGGGTGAAGGCATGAACTCGGCGGAGGCCAGCGCCATGCCGCTGTATTCCCCCACCCCGACCAACCTGACGGTCACCGCCACTAACTATACGTCGGTGAGTCTGGCTTGGGCGCCATCCGCCGGGGCCACCACCTACAACGTCAAGCGCTCCACCTCCACCGGCGGGCCTTACACCAATGTTGCCAGCACCGCCTCCCTGCTCTACACCGACACCGGCCTGGCTAACCACACAACTTATTATTATGTCGTGTCGGCGGTCAACCCCGGCGGAGAAAACCCGATCAATTCAGCGGAGGTCAGCGCCACCACCCTCACGCCGCCGCCGCCTTCTCCGGCCATCGGCTGGTTTGACTATGAAAATTTTGTCACCGTGTTCCATGCGGTCAGCGGCACACCTTACATCACACATAATGATTTGTTGTTTGCCATTGAGGAAAATTTCAGCGGCGCCAGCACCATATACACGACCGACGGCAGCAATCCAAGCGCGACGAATGGATACGGGGCTTCCCTATATGTGGACGGCCTGTCATACAATCCGCCGCTGCCCATTAGTGCCACGCCGGACTTGGTGATAAAGGCGTTGAACATCAATGCCGGCGGCAGCAGCGCCATTGTCACCGCCGAGTTTTTGTTTCAAACCGCCAACCCGACCATCAATGGCGTCAATGCCGCGCAGTTTACCATCAGCGACGCCACCATCGGCGCAAAGTTTCTTTACACCACCGACGGCAGCAACCCGCTGACCAATGTCAATGCGACTCTTGTCGATCCGGTCAACAACACGAATGCCCTCACGTTGTCGCTCCAGTTCCCGGCCAACACGAACATAATCCAGTTTGCAATCGCCGCCTTCAAGGCTAACTACTCAACCAGTTCGGTGGTATCCAAGGTGTTTTCCGTTGATAATTACCTTGCCAACGCCATCAACTTCGGCTTCGCCTCGGGTCCCGGCTCCTGCCAGTATGTCGCCTCCCCCGGCCAGTCCTTTGTGGTGCCGGTCGGCATGAGCCTTTTGCCCGGTGCGCCCCCCATTTATGGCCTGCAGTTCAACCTTACCCTCACCAACCTCACCACCAATGTCGTTGATCCGGAAACTATTTATTTCGAGTCTTTGGTCGGCAAGCCGGATGGATTAAATGACGGCTACTACGATCCTATTCCACCTTTTGTGTTCATCAGCACCAGCCAGCCCAATAATGATCCTGCTGCGCAGCCGTATGCTGGCGCCTGGTATCAAAGCCTGCAGTTTGCCAACACCAACAATCAGGATTTGCTCGGCGTCGGCTGGCTGGAAGTCAGAGGTCGCACCAATCTTTACAACACCTTGAACCAAAATCTGCTGACGTTTCCAATTAATGAAGGCACCGATCCAAGTGAAACACAGTCCCAGTTTGTCATTGGCGGATACTCTTTTGGCATTCCCACCAACGCCAATCCGGGCGACACCTACCAGATACAGATCAACCGTCCGTCGGCAACCACCTATCCCACCTTGGCTTCGTATGGAATACCGGTATATATCGCCGCACCAGCCGACACCAACCTGCTTGGGCCCGGTTCCGTCAACGCGCTGAAAAACGTCACCATCGGGCAGCTCAAATACCTTGTGGGCGATGTCTATCCTGCCAACTGGTTTAACGCCGGCGATTTCGGCTCGTCGAACCTGGTCAACATTGATGTCATCCGGGTGTTCGACTTTGCCGCCTATCCCGTCGGCGCCCCCCCGGTCTATTCCGACCTGTTTGACGCCCTGGACTCCAGCGGCAACATCGGCATACTGGACACCAACATCGCCGATGCCAATTACGGCTATTATACCAACACCGCCACTTATCCGGCCACCAACATTATTTTGAATGCGGTGACCAATTACACCGACTCCTATGTCTTTGACACCAACGCCAACAGCTATGTGCTGGCCACCAACGATGTCAGCTTCATTGATAACTATACCAACGTCATTTACCTGACCACCTATCTGGTTGGCGTGCCTTACACCATCACCAATGTTTATTACCCCGTTCCGCCGGGACTGCCCACGACGAACATCGTGCAGACCGGCTATGTCGCCAACATCGCCCCGGCCTTGAGCGGCCTGTTTGATGGCAACAACACCAACATCAACCAGGTCGCCTTCGGTGATGGTGTCCTGGATGTCTGCGACGTCTTTGTCACCTATCGCCGCTCCTTGGATTCCAGCCTGACCTGGTATGAACGGTTCTGGAACAACGGCCAGCGCGTGGCGGACACCGGGAACACCAATCACGCCGCCGCCCATGTCCTCAGCCGGCTGGCGAGCGCCAACTTGGTTATCGCCAAGGATCTTAATTCTCCCACCTCCTCGGCTCCGCCGCAGGTCACCTTTGCCGCCGGCGCTGTTCAAGGCGCGGCCGGCCATGTGGTGTCGGTTCCCATCACGGCCACCATCCAGGGCAACTATCCCCTGCGCCTGCTCATGTTGAACCTTGACGTGGTGCCCCAGGCCGGCGCTTCCGCGCTCACCACGGCGGTTCAGTTCGCCCAAACCGCCACGACACTGGGCACGCCATACCTCGCCCAATCGGCCGGCAACGGCAACTACGCCGTCGCCTGGCTCAACAGCGGCAATGCCGGCGTCACCGGCACGGTCACCATCGGCAGCCTGTCCGTGGCCATTCCGGCCGGAGCCGCGTCCGGCAGCACCTACACCGTGACTTTTGAACACGCCTCCGCCTCGCCCAACGGCCTGGCCTCCTTCCCGGTTCTGGCGACGCCCGGCACCATTACGGTTCATTAAACGGCGATAAAATCACCAGCGGCGTGTCCAACCGGACACGCCGTTTTTATTGGTGCAAGCCGGCCGCGTGAAGAAACCACTGCCGCAATTTTATAGTTTTGCCGCCGCCACCCGGCGCAGATACTCGAAAGAATAGATGCCTGTGTTATGCCCGTCCGCCCAGACCGGCTGGATGGCATAGCCGCCCACGCTGGAAATTTTTACCAGTTCAAAAGAATTTCCAGCGAACGGCTTTTCCGGGTTCTTGTAAAGGTTGCCGAGAATGTCCACCTCGCCCTTGCAGCCGGCGCAGGGGCACGCGCGGCGCAATTTTTCCAGCGGGATAAAATCCTCGCCGCCATCGTCCCACCGGATGGCCAGTTCGCCGCCGATGTGCTGGATGTCGAGCGGCCGCATCAGCGCCTCCCAATCCGCCGCTCGAAGGCGGCCAAAGTTTCCGGGCTGACGTGGTGCTCGATGCCCTCGGCATCCATCAGCGCGACTTTTTTTGAGACGCCGAGCGACTGCAAAAACGCCACCACCGTCTCATGGCGCAGCTTGCTTTCGGCGGCCAGCTTGCGGCCGGCGTCGGTGAGGAAAATCGCCCGGTAAGGCCGGGTGTTCACATAGCCCGCGCGCTTGAGCCGCGCCAGCGTGCGGTTGACGGTCACATGGGTCACGCCCAGCCGGCGCGCAAGATCCACCACGCGCGCCTCGCCCACGGTCGCCGCCAGGTCGGCGATGGCCTCGGCATAGTCCTGCGCGATTTCCACGGCATGATCGCAGCGCAGGCGGCGGAAATTTTCCGCCTGCGGCACCGGCGGGCGCGACGGCGGCACGGCAGTTTTTGGGGAGCGCGGCATAGGCAGGCAACAATCAACCCGAAACGGCAGGTTTAGTCGAGGTTTTAATTTGTAACTTAGGCTACATTTGTGTTGACCCACGGAATTTCAGGTTGTATCACTGGCTACATCTTTTTATTCATGATGCAACATAAATTGCTTCGGGGGTCGGCCGCCGGCCTGCTGCTTTCGCTGGCGATCCTGGCTGCGGCGGCGCAGGAAACCAATTCCATCCCGCCGGACAAAAGCGGTTGCAGCCTTTTTCGCCCGGTGCCGGAAAATGCCCTGCGCGAACTGAATCCCGACCGTCCCGATGAGACGGAATCGCCCTTCACGGTGGACGCCGGCCACTATCAACTGGAAATGGATTTTGCCAATTACACCTACAACCGGAAAGACAGCACGACGACGGAAGCCTGGAACATCGCGCCGTTCAACCTCCGCATCGGGCTGTTGAACCAGTTGGAGCTGAACCTGATTTTTGACAGCTACCTGCACGTCCACACGGACGACCGCATCGCCGGAACTTCAACCACGCAGTCCGGCGCGGGCGATCTTACCACGCGGCTGAAAATCAACCTCTGGGGCGATGACGGCGGCAAAACCGCTTTTGCGCTGCTGCCGTTTGCCACCTTTCCGACAGCCACCGACCATCTGGGCAACAATGCCGTGGAGGGCGGGATGATTCTTCCGCTGGCAGTGAAATTGCCGGAGGATTTCGACCTGAGCCTGGAAACGGCGGCCAGCTACATGAAAAATAATGACGGCGGCGGCTATCACGAAGAATTCATCGCCTCGGCCAGCGTGGATCACAACCTCATCGGAAAGTTGAGCGGGTATGTGGAATTTTACAGCGACTTCAGCACGGAAAGCCATTCCGGATGGATCGGGACGGCGGACGCCGGCCTCGAATTATTGGTGACGGAAAATATGCAGCTCGACTGCGGCTGCAATTTCGGCGTGACCCACGCGGCGGAGCAATTCAATCCATTCGCCGGGATCACGATCAGGTTTTAGTCATGAACCACACCAATCCAGATTCCGGGACAGAACCTGAATCCGGCTGGCGCAAGCCGGCGGGACAGGCGTCGCTGAACGAAGTTCACCGCAGCATCCTCGTGCCGGTGACGGCCTCGTTCTGGCGGAAGCTGTTTGCATTTTCCGGCCCCGGCTTCCTCATCGCGGTCGGCTACATGGATCCCGGCAATTGGGCGACCGACCTCGCGGGCGGCGCGCAGTTCGGCTACACGCTGCTGTCCGTCGTCATGATTTCCAACCTCATGGCGATCCTGCTCCAGCATTTGTCCATCAAACTCGGCGTCGCCACCGGCCGCGACCTGGCACAGGCCTGTCGCGACCATTATTCGACGCCGACCGTCTGGTTTCTCTGGATTCTTTGTGAAATCGCCATCGCCGCGTGCGACCTCGCCGAGGTCGTCGGCTCAGCCATCGCGTTGCAACTGCTCTTCGGCATTCCGCTGGTCTGGGGCTGCGTCATCACGGCGGCGGACGTGGTCGCGGTGCTGTTTTTGCAGAGCAAGGGATTTCGTTACATCGAGGCCTTGGTCATCACACTCATCGCCACCATCACGGCCTGTTTTGCAGCGGAACTTTTTTGGTCGAAACCTGGTTACCTCGGAATGCTGATGGGCTTTGTCCCCGGCCCGCAACTGCTCACCAACCCGGACATGCTCTACATCAGCATCGGCATCATCGGCGCGACGGTCATGCCGCACAATCTTTACCTGCATTCTTCAATTGTCCAGACGCGCAAGTTCGAGCAGAACACCGAAGGCAAACGCGAGGCCATCAAGTTCGCGACGATTGACTCGACTGTGGCGCTCATGTTCGCGCTGCTCGTCAATGGCGCCATCCTCGCGCTCGCGGCGGCGGCGTTTCACTGGTCGGGACATCGGGACGTGGCGCAAATCCAGGACGCCTACAAATTGTTGAGCCCGCTGCTCGGTGTCGGCGTGGCGAGCATCCTCTTCGCCGTGGCGCTGCTGGCATCGGGACAAAATTCCACGCTCACCGGCACGCTCGCCGGGCAGGTCGTGATGGAAGGTTTCGTGAACATCCGGCTGCGCCCGTGGCTGCGGCGATTGATCACGCGGCTGATTGCCATCGTGCCCGCCGTGTGCATCATCGGATTTTTTGGTGAAAGCAAGACCACGCAGTTGCTCGTCGCCAGCCAGGTCGTTCTTTCAATGCAGCTTGGCTTTGCCGTCTGGCCTTTGATGCGGTTTACCGGCGAAAAGGCCAAGATGGGGCAGTTCGCGAACCGGCGGTGGCTGAAAATTCTCGGCTGGACGACCACCGCCGTCATCATCATCCTAAACGTGAAGCTGCTGTTTGACACCTTCATGCCGGCGGTCGTGTTGAAGGCGTTTTACGGGCATCTTGGACTGCCCGTGCCAGCCCAATAGCCAGCCATGTATAAAAAAATTCTCATTCCGCTGGAAAACAGCGCGACGGATCAGGCCATTCTCGGCCACATCCGGCCGCTGGTGAAACTGACCGGGGCGAAACTGCTGCTGCTGCACGTCGCCGACGGCTGGGTCGCGCGCAATTTCAACCAGCTCAAGCTCGCCGAGTCCGAAGAGATGAAAACCGACCGCGCGTATCTGGAGAAAGTCGCCGACCAGCTTCGCGGCGAGGGATTTTCAGTGGAAACCGTGCTGGCGCTCGGCGACCCGCCGGCGGAAATCATCAAGGTCGCCGAGGCTGAAAACTGCGATTTGATTGCGATGGCCGGACACGGCCACCGTTTTTTTGGCGACCTGTTTCACGGCAGCACCATCACCCAGGTGCGGCACGACACGCACATTCCCCTGCTCGTCCTGCGCGCGAAAAAATCTGAAGTTATTTCGTGACCGGCCGGCTCACGTCCTTCAGCCGCTCACGCACCATGTCGGCGCGGATCAAATCGCGTTCTTCGGCCGTGAGCTTGTCGGAAACCTGCTTCTGCAAATGCGCCGGCTGCGTCGTCAGAAAAAGCTCGTCCACCAGCGCGCGCTCGGTGCCAGGAAATGAGCCGATGTCAATGCCCAGCCGCAGGAACGAAAGCTGGTTCATCGTTTCCTTCGAGGAAATACAGTGGGCATTGGCCAAAATGCCGTAGGCGCGTCCGATGTGGTTGAAGACATTTTTCTTTTTTTTCTCCAGCAGCGTCTGCCGCGCGTTTTCCTCGTGCTCGATGATCTGCGACAGCACTTTTTCCAGCCGCTCCACGATGGCCGTCTCGCTTTCGCCCAGCGTCATCTGGTTCGAGACCTGGAAAATATTTCCCAGCGCCTCCGTGCCTTCGCCGTAAAGCCCGCGCACCGCGAGGCCGAGCTTGTTCACGGACTGGATGATTGGATTGATCTGCTCGGCGAGAACGAGTCCCGGCAAATGCAGCATCGCGCTCACGCGGATGCCCGTGCCGAGATTCGTCGGGCACGCGGTCAGATAGCCGAGCTCGTTGTCGAAGGCGTAATTTAATTTCTTCTCCAGCGCGGAATCCAGCCGGTCAATGGCGTTCCACGCCTCGCGGATTTGAAAACCGGGACGCAGCGCCTGCATCCGCAGATGATCCTCCTCGTTGATCATCACGCAGAACGACTCCTCGCGGTTCAGCACGAGGCCGCTGCCGACATTTTTCGCGGCGTGCTCGCGGCTGATGAGATGCCGCTCCACGAGCACCTGCTTGTCCAGCGCGGTCAAATTGTCCATCGCCTCGGCAAAGGAATCCGCCATTTCCGGCAGCGCGCCCACCGCCGGCAAAACGGCCTCCAAGATTTTCACGCGCTCCGGCTTTTTCGCCCAGCCGGGAAAGGCGAAGTCGCGCAGGTTGCGCGCCAGCCGCACGCGGCTCGACATCACGATGCGGTCGTTCGGGCCGTGCTGCTGCGCGGCCTGTGACGGCGAAATTAGAAATTGATGCAGGTCTTTCATTTTGCCGTCTTCGCCGGAGCCGCGCCGCTCAAGACTTTGATTTCATCGCGCAGCGTCGCCGCCGTCTCGAAATCCTCCGTCTCGACCGCCTTGTTCAATTTTTTCTGGAGCTGTTTCAGGCGGTCGCCGGTCTCGCGCGATTTACGCAATGCCTCCGGCGCCTTGCCCGTGTGCCGCACGCCCTTGTGCATGGATTTGAGCAGGCCGCCGAGACCTTCCGCGAACGTCTGATAGCATTCCGGGCAGCCGAGCCGGCCGGACTTCTTGAAATCCGCTTGCGAAAAGCCGCAGCGCGGACATTTCAATAATTCTGCGCCCGCCGCCGCCGGATCCAGTTCCTGCGACGCGCCGAGGCCGAGCATCAAGTCCGCCATCGCGAAGCTCGTCGGGTCAGTGATGCCCTTGGCCTTCGCGCAGTCCTCGCACAAATCCAGCTTCTGCATCTTATCGCCCACGATCTGGGTCAGATGCACGGTGGCCGGTTTTTCTTTGCACACGCAGCATTGCATATCACTTATAAATCGGCTCGCCGGAGACTTTCGTCAAGGCGTGGTATTCCGCAATCAATTTCAGCGACAGCGCGCCGGGCTGGCCGGAACCAATCACGCGGCCGTCAATCTTGATCACCGGCATGATTTCCGCGCCGGTGCCGGTCAGAAAACATTCGTCCGCGTTGAACAAATCGTAGCGCGTCAGGTTCGTCTCGCAAACTTTCACGCCGAGCTGTTCGGCCAGTTCCATCACCGTGCCGCGCGTGATGCCGTAAAGCGCGCCCGCATAATTCGGCGGCGTGTGCAACGTGCCGTTCTTGATGATGAACAAATTATCCGCCGTGCATTCGGAAACAAAGCCTTCGGCGTTCAACATCACGGCCTCTTCCACGCCGGCGTTGTTCGCCTCGATCTTGGCGAGAATGTTGTTCAGATAATTCAGCGACTTGATGGCCGGATTCACCGCGCTGTGCAAATTGCGAACCGTCGGCACGGTCACAATGTCCATGCCGCGCGCGTAAAGTTCCGCCGGATAAACTTGAATCTTGCCGGCAATGATGATGACGCACGGCTTTTTGCAACTGCGCGGATTCAAGCCGAGCGTGCCGATGCCGCGCGTGACGATGAGCCGGACGTAGCAGTCGCGCAATTTGTTCGCGCGGATGGTTTCGACCGTGGCCTGCAGCATTTGCGCGGGCGTCAGCGGGATTTCCAGCAGAATGGCCTTGGCGGAATAATACAGGCGGTCAATG
>Ga0316226_1002119_pt1 | contig 19420 bp, 16 predicted proteins | sample TBH18017metaG_FD_206009 | JGI IMG/M metagenome (GOLD analysis project Ga0316226, IMG submission 206009) | Freshwater microbial communities from Trout Bog Lake, Wisconsin, USA - TBH18017 | ecosystem: Environmental > Aquatic > Freshwater > Lake > Hypolimnion/Profundal zone | place: USA: Wisconsin...
CAACTCCGCTCTACAAACCCAGTTCCAGTTGCGTGGAAAACAGCTCTTCGATCAAATCGGGTTTCTGAACCTGGAGGTAACAACCGATAGCGATCAACACCTGAGAGACGCCTTGATGGGCAATGAGCACTGGGGACGGAAGGACCAACATGTCCAGGGAATACTGGTCGGCCATTCGTCTCCGGAAATCACCAACCGTTACTACAATCATCTAAATGACGTTTTGCTCGGCACCCTGGTACGTCAGAAAAGGGATACGGTGCCGGTCTCTCTTGCGGCGGTAGCAATGCTTGCCGGGCTGCGGCAGTCATGGGCCGGTGAGCTGCTGGCAAAGAGCGGTGCCGGACATCCCCTAGGCGGCCTAGTAAAGGTCATGTCCAAAAAATATGCCGACGCTCTTGCCCATCCCCTCCTTGCCCGGTCAGCCCCGCTGTCGATTTCTGCCATCGAGATACGGGAAAAGGTAAAACTGCCTGCTTTGGAGGATGTACTGACCCTGGACGTGGCGCGGGAACTCAGGCGGGGCGAAGGCAACTGGGACTTTGCCTGCCAGGTTTATGAGCGAGTTAGACGTATGGAAGGAAAACGTTTCCGAACGGTAGCTGGAATTATACAAGAGATGGGCCGGCAGATGGAAAACAGCGGCAGGCGGTGGCGCGGTCCGGTATATGCGGGTATCACAGAGCTAAGGTCTGTACTCACTACAATGGAGGAAATTGGCGTGTCAGCTGAATCAGTTTTACTGGTCCATCACCCCCGGCGCGGCCAACTCAGCGATGAGCAGGCCGCGGCACTCAAGTTATGGAAGGAGCGGATTGACATGCCGACAGTTGGCTGGACTCTTGGCGAAACTGCCAACGCTTCAGCTCCCAAAAAAGGCATCATGGAGTTGCGAGTTGGCAACTCGGGAGCCGAGGGGATGCAAGTTGGAAAACTGGTACCTGTTAGCCGAGGTTTCGAAATCGCAATCAGGCTGTTGGCCAAAGTTTTAGCTACCGTTTACTAGGAGTTCCCGAAGTCCCAAGCACTGCCAGTCAGTGCCATGAAGAATGTTTTTTCTTTCCAGCCAATTTTCTCACGCCCGGTACGGGCGATGGCTCCGGGGTGGGATCACTCTCGGGAGGAAAGAACTCGAACTGAACGTCTTGGCTCTGACGAGCCCGTCCCACAACTTCAAGAATCTTGATTGTGGTTTTATTGAGCAAGGGATCTTGTAAAATTGAGTAACGTGCCACTATGATATCTCCGTGCAGGATGCCGTTCTCTTCGTTACCCTCGGCAGATTTGAGACTTTCAAGAAACCCGAGGGCCTCAATTTCTACCAGCATGGGACGATTGGAAAGATAGCCAGAAAGTACGGCCCTCCATTTTTTGCTGTCACCAAAATCTATGTGGCATAATTCAAATCTACCTACCAAAGAAATTTCCTCTATTGGGGGGAGCCACTCCACTAGAGGTGGTTTTTTGCTGAACGCGACTTTCGGTGAATCAACCAAACTATCAACGGTGATAGGTGTTGAGGCTCCATTTTTTGAAAAATAGAGCCAGAAATGATTCACAATCCGTGCAAGGGCAATTTTGTCCAAACTTGAATGGGTCAAAACGTCCAGGAACTCCTGTGATTTCAATTCTTCCTGAGTCTGGTACACCAGATCAGACACCTTTTTCAGCAGTTCGTCCAAATCTGATGTCGTCTCTATCCGCAGTAGGGATGACAGTACCAGTTCCTTGCCCGTTTTCAGATACAGTCTCAATATGGTCCCTATTTCGCCTTCGTAGGCCGTCTGTTCCTTAATTGTCACCAGATCCGAAAAAGTGCTGTCTAGCAAGGGATAGGAAATCTGTTGCTTTAGCACTTTAAAGTGGGATAGCAGGTAATGGTCAAGCAGAAGCAGCAGATGGAAAACCTTTGCCAGTATACTAAAATAGCGGCTTGTTCTCCCGCCGGGTTCCTGCACCGAAAAACTGAAGTATCTGCTGTGCTCCATAAGACATCTCCTTTTTAGTGGCTCCGTTTGGGGAGTTTATTTGCTAAAAATACTAGCACCGGCTAGAGTATGTTGCGGAAATAAAGAGTCACTTTGTTCCTAATGTGCGAACCAAGAGGGCTGAGGCCAAATCGACCCGTTTAGTTCCCGAGCCCTTGATAACGCAAGCTGGCTTAATGACCGATAAAACGTTGTCCTTAATTTCGAGAATGCCGACTCCCTCCGGAACACCTGAAAGATCATCGAATGCCGGAATTTGGGACGAATGAAATACTGAATGATTAAACACCCAAAGATGATCGCAGTATTCCAAAGGTTTCTTGTATGTATCCGGAGATTCTAACGTCCTAAAGCGAATGCCATGATAAAGGAGAACTCCATTTTTGGGTTTTACCACGACAACTGCAGCAAAAAGGTATCCTGGGTTTTTAGGGAAGCCTTCTGGGTTTATATGGACAAAGACCTTGTAAAGGGTATGTGTACTGATTCCTGTCCAGTGTGGCCCAGCAGACTGAAATGCCTCAAGAGTGGCTGCTTCCATAACCGACCGAAATTGAGAAGGATCTTTTCGATTTATCCGAGGAGGTGTGACCCCGCGTCCGCGGGCCGTTTGCCCCCGAAGAACTGGACGGTACGTTTCCCAGACACTCCTTAATTCTGCTCGTTTGGCTTCCCCTGTAAATACTTTTTGAGCATATTCAGCAAAAGTCTCCTCAGGCGCTACACGTTCTAGCTTGGCCAGTAGTTCAACATTTTCAGGGCTTACATCGTCAGGCATATCCTCGAGAGATGGAACTTTAATATTTCGTTCCTCGAGTTGATTCGTAACCTGTATCACAAAACGCCCTGAAGAGAGGATACGCCAAAGCATTGCCGGTTTCGTATGGATTTTCGGAGCAATCTGCTCAATCCAGCGCGTAAATGAGGCCGCATCATTTTGCCAATATTTTGTTCTCTCAACGGAGTCGAGCAGCAAAAAGAGATTGCCCCAAGAGCGACTCACGCCCTCTTCGACCAAAAAGAGCTCTTCACTAATCTGCCAGGGAAACTTGAATTTTTCGTTTTGTCGAGTAATCATGGTGGTAATAATAGCACCGGCTAGAGTAAAGTCAAGAATTTTGTTCGAACATAATCCGGCGCTGAAAGCTAAAGTTGTTATTTGTTGCCTTACATTAATTATTTGGGGGGGAGAATGGTTGAACGCGTTAAGCAGGGTAGGGAACGGCAACCTTGCCAAGGTCTGACCTGTCTTCGCAATAAGGGCGTGGTATAGGTCAATGGTCGCATGTCAGCATGTCCAATTAGGGTATTCAAACTTTTATACTATTTGATCTGTTACATTTTCTTCTACAAACAAGCTAAAACTAGCGCCATTCCGGTCTGTCTCCTTATTTTGCGTAGAATGGGGGGCTGGGGGACGCAAGCCCGCAATCAGCAACGATTATCTCAGGGAACTGGGACTGTTCGATCTGGGCAGGGTACGGACGGCGGCAACCCCGTCGGTTAAACGAGGATAGAATGAACATGAGCCGTATACGAGGCCCGTACGTACGGTTCTGTGAGAGGGATGAGGCGATCCTGATCAGTTCGCCTCACCCTACTCGATCTTTCCTCTCCGTGTTGCCCTTAGCTGCCGCATCAAGCAGGCAGTCGGGACAGTCAGAGGAAGTCCCGCACTGTGTGTCGACAGCCTGCTCAACTGCGCTGGGATTTCCGCCGGGCGAGGAGGGTCATGCCGGCCAAGAATCCGCACAGGATCAGAGGCAGGGTCCCCGGTTCCGGGACGGGCGAGGGGACGAAGGGGGTGTAGTTGTAACTGATCGCCGCGGAACCGGAGGTCAGGAAGTTAGGGGTGGTGGAGAGGGTGCTCCCCGAGACGTGGAGGTTGGTGTCCGAATAGGCGCTCAAAGCAAGCAGGAAGTTGCCGCTCCCGATGAAGAGCTGCTTCTCCAGTTGGGTCAGGTCGGCGTAGGCGAGGGTGGTGCTGCTGGTATCCTCGGACTTTTGCGCACTTGTGCTGCCGGACACCTTACCGACAAGGGTGAGTGGAGCTCCCTTCGAGGCGATGTTCAATGACGGCTCTGCCGTCGCCAGGAGGGTGCCGGTTCCCGGTATGGTCAGGTCCATTGCTGCGGCGATGGTCCCGTAGACAGAACTGGTTCCAGAGGCATTTGAGTAGGCAAGATTGCCGCTGACGACACTGTCATTGAGGGTTATGGTGACGGAGTTGAGCGTACCTAGAGACGCGTTGAACTTCTGCAGTGACAAATTCGTACTCCAGTCTGTCAAGGCCGGACCGTAGCTTGCGTTGGTTGTAAAATCCATGGTACTTGCCTGAACTTGCACTGCCAGGCCCAGCAACAATCCAGCTCCCACAGACAATATCACATTCTTTTTCATTGTGGCCTCCTTTATTGCCCTGTCCTATTTGTATATCAAGCGCCTTCTAGATATCAATATCAATATTTTGTGCCTGCTGGAAAAACAGTGCCAGTGCTTACGATCCTTCCGGACAGTCATCATGCCGCGAGGTACTGCTGGCAGGCGGTTGCTCCCCTGCCGGAACGCTGCGCAGGTATTGCGTCACGACCTGCAAGGGAGTCCTCCCCCGGCAGGGGAATCCATCCTGCCCTAGTTCCGTGTTGTAGCGCTCGAGCCACTCGGCCAGAGCGCCGGACACCTGCTCCTGGCCGGCCCCACCGCGCAGCTCGGGCAGGAGCACAGCGTCCCGCAGGCGGTGCCACACCTGCTCGATGAAACCGCTGGACTTACCTCCTAAGCCGTGCCTCCTGTGGTGACCAATCCGGAGCCGCACCAGGCTGTCCTGATAGGGGTGCGGCTTCCAGCCGCCGAATTCGCATCCGGTGTCGGTGTGAAGTTCAGTCAGCTCCAGCCCACGGACCGCGAAAAATGGGACCAACTCCTCCTCAACCAGTGCGGCTGCGGCCTGGGGGTGCCTCCCGGTCTGCAGCCGGCAGAAGGCGTAGTTGGAAAAGGTATCCACCGCGATCATGAAGTACAGGCGGCCCAGAGCCCTGGACCTGCCGGCGAAGACGGTCCCCTGGTGGACCAGTTCACCGGGCCGGGATGCCGGCGCCGGATACTCCCTGAAGCAGGGGTTGCCACTTTCCACGCAGGCGCGCTGGTGCGCTGTGAGGTAGAGCTCGCCCCGCAGCGCCAGCTCTTCCAGATGACGCAGGCGCTGGCCCTGTGAGCCAAGGGCGCGCAGGGTGAGAATCTTTTGGATCATGGATTCCGACAGGGAGATGCCCGCGCCGGCCAGCAGGCTCCGCAGCGAACGGCAGCCTCGCTCGGGGTGCAGCAGGGAGAACTCAGCCACTCGGTCGGCGTCCCCCGGCGGCGTGGCGCGCGGGTGGTGCCGATGCACCGGAGGGAGATCCGCCAAGCCGGAGAGCCCCTGTTCGCGGAAGCGGCGGCGATACTCGTAAAACTGGCTTCGGGACATGCCTCCCTGCCGGCAGGCGCTGCTCACGCTGCCGAGCGTTTCCGCCAGTTGCAGCATGCCCAGGCGCAGCAGTAAGGTTTGCATTTCGGAGCTGTCGGTCATGCGCGCTCTCCTGTTGGGCTGCAGCAGGCACAAATCTGGCGCAGCTACTCCTCCGGCGTAGGACTGGTTGGCGGCACAGGTTCAGGGACCTTTCGGCAGAAAACGACAAAGCTGCGGGTAGCAACCGGCCGCGAATTGCAGCGCCGCCAACTGCTGTTCCCCCGTCGCAGCGCCGGGCAGGGAAATCCTGATGAATGCGGCATCCCGTCGACGGTACAACAGGGCATTTCGCAATTGCCTCAACCTCACCAGGTACTCATCGCACAGGTTCTCCCCGCCGACCCGGAACCAGTAAAGGATCAGCTCCCGCTGTGCTCCCTTGCCGTAAACCGCCCCCTCCAGGGAGACCAGCGTCCCTTCCGATTGCACCTGGACGGTTTCCTGGGAAATTCGCTGCCATCCGGCGCCGGGGAGGCAGTTCCTGGGCGAGTGGATTTCCCCGCTTCCCCCCCCTCCGTGATACCCGAGATAGAGCGTGAGATCGCCGAAGCGCGGGTGGTGGTAGCTGCGGAGGAGGTAGTCAGTGGGCCTCAGTAACGCCAGGGTTTCCGGGTCAAGCGAGTCGCAGGAGGAGAGCCGCCAGTTGCCGATGCTGGCAGGGAAGTCGGCCAGCGGCGCCGCCAGCGGCACCGCACGCTCCGGTCGCCAGTTCTCCCCCGCCGCGGCCAGGGCCAATATCAGGTAGACCAGCAGAAACATCCAGGTCGCGATCCTCCCGCCGGTATCCCCCTTCATGATTTGCCTCGCAGCAGCATCCCGAAGGCTGCCAGCAGGACGGTGCCCGCCGCAAACACCGCGAGCCCTGCAGATTCGTGGAAAAAACCTCGTGCCGCCTCCCCCCCCCAGTGCTGGGCCAGCAAGCCGGTCAGCACCACCCGCAGGGCGTTGGTGCCGATGGCGAGCGGCACGGCTGAAGCGGCTATGGCCCAGCGCCGCCAGGGAGTCGTGCCGGCTGCCCAGGCGAAGGCGATCGACAGGGCCACCAGCGAGGTGAGGGAGCGGATTCCGCTGCAGGCGTCCGCCACCTCGAGCGTCACGTTAGGGAACAGGAGGATGTTTCCCTCGCGCAGCACCACCACACCCATCCCGTTCAGGCAGGCGACCGAGATCCCGGTGACCAGCTGCTTGAGCGGGAAGGCGACTGCGTCATACACGAGGTAGGGAAGCGGCACCATCAGCAGCAGGTAGCCAAGCGGCATCAGGACCCTTCGTAGCGGAGCTCTGCCGAAGAAAAAGAGGAACAGACCGGCCAGGAGGGGTATCAGGGAGCAGCGCATGGTGAAATGTTCCGAGGTCAACTGCCCCGCAGCAAGCAGCAGTAGGGAGGCTACCACCAGCACGATCCCTCCGGCGTCAGGGGCCGCCGGCAGTGCGGCCAGTTCGGCGCGCCGTGCATAGACGAACCATACTGAGATCAGGGGTACCACAAACCCGTGGGAATAGTTCGGATCCCGGTACCACTGGAGCACCATGCCTCCCGCCACCGAGGCGTAGACGGCTCCGGTCAGGAGCGCCACCCCAAGAAACCAGAAACGGTAGCGTCTAAGTGCGTGGGAAACTGTCATGGTCGTGGTCCTGAGGCTCCTGGATAAAGTGGCAAACCGCTTCCGGCCAGCCCGGATAGCTGACAGTAACCCAAATGTGCAGCGGAGCGCCGCTCGAATCGCACTGACAGGAAATGCCCTGACAAATTGGATGTTTATCCGCTGAACCGCTTGCGACCGCTAGCCAGTTAGGGAATGTCGGTGGTCATTTTGCCCTCTGCACTGAAGGCTCCCGATTCGGTCAAAGACGGCACCGGTGGAAAGCCGTAGCGTTGACTCAAATTTGCGGCCCTGTCGCCCGATGAAACACGTGCGAGCCCGCTTCAGTCCAGATCGGAGCCGGCGCCGTGGGATTCGGCCGGCGCCGGTGGTTCAAGGGATGACACCATGGAAAAATCACCTGCGGCAACCCGGGGGGGACGGACGCTTTTCGCCTTCTCTTTCGGGAGCAGTGCAAGCCACCGGAGACGGTGGATGCTCGTCAGCATACTTTTTTGTCTGCTGCCATTGCCCGGCGCTTTCGGCGCCAGCGAAAACCTGTTGCCTAACCCCTCCTTTGAGGAACTGAAGGCGCCCGACCAGTTCGGGCGGGCCTTTAGGGGGGGGCGGCTGGGTGTACGATACCCCTGCCCGGCTGGCGGTCGGAAACCTGGGACGCACCGGTTCCCGCTCCTGCGAGCTGAGTGCGAAGCAGGGGGGAAAGGTTCGGCTCCTGTCGGAGAAGCTGCACCTCGCCCCGGGACGCTACCGGGTGCAACTGCACCCGCACGGCCCGAGTATCGGCAAGAAGGGGCGCTGGGGACGGGCGCTAGACTTCTCGACCGGCTACGACAACCGCTACCATGCGCTGGGCCAGGTGGGGAGCTTCGGCTGGACTGCGGTGAACTACGTTTTCGAGATCGGCCACCCGGTGGACGACTTCCGCCTTTCGGTCGGGCTTTGGGAGGGAGGTTGGCTCTGGATCGATGACGTCGCCCTGGAAACGGTGGGGGCGGAGGCCCCCATCGCCCCCCCCCCGGCGGCGGATATCACCTGTCCGCCCAGTCCTTGGTTTCGATCCCGCGGCCCTAGGACTGGTCGGGCTACGACAGCCTCCGGTTCGAGGTGTACAGCCCCTCCGATGCGGCGCTCCCTCTCCTGGTCGAGATTTGCGATACTTAGACCAAGGGGTACTGGACCCAGGTGAACTACACCACCGTGCCGCTCCCGGGCGAAGCCTCTGAGTTTCGGTAATCTCGGCCTGAGGCGCCTCGACACCGAGAGGGCCCTCTTCGAGGGGCTGCGGGCCTTTGACTTCGGACCGGTGGACGCGCCGGTCATGCCGGGGTTCACCTGCGCCACGGGCGCCATGAGGTACGAACCCGGGCGCGGTTTCGGCTGGGGGGCGAGCGAGGGGATGCGCAGCGGGTCCTTCAGGGTGGATCTCCCCAACGGCAGGTACCACGTGATCATGAACATCGACTCCCCCAACGGCTACGGGGGGGATGTGTCGGCTTACCGGAACAGGCGCGTTTTGTCAAATGGCCGGCCTGAGGCCGCCAAGGCGGCGGGCTTCGCCAGCGCTGACGATTTCCTGGAAGTGACCTAGCAGGCCGTTGACCGGCATGCCCTTTCCCAGGGGTGGCTGCCGGTCGCCTGGAACATCTGCGATCAACCGCAGGGGGATTCGCTCGCCGGTGCGACGCGCAACGCCCTGGCCCACCGCAGGGCCGCCGAGGAGCTGAAGCTCACAACCTTCATGGGGGCCACCTCCCTCAGCAGGGACCTAGCCGCAGGCCCGCGCCTTGGGCTGGTGCAGGCGTTGCCAGTGCCCGCGCTGATCCGCCACGACCTGGGCTCCCTGCAGGCGGTTGCCCGTGCGGGGAACCGGCTTTCCTACTATAATGACGGCAACCGCTGGACCTATGGCCGCTACCTGAAGATGCTCGTGGTGCGGCACAATCTGGAGCTACGCCTCGCCTGGCACTTCAACAACACGGCAGGGGACCCCTACTACGCGCTGGACTGCCGGGAGGATGACTACTGCTGGTACAATACCAACGCCCGCCAGGAGATGGTCGCTGCTGCGTCCCGCGGCGGCAGGTATGGCCCTGACCTTCGCCCCGCCGGGGACCGGGGATGCCCAGGATTTCAGCGTCTCAGGACGTAACGGAAGTCGCTGAAGTCACTGCCGGCGGGGAGCCCCTGTTCCAGGCCCAGGATGACGTTAACCATTTCCCGGGCCGTCACGAAGTGTAGCAGCAGCCCCTGCTCGGCGCAGACCTCGGTCAGGGTCCCGAGCAGCCCGGCAAGACCGCCCCCCTCCAGGAACGCCTCCGACATCTCGTCGTAGGCGCCGTGGTTGTACAGCTTGACGAAAATCGCCTCCTCCGAGCCCGCGACGCAGATCCGCTGCCTGAGCCAACTGCGGACCCGGCTCCTGGTGACGGGGAGATTGGCCAAAAGGCCGCCGTTCTCGAGGCGCGGCAGGACCCCGAACTTTCTGCGCCGCCAGTCCAGCCCCAGGGGGCCCTGCACCATGAGCAGGCCGTTTCCCGAGCCACCGGCCCTGACATTGATGCCGTCGTCGTGAGGCTTCAGGCGCAGCGGGTCGTCGACCGCGTGGTAGATGCTGTTGATCTTCCTGGTCTGGGTTGGACTGGGTGCGGAGGGGAGGGTGAAGTCGGCGTAACAGCCGGTATCCCGCAGGATGGTGATCTCGTCGTCGACCCCGCAATAGCGACCGTCCCTGCGGCAGTTGCCCAGGGCCCAGTTCCCGTGGATGAAGCCATAGCAGATTTCGCCGGTATGGCGGTCTAGCGGCAGCAGACCGTGCTTTTCGTGGAGGGTTCTCTTGAAATCGAGCAGGGTGCGGCGCAGGTTACCGGAGCTGTCACCGTCGTGGTGCAGGTGTACCTCCACCTCGCCGAACCCCTCACGGCACAGGAGCGCCAGGAGGTCCAAGTCTGTTTCGCGGTACTGCTCCTGGGGATAGAAAAAGCTGTAGCGTAACCAGTTCCCGTCCGAGTCGAGGTACCTGCTAGCAATCCCCGGGTAGTGCCGCAGCCACTTTTGGATGCGCCGGTTCGCGGTGGCCGCGTCGGCGTTCCGGTTGTAGGGCTCAAAATGGTCGCATACGCTGAAATAGACCTGACGGGGCTGGCGCTTCGGGCGCCTGGTTAGCTGTTTCAGGTAGGCGGGAAGCCAGATGGCGCTGCTTTTCAAGGTTTCCATCATTGGTGCTCTGGTCTCCTGCCCGCAGGCATCAGGTCTGTAGCCGGTCTCAATGCCGAGGCCGGGAGGGGCGGCCGGCGGCCGAGAGTTTCCGGAAGGGACTGCCGTCCCCCGCTCCGCCCTCTTCGCGCCCCGCCGCTGCGGCGTCTCCCCCCTTGCCGGTCCGGCCCGCACCGGCTGCCGCGTCCCGCTCCAGTTCTTTGTGCAGAGCGGCCAGTTTCCCTGTGCGCTCCTGCGGATCGAAACACGACTCGGCCCTGCGCCGGCCGAAAGCTCCCATGAGCGCCGCGCGCGGGAGGTCGGCCAGGAGCCGGACCAGGGCGTCGGCCAGGGCCTGCGGGTCGCCCGGGGCCACCAGGAATCCGGTTTCGCCCTCCAGGACGACCTCGGGTATGCCTCCCACCCGGGTGGCGAGTACCGGCCGGGAGCAGCGCATGGCCTCCAGCGCCGCGTTGGGCATCCCCTCAGACAGGGAGGGGAGCGCGATCAGGTCGCAGGCGTGGTAAAAGGGGGTGACCTCGGTCTGGTACCCCGCCAGGATGACCTTCTGTTCCAGCCCGAGGCTAAGGGCCAGCTCGGTGAGGCGTCGGCGCTCCTGCCCGTCGCCCACGAGGATGAGGGTGACGCGTTCCAGCTGCTCCGCAAGCAATGGGAGAGCCTGGATCAGGAAGCGGTGCCCTTTCTCCGGGCTGAGCCTCCCCACCACCCCGATCAGCACCTGCCCGGAGGGAATTCCGAAACGCTCCCTGAGGCCGCTCCCGCCGGGGTGGGGCGGCACCGGGTCGGCTGCGTTGGCTATGACGACGCAGCGGCGGGCCTGGCGGCTCCCCAGTTTCAGCCGGTCCTCCAAGCTCCGTGAGACCGGAACGATGCGGTCGGCGAGGCGCACCAGCAGCTTTTCCAGCAGGTTATACCCCCTGACCTTCAGGTTTTCCTCGGTCCAGCCGTGCACCAGGGCGACCCAGGGGAGCCCCGTCACCAGCTTCACCAAAAGGCAGACCAGGTGCGACTTGTAGCCGTGGGATTGCAGCGAGGTGATCCCCTGGCTTCGGACCAGCGCGACCGCCCGCCACACAGGGGTGGGGTCGAAGGCCCAGCGCTGCCGCAGCACGAAAAACTCGCCCTCCACCGCCTCGACAGCATCCCGGAATTCCCACTCGGGCCGCGATCCGCGCCAGAATCCTGCCACCACCGGCGTGCAGCCGAAGCCGCCGGCGTGTTTTAGGAACTGGATGATGGTCTTGCCGGCGCCACCGGTGGCATAGGTGTCGATGGTGATCAGGATGCGGCTCATTGCAGGCCTTCGTAACACGCCAAAAGCCGGCTCCCGATGCTGTCCCAGCTGTATTTCTCCTGCACCAGACCCATCGCGTTGGCGGCCAGCTGCAGCCTCAGCTCTGGATGCGCGAGGAGCCGGAGCACCGCCGCGGCAAAGTCCTCCGGCGAGTCCGCGATCAGCAGGTGTTCACCGTGGCGGCAGGCGATCCCCTCGCATCCCAGTGTGGTGGAGACCACGGCCTTTCCCATGGCGAAGGCCTCCAGTATCTTGAGGCGGGTGCCGCCGCCGAAACCGAGGGGGACCAGATAGACCTCGGCCCGGGCGATGTAGGGGCGCACGTCGTCCACGGTGCCGGTCACCTCCAGTCCCGGATCGCAGGCGGCCAGTGCCGCGAGCTCGCTGGGCGGATTCCTTCCCACGACCGACAGTTCAAAATCCGGACGCACCCGGCGGATCAGGGGGAGCACCTCGGCGATGCAGTGGCGGATTCCCTCGGTATTGGGCAGCCAGTCCATGGAGCCGACGAAGACCCCCTGACCGGCCTTTTCCCCGTCGCGCGGAGCGAAATAGTCGAGGTCTACGCCGTTTTCCAGCACCTGTACCCGGTCCCCCACCCGGTGGGAGCTGAAGGTGCCCCGGTCGGTGTCGGAAACCGCCAGCACCAGGTCCATCTCGGCCACGGTCCTCATCTCGAAGCTGAGCATCTTGCGCCAGTTCCAGCGCAGCACTCTCCTTTTGAGGCGGTGCGGCTCGAGCTGGGCGTAGCGCTCAGCGATCTGCGCCTCGACGTTGTGGGCATCCAGCACCAGCCGTGCCCGCGGGTAACGCTTCAGGTAGGGGGCCATGTGCAGGTGCTCGCAGTGCACCACGTCGAAGCCCTGGAGCATGGCCCTCCCGATCTGGCGCACCATGGCCCGGTGGGCGTATTTCTGCACCGTGACCGGCAGCCGGGAGGCGAGGTTGGCCAGGACCCCCAGCGGGCCGACCGGCCGGTCGATTTTCGGATTGAGTACCGGCCAGACTGTCACCCCCAGCGCCTCGATCTGCTGAAAGCTGAAAGCCTCCTCGGGGGCGCCGCAAAAGGTAAGCAGGGTCACCCGGTGCTCTTCGGCCAGTGCCTTCAAAAGGTGATAGGCGCGGATCTTGGCCCCCGAATCGAGCGGAAAGGGGAGGCGGGAGGCCACAAAAAGAATTTTCATCGTACGGTCCTTGTTGGCGTATTCCCCCGCCTGGGTGTCAGGTAGAGTTGCTGGTAACGGGCAACCATCGCTGAGAGTCCGAACTCGCGCTCCACGCGGGTCCGGTTGACGAGCCCCATGCGCCGCCGCAGCGGCGCGTCGCCGGCCAGCTGCAAAAGCCGCTGCGCCAGCGCCTCTGGCCTCCCCGGCGGCACCAGAAAGCCGTTCTCTCCGTCACGGATCAGCGCCGGCGTGCCGCCCACCCCGGTGGCGACGATGGGGCGGCCGGCGGCCATCGCCTCCAGGAGCGTGACTGAGGTCCCCTCGCTCAGGGAACTCAGGGCGAAGATGTCGCACTGTGCCATGACCGCGGGGATGTCACGGCGGAAACCGGCGAATTCGACTCGGTCGCCGATCCCGAGTTCCCGAGCCAGGGCCTGCAGGGGGGCACGCTCCGGCCCGTCCCCCACCAGCCGCAGTCTCGCCTGGGGCGCCTGGGCCAGTACCTGCCGCATGGCACGCAAAAGCGTGGCGTGGTCCTTGACCGGCGCCAGACGGGCCACGCAGACGATGTCCAGCCGCCCGGGGGGGCTGGCGTCCCAGCCGCTGCGATAACGCTGCGGATCGATGCCGTTGATGATGACGGAGAGCTTGGAGGCGGGGACGCCCACCTGCGTTGCCAGGTAGTGGCCGAGTTCCCCCGAGACTGCCACCACCCGGTCGGTCAGGCGGGCGCAGACCCAGTCAAGGGCGCGCACGTAGCTCGGGTCGGGGAAGGTCCGTCCGTGGTCGGTGTAGACGAGGCGCGTCACCCCGGCCTGCCGGGCAGCCACCAACGCCTTGTACCAGCAGCCGCTGTGCATGTGCACCACCTCGGCGCCGGTCTCCCTGATCACCCGCACCAGCTGCGCGGGCCAGGCGAAGGAGATCCAGCGGGGCATGGGGGGGACCTGGATGACCGGGATCCCGCTCGTCTTAAGTTCGCGGGCCAGCGGGCCCAGTTCCTTGAGGCAGGCCACCACCGGAGTGAACCTGCTTGGGTCTAGGGAGCGCACCAGGTCAGCCACCACCTGCTCCATGCCGCCGATCTCCAGGCTCAGGATCACCTGGAGTACGACCGTTCTGCGGGGCGGGGCCGTCATTTCCCGGTCTTCCAGACCGTGCCCGCGTTGCCCGATATCCAGTAGTAAAGTCCCGCCACGGCGGCCAGGTTCAGCACCAGTACCGAGTAGCCCAGACGTGCCAGTTTTAGGAAGGAGCCCCGGGCCAGGAGTCCGCCGGTCAGCATACCCCAGAGAAAAAGCAGCTCGCCGGGGAGGACACGGCCGCGCTCCAGGACCGGGCCAAGGAGCTCCCCGCAGCGGGGGGCGCCTGTCGCCAGCAGCGCCGCCAGGGCGTAGGGGACCAGCAGCCGCAGCAGCTTGTGCGATACGAAGCGCCACCAGCACGGGTTGTGCCAGGGGAAGAGCAGCCGGGGCTCGAGCTGGAGCAGCTGCCAGTTCCCCGCCAGGGTCCGCACCTTGCGGCGCCACTCCTGGGCCATGCTCGCTGAGGGGAGGTCGTAGGCGCGTGCGTTCCTCTCGAACAAGCAGCGGTAGCCCAGGCAGGCGATGCGCAGGGGGGTGAGGACGTCGTCCAGGATGGTCCCCGGAGGCAGCGGCTCGTAGAGGCTGCGCCTGATCGCGTAGATGGCGCCGGTCGCCCCGACCATGGAGCCCGACGCGCTTTCCGAACTTCTGATCCACTTCTCGTACTGCCAATAATCCCGCACCGCACCCTGGCTCCGCCCGGAACCGTCCTGCACCAGGACTAGCTCGCCACTCACGCAGCCGACGCGGGGGTCGGAAAAGCGGGCGGTCAGGGCCGAGATCGCCCCGGTTTCGAAGCGCTGCCGGGCATCTGCGAAGACGATCAGCTCTCCCCGGGCCGCGGCGACCCCGCGGTTGACCGCCGCCGCTTTGCCGAGCCTCTCCGGTAGTTCCAACAGGACGACCCCCGAACCGGCGTATTCCCTGGCGATCGAGACGGTGGCGTCGGTCGAGCCGTCCGAGACCACGATAATTTCGCTTATCCCGCCGGGATAGGACTGCTCTAGCAGGTTCTCGACCCGGGCGCGCAGCAGGGGGGCTCCGTTGTGCGCCGCCAGCACGACCGAGACGGAAGCGCTCGCCGCGCCGCCGCGGACCGGCCGGGGGCGCACCCGGGCAAGGGTCCAGGCCAGGGCCGGGTAGCCCAAGTAGGTGTAGAGAACTAGCAGGATTGAGGCGAGGGACAGGGAGTGCTCCATGGTGGCGTTCATGGCGTCTCCCGGAAAGAGCGCCGCAGTGCTCCGGCGTTGGAAACCGTTTGCTGTCCGTACACGGTCATGACTAGCGCCCCCCCTGCTGGAAAAGGACTACCCGTACCGTCTGGAGAATGATCAGCAGGTCGAGAAAAGGGGACATGTTCTTGAAGTAGTAAAGGTCGTATTTAAGCTTTTCGTGGGCGTCTTCCACCGAGGCTCCGTAAGGGTAGTTAACCTGTGCCCATCCGGTCAGTCCGGGGCGCAGGAAGTGCCGCTTGGTGTAGTAGGGGATCAGGTGGTCGAGCCGGGAGACGAACTCGGGGCGCTCCGGTCTGGGCCCCACGAAGCTCATATCCCCAAGCAGCACGTTCACCAGCTGGGGAAGCTCGTCCAGACGTGTCTTGCGCAGCCAGCTTCCGATCATCCCCGCCCGGTTGTCCCCCTGGCTGGCCCAGACCGCCCCGGTCCCCTTTTCGCAGTCAACTGGCATGGTCCTAAACTTGTAGATGGTGAAATTCTTCCCGAACTGCCCCACGCGCAGCTGCCGGTAGATGACCGGGCCCGGGGAGCCGAGCTTCACCAGGAGGGCGATCAGGGGGGTCAACGGCAGCGCGATCAGGAGTCCGAACAGCGCCAGGAGCACGTCCAAGGCCCTCTTGGGGAGCGGGGTGCCGCCGGCGTACCGGAAACCGTCGGAAAAAATAAACCAGCTGGGTGATACCTGCTCAAGCATCAGCTTGCGGGAGATCGCCTCGGTGAAGGTGGCCGGATCGATTACCTTGATGCCGTGCAGCTTGCAGTTGAGCAGCGCGTTCTGCAGCTCGCCGTTCATCCTTGATTGGTCCAAGGCGACAACCAGGACGGCTATCTTGAACCTGAGCGCGCAGGGGAGCAACTCGGCAGGGTTTTGAAGCCGCGAGTCGTCAGCATGGCTTGGGGCTTCATCCTCTCCGAAGCGCATCACCGCCACCAGGGTTACAGCCTGATCCCGCTCGGCGCCACGCACTAGCTGTACCACCCGCGTCCCCAGTTCGCCCTGCCCCAGGACCATGGTCCGCACCCGCAGCATCGGCTGCAGGTAAAGGGTACAAAAGCCCTGGTGCAGCAGGAACTGCAGCAGCACGAACGCCGCCAAAGCCAAAGCCAGCAGGCCGCGCCCCAGCATGAGCGAGGGGCACAGGAAAAAGAGCACGCTCAAAAAGATTAACGACATGAGCGCCGAGCACGCTGTCCGGGCCAGCAGCATGACCCGGGAGAGGGGGCGGCCCAGCGGATATAGTTCGCAGATGTAGGAGATGAGGACCAGTGTCGCGGCGAAAAACAGGGGCTTGAAAGGAGACATTTGGTGCAGCAGCAGTGGTGCCTGGCCCGCTCCGAAGCGGACTATCGTGCCGAGTACCAGCGCGACCCACCCCAGGAGCAGGTCGGCGGCCAGCAACAAATAGAGACTGAGTTTTCTGATTTTCGGCATGTCCAGATCCTTTTGGCGGCACCGTTTTCGGCATGCTGCAGCCCGATGAAGCAGGTTCCGTCCCTGCCCGCATTCCGGCAGGGGCACGCGCTTCATCATTTCACCGATGATGCTCCAGAGTGAACAGAGATAAGTGGGGCGACAGGTAACCAGCTTATATCGCTGCTATTTTGTGCCGGTAATGTCGCAGTGAGTGGGTTGTAATGACAACATATGTGGCCAAAACGGCTAGGACCCCCGCCTCCAGGACCGGACGGCAGGGGAGCTCAATCCGCCCCGTCGTCCGGCCAGTTCTGTAAGGTGGGTGGTCGTTTTGCCCAGCACTCTTTCCGTTTTGGTCTCCCGGAATATCTCGGGCGGTACGCAGTTCACACGGATACCGGATAGTTACCCGTCAGTGCGGAATTGTGGATGGAACAGCAGGTTCGCCAACCGGTAGTATGCGGTCCGGATCATCACCAGCCAAGGCGGGCCCGTGGGGCAGGGTGCAGCGATGCGAGGGGAACGCGGGCCCGGATGTGTCGGGTGGCGCGCGGTAACGGAGGGAGAGTGTTCATGAAAGGGTTGTTCCGGGGCGTTAGCTTGCTGCTCGTCCTGCTATTATTGTTGCCTGCCCTGGCGCGCGCCGGAGATTACGTCATCGGGGAAGGGGATACCCTGCAGATCGCGGTGTGGGGGGTCGCCTCCCTCAACTTTGGGGTTAAGGTCCGTCCGGACGGGATGATCACCGTGCCGGGCCTCGGCGAGGTCGCCGCAAGTTCCCGCAGACCCAGGGACCTGCAGAAGGACCTGGCTGAACAACTAAAGACCCTGGTGAAAAGTCCCATTGTCACCGTCACGGTCACCGACATCACCAACTCCAAGGTTTTCATTTTCGGCAGTGGCATGAAACCGGTCATCTACGACATTACCCGCAGAACCTCCCTGCTGCAGATTCTCTGCAGTTTGGCCGATCTGAAGGGCGCAGATCTGGGGAAGGCCCACCTGCTGCGGGGCAAGGAAAAGGTTAAGGAAGGTTTCGCCCGACTCTTCCTGGACGGTGACGTGTCCGAAGATGTCCAGATTGAGGCTAATGATGCCATTTTTATCCCCAGCCTTCTGGACCGGAATGTTTACGTGGTGGGGGGGGTGATAGCACCCCGCTCAGTGGAGTATCGGGATGGTATCACCGTCATGGAGGTCATTCTGGGTGCAGGCGGTTTCACCAAGTTCGCCGACCTGAACCGGACCAAGATCATCCGGAAGGAAAAAGGGAAGGAGATCACCATCCCGGTGCAGGCCAAAAGGCTGATCAAGGAGGGTAACCTGAGCCAGAACCTGAAGCTGGAACCGGGCGATTTCGTGGTTGTTGAGGAGAGCATCTTCTAGGGGGGGGCGGGTGGTGCGGCAGGAAACCGGACCGTGTCCGGCCCCCAATAGCGGTCAGAGCACTGCGGGAGAACTTGATGTCACTGGAATTTCTAAACCTACACCCCTACCTCAACATAATGCTGAAGAGAAAGGGACTTTATTTCCTGACCGCACTCATCATGATGACCTTGGGCACCCTATATGCGTACCTGCTTCCCAAGAAGTACGAGGCCTCCAGCACGGTCTTCATCGAAAACAGCGCCATCAACGATCTGGTCAAGGGAATCACTGTATCACCTTCGGTTGAGGATTCGGTTCGGGTGCTGACCACTGCATTGAACAGCAGGAGTCTCATTCTCAGCACTATCAAGGAGGTCAAGTTCCACAGGAACCTGAAAAGCGAACAGGAGCAGGAAAAGCTGGTCGCCGATATCCAGAAGGACACCGAGATCCACGTGGCCGGAAAAAACGAATTCCGTGTGAAGTTCAGGTACTACGACGCCGCAATCGCCCGGGATTACGTCAATGCGCTGGTGCGCAACTACATAGAGGGGGAGACGGCGTCCAAGAGGTCTAACTCTTACGAGGCGGCCGATTTCCTGAAGGAGCAGATAGCCGCCTACCAGGAAAAGGTGGTCAAGGCAGAAGCCGATGTGGCGAAGTTCAAGGCCAGCCAGGGGGGGGGGATTGACCTGGATGCCGGCCAGCTCTTCCGCGAGATCGCCTCCGCCCAGCAGCGGGTTTTGGAACTTCAGTTCAGGGGCAAGCAGCTCGAGGAGGAACGGCGGATACTTCTGGCAGCCTCGGACCCAGTTACCATGAAACTGCAGGCGTTGCAGGCGAAACTGGACGAGCTGCGTATTACCTATACCGATGGCTTTCCGGAAGTGGAGCAGGTGAAGAGCCAGATCGAGGCTCTCAGAGGGGATTCGGTAAGGAAAGCCGGGGCGCAGGCGCCGGGCGCCGAGCCGAGCCTGGAACTGCGACGCATCAATGCGGAACTGGGGGCCCTGCGGGACAACGAAAGTGCGCTGCAAAAGAGCATCAGTGCCAACAAGCATCTGCTTGGCAATATCCCGAACCAAAAATACAGCCTGGAACGACTGGAGATGGCCAAGGTCAGCCAGAAGGGCATGCGGGATCTGCTGGACGTGCGCAACAACCAGGCCGAACTCGCCAAACAGATAGGGATGCGCGACAAGGACGTATGCTACCGGGTCATCGACCCAGCGGTGATCTCCTACACCCCGGTCAGTCCCAATCGCAAGAAGCTGCTGCTGCTGAACCTCCTGGCGGGGGTGGGGGGGGCCGCGGTCCTGATGCTTCTGCTGGAGCAGTTGGACGGGTCGGTTCAAGGTGTCGATGCCATCAGGTCGCTGGGACTCCCCCTCCTGGCGGTGATCCCGCAGATCAGGATCCCCCAGGAAATCGAAGGTGAAGCGAGGAGGGATCGCCGTATTTACCTGATGAGTGCGGCATATTTCGCCCTTATCGTGGGGGTTTTTTTGCTGGAATTGCTGGATGTGCAGCTTGTCGAAAGGGTGG
>Ga0316226_1002123_pt1 | contig 19400 bp, 15 predicted proteins | sample TBH18017metaG_FD_206009 | JGI IMG/M metagenome (GOLD analysis project Ga0316226, IMG submission 206009) | Freshwater microbial communities from Trout Bog Lake, Wisconsin, USA - TBH18017 | ecosystem: Environmental > Aquatic > Freshwater > Lake > Hypolimnion/Profundal zone | place: USA: Wisconsin...
ACATACTCGGCTTTACCGCGTGGGCGGTGGTCAGCCAGTGGGGTCTGGCGGGCTTGAACAACACCGGTCCGCACGGCTTGAGCGAAATCCTCTACGCTTACAGCTCCTGCGCCGGCAACAACGGCAGCGCCTTCGCCGGCCTGTCTGCCAACACGCCGTGGTACAACACCACGCTGGGCCTGGCGATGTTCATCGGGCGGTTCCTCATGATCGTGCCTATCATGGCCCTCGCCGGCTCGCTCGCGCAAAAGAAGCTCGTCCCCGTCAGCGCGGGCACCTTTCCCGTGACCGGCGCCACGTTCGTTGTGCTGCTCCTTGGCACCGTGCTGCTTGTCGGCGCGCTGAACTTTCTACCGGCGCTGGCCCTCGGCCCGGTGGTGGAGCACTTCCTCATGCTCCAAGGCAAATTGTTTTAACCATCTGCCATTCGTCATTCGTCATTTGCTCATTCTATGACTCACAAAGCTCCCTCCCTCTTTGACTGGAACATCGCCAGCCCGGCGGTGGGTGACGCCTTCAAAAAGCTCGACCCGCGCCGGATGGTCAAGAATCCCGTCATGTTTGTCACTCTGGTCGGCGCGATCCTGACCACCGTCGGCATTTTCACTGCCGCGACGGATCGCGGCTTCATCGCGCAACTGGCGATGTGGCTCTGGTTCACCGTGCTGTTCGCCAATTTTGCCGAAGCCGTCGCCGAAGGTCGCGGCAAGGCGCAGGCCCAAGCCTTGCGCGGCACGCGCGTGAACACGGTCGCCCGCCGCATGGGCAAAAACGGCAAGGTGGAAGAAGTCAATGCCGACAGCCTGCGCAAAGGCGATACGGTGCTCGTGCATGCCGGTGAAGTCATTCCGGCCGATGGCGATGTGATCGAGGGCGCGGCCACCGTTGACGAATCCGCCATCACCGGCGAATCCGCGCCCGTCATCCGCGAAAGCGGCGGCGACCGCAGCGCCGTGACCGGCGGCACCCGCGTGTTGTCCGATGAAATCAAGATCCGCGTTTCCATCAATCCCGGCGAGGGTTTTTTGGACCGCATGATCGCGCTGGTGGAAGGCGCGGCGCGGCAGAAGACGCCCAACGAAATTGCGCTCACGATTTTGCTTTCGGCGCTGACCCTGATTTTCCTGCTTGTCTGTCTCACGCTGAAACCATTCGGCATTTACTCCGCGGCCGCTTTTTCCGTGCCGGTGCTGATCGCGCTGCTGGTGTGCCTGATTCCCACGACCATCGGCGGCCTGCTAAGCGCCATCGGCATTGCCGGCATGGACCGCCTGCTGCAACATAACGTGCTGGCCATGAGCGGCCGCGCGGTGGAAGCCTCGGGCGACGTGGACGTGCTGCTGCTCGATAAGACCGGCACCATCACGCTCGGCAACCGCCAAGCCACCGAGTTCCTGCCCGCGCCGCTCGTCACCAGCGAACGGCTGGCCGACGCCGCGCAATTGGCCTCGCTGGCCGACGAAACGCCGGAAGGCCGCAGCATCGCCGTGCTGGCCAAGGAAAAATTTGGTTTGCGCGGGCGCGACCTCGCCGCGCCGCACGCGCAGTTTGTGCCCTTTACCGCGCAGTCCCGCATGAGCGGCGTGGATTTGGCCGCCGTGGACGGCCAGCCCGCGCGGCGCATTCGCAAGGGCGCGGCGGAGGCCATGCGCGTCTTTGTGGACCGCGAAGGCGGGCTCTTCCCCCAGCTCGTGTCCGAAACCGTGGACGCCATTTCCCGCTCCGGCGGCACGCCGCTCGTGGTGGCCGAAGGCCCGGCGGTGCTGGGCGTGATCCGGCTCAAGGACATTGTCAAGGGCGGCATCAAGGAACGGTTCGCCCAGCTTCGCAAGATGGGCATCCGCACCGTCATGATCACCGGTGATAACAAGCTCACCGCCACCGCCATTGCCGCCGAGGCGGGCGTGGATGATTTTCTCGCCGAGGCCAAACCGGAGGACAAGCTCGCCCTCATCCGCCGGGAACAGGCGGGGGGCCGCATGGTGGCCATGATCGGCGACGGCACCAACGACGCGCCCGCGCTCGCTCAAGCCGATGTCGGCGTGGCCATGAACACGGGCACCCAGGCCGCCAAGGAGGCCGGCAACATGGTGGACCTCGACTCGAACCCGACGAAGCTCATCGAGATCATCGAAATCGGCAAGCAACTGCTCATCACCCGCGGCTCGCTGACCACCTTCAGCATTGCGAACGACGTGGCGAAATACTTCGCCATCATCCCCGCCATGCTTATGGCCACGTTCCCCGCCATCGCGCCGCTCAACATCATGCGCCTGCACAGCCCGGACAGCGCGATCTTGAGCGCCATCATCTTCAACGCCCTCGTCATCGTTGCCTTGATTCCGCTGGCGCTGCGGGGCGTGAAATTCCAGCCCATCGGCGCGCTGGCTGTGTTGCAGCGCAACCTGCTCCTCTACGGCTTGGGCGGCGTCATCATTCCCTTTGTCGGCATCAAGCTCATTGATGTGCTCATCACCACTTTGAAGCTGGTTTAAATAAGCCACAGATGAACACAGATAAACACAGATTGGAATCCCTCTCTTGTAGGCCGTGTGCCCTCACACGGTGGCCCCATGTCGGCCACGCACCCCGCTGCGTCGTTACACACGGCCTGCATAATCCGGCTGCTGATCTTCAGCCTCCCCGTCTGTGTCCATCTGTGCCCATCTGTGGCTAAAATATCGCTTTTATGAAAAATCTATTTACTGAACTCCGCGCGGCCGTCCTGGTCACGCTGGCGCTCGCCGTCGTCTGCGGCGGCGTCTATCCCGTTGTCGTCTTCGGCATCGGCCAACTGGCTTTTCGCGAGCAGGCCAACGGCAGTTTGATCGTGGACCAGGGCGGGGGCATCCACGGCTCGCGCCTCATCGGCCAGCAATTCACCGCCGACAAGTATTTCATTTCCCGCCCCTCCGACGCCGGGGTCAACGGCATGGCTTATGACCCGACCGCTTCCGGCGGCAGCAACCTCGGCCCCACTTCGCAAAAGCTGCATGATACCATCGCGCAAAACCTTGCGAGCTACCGCGCGCAGAACGGGTTGATCACCAACGTGGTCGTGCCCGCCGACGCCGTCACTGCCTCCGCCAGCGGTCTGGACCCGCACATCAGCCTGCGCAACGCCGAATTGCAAACGCCCCGGGTGGCCAAGGCGCGCGGCTTGAGCGCGGACCGGGTGCGCGCGCTCATCCGCGCGAACACCGACGCCCCCAGCCTCGGTTTCCTCGGCGAGCCGGGCGTGAATGTGTTGTGCCTGAACTTGGCGTTGGATGCGCTGTCGCCATCGGTCAAATGAATACGCCCATGAATTCGGATTTCGCCGGCCTGTTGGAAGTGATGGTGTATTTGCTCCTGGGCACCATCGCCATCGCCCTGGCCGCCGGCTGGCTCCTGAAACGCTTCGGCCCGCGCGAGTAAGAAATAATAATAACATCTGTTATGCGGGCCCCGTTTTGCGTTTACGTGCGTGAATCCGGAGCGAGAATGGATTCATCCGGTGGTTTTGGCTACTGCATGTTTTTTATTTATCTTTGCCCCAATCGGCGTAAAGTGGCTGGCAAAACCAAGCCGCCAAAGCCATATGAAATACATCCTTCACCTCTTTCCGCTGACAGCGGTGGTATTGCTGTCTGGTGCGTTGCTTTCCGCGATTGCGGCGGAGCCCGGCCTGAATGCGAGTCTGGCCAACCTCTACCAGGTGTCCGGCGCCGAAACGCGTTCCATCAGCCCCGAGAACTTCACCGGGGAGAAGGGCAAGGCGGGCATGGCCACCAATGGCACGGGCAAGCATGCATCCAGTGAATTGGGTCAGGGCTGGAAAGTGTCTCCTTCCGTGGCCATCCGCGCCGGCGCGACCTTTACCCTGGCGGAAATCCAAGGTCCCGGCAGCATCCAGCAAATCTGGATGACTCCTTCGGGCAACTGGCGTCATTCCATTTTGCGCTTCTATTGGGATGGCGAAACCAATGCCTCGGTCGAATGTCCAGTGGGTGATTTCTTTGCGTGCGGCCTAGGCAAATATGCCCAAGTCAATTCGCTGGCGGTCTGTGTGAATCCCGGCAGCGGCTTCAACTGCTACTGGCCCATGCCGTTCCATAAACGGGCGCGCGTGACGCTGGAAAACCGGGACGCCAAGCCGATCACGGTGTACTACCAAATCAATTATGTCTTGGCCAAGGTGCCAACGGATGCGGGATATTTCCACGCCCAATTCCGGCATGAGCATCCGCTGAGGACCCAGGGACTCTATACGATTCTGGATGGCGTGACCGGCGAAGGCCAGTATGTGGGAACCTACCTGGCCGTGGAAGTGCATGATCCCGGCTGGTGGGGCGAAGGAGAAATCAAATTTTATCTCGATGGCGACCGGCAATTTCCCACGATTTGCGGCACCGGCACCGAGGATTATTTCGGCGGTTCCTACAACTTCGAGAACCATGACACCCACAAATATCAGCCTTTTTCCACGCCCTATTCCGGCCTGATCCAGGCGCTGCCGGCGGACAAAATCTATGAGGCGGGACAGCAGTTCGGCCTTTACCGCTGGCACATCGCCGATCCGATTCGCTTCCGTAAAGACTTGAAAGTAACGATGCAGGCGCTCGGCTGGAAGCAGGGCGGGCTATATCTGCCGCTCGACTGTGAAATGTCGTCGGTGGCCATTTGGTATCAAAAGGAGCCGCACCAGCCCTTTCCCGCGCTGGCTCCCGTCAGCGAAATGGACTGGCATTGAACCGCTGAAAACCCGGTTACCCAGAGTAGTCGCTGCGCTCCAACCCTGGAGCTGAAGGGCGCAATCCCGTTGGGATTGTCCGCATTTGGAGCGTTTTCGACGTTGGTGCAACGCGGCCGCGAAAATCCGGATCGCACGGCAAGGATTTTGCGCAGTTGCTGGTTACCATCTTTTCACATGACCCATGCGGAGTGCTGTGGTAAGCAACACGGCCGCACTCAACCCAATCAAAAGCGTGCCGGGCTGCACCGATGTGAGAAAATCCAGTGCGATACCGAGCAAAAACAGCGCCAGACCGATCCCATAGAACAGAACTCCGAACCCACTGGCCTTGGGCGAGGCGTTCAGATGTAGGGCCATGCCTGAGGTCCCCGACGCGCCGGAACCGCCAGCTATCGGCGTGGCGGTCATTCGTTTTCCAACTTGCGCCGCAATTAACAAGGCAAATCCACCGCCAATCAACCCGAGAAAACCGCCCGCCACCGCTCCCAGAACAATATTCAGTGTTTTATTGGGTTTCACCGGTGCCCGGCCCGGTTCAGCCGGATCAACCAATTGCACCAGGTTGTTTTGCGGCATTTCCGCGTCCAATTTTTTGGCCTCCAGTTTGGCACAGAGCAATGTGTGCAGTTCGCGGAGCTGGGACAAATCACGCTGCTTATCCCAGTAAGGCTGCTCTTGTGCTGATTGACTTGCGGTCGCGTCTTTTGCAATGTTCAATTGCTGTCGCAGTGATTCCACCTCGGATTGGGCGGCGTGAATTTGTGCTTCTTGGGTTTGACATTCCCGCAGCAAAACCGCCAGGCCTTGGGTCCTAAGATAAATCTCGGAGTTGGCGCGATAATCCCGATACGATGCCGCGATCTCATTGGCGATTACCGCCGCTTCGTTCTTGTCGTCGCTATAGACGGTGATGGTAATGAGCTTGGTGTTTTTGACGGTCGCAAGCTGCATGCGTTGCTTGAGAATCCCCATCGTTTCTGTGGTCTTGAGGGTCTCGCCATTAAAATATTTCCTGCCCCACTGGGTGTTCAGGTCAAGCCGGGCGATGACATTGCTCAAGACTAGCTGCGACTGCATGATTTCAAGCGTGGTCTGGATGAAATAGGGATCGGAGAAAACTCGATTGACCGATGCTCCGCCCACGCTGTTCTCCTGCGTCATTTCCACCTTGATGCGCGCCGTGCTGGCGTAGGACTCCGGCAGGATAAAGGTGATGGCCACGCCGATGGTGAATACCACCAAAAACACGACGACAAAGACGGCCGCGAAAATGGCTGCCGGAGTGCTTCGGAAGGCGGACAAGCTGGCGAGTTTTTCAGTCATCGTTTTTCTTTCTCTTAAGGCGGCGAGCCGTTCCAAAATGGACGTGCAGGCCAAATCCGGCAGGATGCGCAGCCAGAGCTTGCACAGGCCCCAGGTTTGCGACTCGTTCCAGGCATCGCGGCACTGGTCGCGGAACAGTTGGGCCATCGCGGCGCCATACTGCGCGCGATGCCGTGGGGGATACGCCCGCAGCAGCAGCCCATAAATCGTTTGCGACATGCCAAATTCACGGTCAAGCGCGTTCGGTTTCATTAGACGCCTCCCGGCTGCGCCACCAGCGCCGCCTTGCCGATCAGCTTTTTCCCGCGCGCCAGGGCCGCCATGTCCGCATAGCGCCGGGCCTCCGCCCGGACCACCTGCTCGCCCACGCCGGTCAGCCGGTAATAGCGGCGGCGTTCGTCGTCCAGATGCGGATCGGGTCGCTCGTCGGATTCCTCGATCAATTGGGATTCCAGCAGGCGCTTGATGGTGCCATACAACGTGCCCGGCCCCATTTTGATTTGCCCGTCCGTGGTGGCACCCACCTCCTGCATGATGGCATAGCCGTGCCGCTCGCCGTCCGCCAGCGCCAGCAAAACATGAAACACCGCCGGCGTCAGCGGCAACCTGCTTAAGGGATCGGTCTTGGGCTTTGCCATTTTGGTGGATATATCGGTTGCGGATATAATAGCTGAATGCCAATTTCTGTCAAGGGCTTGTTTGGAAAGAAGTCTCACCGTGGCAGCGCGACGATTTGGCCTCGGAGCGTGGGTCTGCGACCCGCAGCAATTTCGCCTATCAAAAAGCGTATTGCGATAATTCGGACCTGCTTTGAAATTTGGCCACGGCTGCGGCTCACAGAGCCGCGCTCCGCAAACTAAAGCACTGCCCTGGAAGCTTGCTTCCAACCGTATTCTGCGGTACACACTTGCCCTTACAAATGACCTACCCAAACCTTGGCTTTATCGCAATTTTTGCTTTGCTGCTGCGGGCCACTGCGGCCGGCGCCGTTACCGGATTCGAGACCAAACAATTTCAAAATATTCAGCGGGAACCGGATTCAGTTTCGGTGGTGACCGAGGTCGGCGCGTTTGATCTCCACGCTGAAGCGAAGGGCCTTTGGTCTGCAGACCACGTCAAGGTCCGGTTCCATTCCCAGGGGAATGGGCTGGCGATCACGCTGACCGCACCGGGCGCGGCCATGAAGTCTTTGCAAATACGCTGGCAGGCAAGTCTGGCTCCGGATTGGAAATACCTTGGGGATGCGTGGGAGCGCGCCTATGGTGATTTGGAGTGGAAGCCACTGGACGCCAAACGCATTCTGCCGTGGTATTTTCTGGCCAGCGACGGCAACTTGACGCATGGCTATGGCTTAAAGACCGGCCCCTCGGCGTTGGTCCATTGGACGACCGAGGAACACGGCATCACCCTGCACGCGGACGTTCGCTGCGGCGGCATGGGCGTGCAGCTTGGCCAGCGCGAGCTGGACGTAGGCACCGTGGTGAGCCGCTGCGGCCGGTCGAATGAAACGCCTTTTGCGGCGGCCCGGGCGTTTTGCGAAGTGATGTGTCCGCATCCACGCCTGCCCAAATCTCCGGTCTATGGCTTCAACGACTGGTATTGCACTTACGGCCACGACACGGCGGACAAGTTCCTGGCCAACGTGACTAATTTGGTCGCGCTTGCACCCCAAGCGGGCAACCGGCCTTATGCCGTGGTGGATGACGGCTGGCAGTGGAAGGGCCAGCACGGGGAAAATCCCGGCCAGTGGAACCGGACCGACCCGCATTTTGACAAGACCCTGGCCATGCCTGATTTTGCCGCCAAAGTCGCCGCTATGGGGGCCAAGCCGGGATTGTGGTATCGTCCACTGATTGCCAGCGCGGATCAGCCGCGGGCGTGGCGCTTGCAGCGCGACGATTCCATCCTGGACCCCACCGTTCCCGAGGTGCGCGCGCAGATTCGGGCCACCATGTCCCGTTTTCGTAGCTGGGGCTTTCAACTGGTCAAACATGATTACACCACTTTTGACATCTGCGGGCGCTGGGGCAACCAGATGGGCGGTCAGGTCACGCCGGATGGCTGGGCCTTTGCTGATCGTTCCCGCACGACGGCCGAGGTCATTCGGGATCTCTATCACGACATTCGTGAAGCGGCCGGCGAGCATACCCTCATTATTGGCTGCAACACCGTGGGCCATCTGGCGGCGGGAATTTTTGAAATGCAACGGATCGGCGATGATACCAGCGGGCGGGAATGGAACCGCACGCGCGACATGGGCGTGAACTGCCTGGCGTTTCGCGCACCCCAACAGGGCACCTTTTTCGCCGTGGATGCGGATTGTGCCGGCCAGGTGGCGAGCAATTCGGTGGCGTGGGAGAAGAACTCCCAATGGCTGGATTTGCTGGCGCGCAGCGGCACGCCGCTCTTTGTTTCCTTTCCCCGTGAAACCCTGAATTCGGAGCAGGAAACGGCCTTGCGCGCCGCCTTGCAGGCCGCCTCCCGCCGCCAACCATTGGCCGAACCTCTGGATTGGCAAATCCGGCGCACCCCGGAAGCATGGCGCGTGGATGGACAGCCGGCGCGGTTCGCCTGGTAGAATGCCGCAAGACCTCAAAGCTAGGCCAGCGCCCAGCCTGGTTTGACTTCTTCGTTCAAAGGCGAAAGCGGAACGCCGGCGAGCAATTTCCTTTCCGCAAGAATGCCAATCATGGCGGCGTTGTCGGTGCACAGGCCCGGGTCGGCAAGGCGCAGCGTGAAGCCGCGGCCCTGGCAGGCGCGGGCGAGCTCACGGCGCAGTCCACTGTTGCAAGTCACGCCGCCGGAGGCGGTGACGCAGCGCACGCCTTCGCGTTGGGCGGCGCGGATGGTTTTCTTGACGAGCACTTCCACGATGGCCGCCTGCACGCTGGCGCAGAGGTCGCGGATTTTTTGCGAGTCTTCGAGCCAGTCCGGATGGTCGCGGATGAAATAGCGCACCGAGGTTTTGAGGCCGCTGAAGCTGAAATCGTCATTGGCGTCCCGCAACAGCGGGCGCGGAAAATCACAGGCGTCCGGATTGCCCTGCACCGCCAGCCGGTCAATGATGGGGCCAGCGGGATAGGGCAGTCCCATGAGTTTGCCGGTCTTGTCAAAACATTCGCCGGCGGCATCGTCAATGGTGCCGCCCAGGACGCAATGGTTCAACTCGGCCCGGACGTGTACGAGGAGCGTATGCCCGCCGCTGACAATGAGCGACACATTGGGCTGAAAGTTGGAGAAAGCGGCCGTCAATAAATGGGGCGCGCTGGGAACCGGCGCACCTCTCACGTCAGGCCGGAGGCCGGAGGCCGGCGAGGGGAGTTCAGAGCCATGCCTTCCGAGAGGAGAGGGAGAAGCACCCGTCGCGCGCTGAATCCATGGGGAATACAAATGCGCCTCGTGATGGTTGATGCCGATAAACGGCTTGTTCAATGCGAAAGCCGCAGCCTGCGCGGCCTTGAAGCCCACCAACAAGGCAATAGCCAGCCCCGGCCCCTGCGTGGCGGCCACCGCCTCCAGCGCGGACGCGGATACCCCGGCTTCGCGCAAGGCGGCGCGGGCGACGGGCAGCAGGTTCTTAAGATGCTCGCGCGCGGCCAGTTCCGGCACCACGCCGCCGTATTCCTCATGCAGTTTGATCTGCGAAGAAACGACGTTCGACAGGACAATTCCGTCGCGCACCACGGCGGCGCTGGTTTCGTCGCAGGAAGTTTCGAGCGCGAGGAGAGTCATGGGAGCCGTGTTCTCCCTGCACATCGAGGGACTTTATCGCGGTTCATTTCGCCGCGACCTTTTGCGGTTTCGGCGCGCCCGCGAGCCGGTCGTACAGGATCAAGCCTTTGAGCAAATCCTCGGCGCGATCCAGTTGCTCGTCGCGCGCAGCCAGGATGCCGGCGCGAACGGACTCCGGCAGCGATTCGACGCCGCCGGGCGTGTGTTTGGCGATGGCCGCCCCCTCCTCGAAGTCGGTCAGCGGCACCACGATGTCTGGGGTGATGCCGTGCTGGTGAATGACTTTGTGGCTGGGCGTGTAATACTTGGCCACCGTGAGCTTGAGCGCCGAGCCGTCGTCCAGGGGAAAAATGGTTTGCACGGAGCCTTTGCCGAAAGTCCGCTCGCCCAGCACCACCGCGCGGTGTAAATCCTGCAGACAGCCGGTCACGATTTCCGCCGCACTGGCGCTGCCCAGATTCACCAGCACGACGACGGGTATGTTTTTCAATTCATCGCCGTTGCCGTGGGCATAATATTTTTCCAGCGTATGCCGGCCCTCGGTCGAAACCACCATCTGCCCGGAAGGGAGAAATTTCTGGCAGACTTCCACCGCCTGATCCAGCAAGCCGCCGGGGTTCCAGCGCAGGTCCAAGATCAACCCTTTCAGATGTTCCTGCTTGAGGCGGTCAATCGCGGCCTGCAATTCATCGCCCGTCTTTTCGCCAAATTGGGTGATGCGCAAGTAGCCAATCTGATTTTCATCCACCGGGAAGACCTTCCGCCCGTTGATATCCTTGACCATTTCCATCTGGATGATCGCGCGCGTGAGCACGAAGTTTTTGACCGCGCCGGTGGTGGGACGCTCAATGGTGAGGCTGACGGTGGAACCGGGGTCGCCGCGCAACATTTTCACCACGTCGGGCAGCTGCAGCTTGTCCACGCTCTTGCCCTCGACTTTGATGATGCGGTCGCCGCTCAATATGCCCGCGCGCGCGCCCGGGGTGTCGTCCATCGGCGCAATCACCGTGATCTGCCCGTCTTTCGTGCCGACCATCAGCCCCACCCCGCCAAACTGGCCCTCGGTGTCATCCTGCAATTCCTGGTAGGAATCAGCGTCGAGAAACTCGCTGTGCGGATCCAGCCGGCTGACGGCGCCCTTGAGCGCGGCATGAACCAGTTGGCGATAGGTCAAGCCCTTGCCGTCCACGTACTCCCCGTGAATTTTCTGGAGGGCGTCATCGAAAAGTTCCAAGCTGGCTTGCGCGGTGTCGTTGCTGGTGTTCGCATGCGAGGCGTTGAAATAAATGTTCGCGCCCAGCGCCAGATTGAGCAACAGCGCCACCAGCACCAGGCCATAAATCAAACTCCGTTTCATTCCGGCTAAAATAGCACACCGGTGCGGCTCCGCCAAGCGGCAATGAAATCGGCACGGTCGCAACCTGCGCGCGGAGCGCGGGGCCGGGGGCCGCGCACCGCGAAGGGGAATGGCTGCGGCAAAAACACCCGGGTCATGGGGTTGATTTTCCACCCGATTGCGGCGATGATGTCTGGCCGGCAACAGCATTGCCGTCCGTATTATGAATTCCGAACCAAAAATTTTGTCGCGTAACGTGGAAGCCTCGGTGGTTCCCATCGGCACGAAGGTGACCTTGCAAAAAGGCGAAACCGCGCACATTACGCAGTCGCTCGGCGGGAGCTACACCGTGGTGGTTAATGGCAACATGTTCCGCATCGCCGAGCAGGACGCCGACGCGCTGGGCTTGGAAATAAAAGCCGCGCCGCCGGCCGCCGCCGCCGCGCTCACCGGCCCGCTCTCGCAGGAACAACTGGAAAAACAGGTCTGGGAATCGCTCAAGACGTGCTACGACCCGGAAATCCCCGTCAATATCGTGGATCTTGGCCTGATCTATGACTGCCATCTCACGCCGATTGGCGCAAACAACTTCAAGGCCGACGTGAAGATGACGCTGACCGCGCCGGGCTGCGGCATGGGCCCCGTGCTGGCGCAGGATGTCCAAAACAAGTTGGTTTCCCTCGAGCCGATTGACGAGGCGAACGTCGAACTCGTCTGGGATCCGCCGTGGAACCAGAGCATGATGACCGAAGCGGCCAAGCTGCAACTGGGGTTGCTGTGAACGCAAAAAGGCATTACCAATCCCGGCCAACCGTGATAAACTGCTTCCATGAAAATGCAAACCGGTGAAATTCCAGCCGCCGTTCTCTCGTCCGCCGAAACTCTCGACGAGCTTCATGACTGGCTCACGGCACAGAATCCTAAAGTCATCGCCGAATTGCACGCGGCTCGGCGCGAAGCCGAGGCCAGTATATTCGAACCTGGGAAACCGCTCCACGCGCCCTGGCGATGTTAAGCCCGCTTTGCTTCTGATCGTCAGGCTCGCGCATGAAACCCCGGCTCTACCTCGAAACCACCATCCCCAGCTACTTGGCAACTTGAGTCATGAACAAAATCCTGACTGAAATCCGCCAGACGCGCGACGCCCTCGCGCGCGAAACCGGTTACGACTTGCACCGGCTCTTTGATTACGTCCGGGAGCGCGAACACGAAGCTGCCGCGCGCGGCGTGAAGTTCGTCTCGCCCGCGCCGCGCGAAAAGGAAGCCGAATGCTCGCTGCGGGAAGAACCGTCCAAGCAAAAACCGCAACCATGAAAATATAAAAATGCTCCGTTGTCAGAACCCCGCCACCTTGAGATTTCCGGCCACCGACCCGGCCCCTTGCTTGTTACCCCGACGTCATAGTGCGGCGGGCAGGTTTTTCTGCAGGCAGACTCGCTCGCCAGCGTGCCATTGCCTTCCACCGCAGAAATGATACCGTGTTGGCATGAAATTGACGGCCATCGTTCATCCTGACTCCGAAACTGACTTGCTGGTGGGCGAGTGTCTGGAAATTGGCACGGCCAGCCAGGGCCACACCGAGGCGGAGGCGCTCGCCAACTTGCAAGAGGCCACCGACCTTTACCTCGAATCATTCCCGCAAGCCGTCCGGAAGCCAGCGGCGATCCAATGAATGTCGCCAACACGATTGACTGGTCCGCGCTACGAAAGGATTTTCCCATCCTCGACCAGCAGGTGCACGGCCAGCCCCTGGTCTATTTCGACAACGCCGCCACGTCCCAAAAACCGCGCGCGGTCCTGGACGCGCTGACGCGCTATTACGAGCACGACAACGCCAACGTGCACCGCGGCATCCATGAGTTGAGCAACCGCGCCACGAGCGGTTTTGAGGCGGCGCGCGCGCGCGTGGCAACCTTCCTCAACGCCCGGAGCGCCGATGAAATCATTTTCACCCGCGGCACCACGGAAGGCATCAATCTGGTGGCCGCCGCCTGGGGCGGAAAAAATTTGCAGGCGGGCGACGTCATTCTGCTCACCGAGCTGGAGCATCACAGCAACTTGGTACCGTGGCAGATGCTGGCGCAGCGCACGGGCGCGACCATCGCGTACTTGCCGGTCACCGGCGACGAAGGCACGCTGGATTTGTCCCGGCTCGACGACCTGCTCACGCCGCGCGTGAAGCTGTTCTCGATGGTCCAGATCTCGAACTCGATGGGCACGGTAAATCCTGTGGCCGAACTCTGCGCCCGGGCGCGGAAGCTCGGCATCGTCACCTTGGTGGACGGCGCGCAGAGCGCCGGACATTTGCCGGTGGACGTGCAGGCCATCGGGTGCGATTTCTTCGCTTTTTCCGGCCACAAGATTTGCGGGCCGACCGGCATCGGCGCGCTGTACGGACGCCAGGAAATTCTCGAAGCCATGCCGCCGTACCAGGGCGGGGGCGAGATGATTTTGAGCGTCAGCTATCAAAAAACCGAGTTCAAGCCCGCGCCGCACCGCTTCGAGGCCGGCACGCCGGACATTTCCGGGCCGATTGGCTTGCATGTGGCGATGGATTATCTCGATGCCATTGGCCGCGCCAACATCTGGCAACACGATCAGGAACTGGCGGCCTATGCCGCCGAAAAACTGGCCGCGCTGAACCACGTCCGCATCTTCGGCCCGAAACAAAACCGGGCGGGACTGGTCAGCTTTCTGCTGCGGGACATTCATGCGCATGACGTGGTGACGCTGGCAGACCAGGCGGGCGTGGCGTTGCGCGGCGGGCATCACTGCACCCAGCCGCTCATGCACAAACTGGGGGTGGAATCCACCGCCCGCGCGAGTTTCTATTTCTACAACACCCGGGCGGAAGTGGACCGGTTCGTGGAGGTGGTCAAAGAGATTCAGAAGTTCTTTGGATCCTAGCGCCGGCCGATTACATTTGCCCCCAGCGCGCAAATCGTAAATCGTAATCCGCGATGATTGCCATCACTTCCTGGCACTGGGCCGGGTTCATTTTGTTTGTCCTGTGCTGCCTCGCGGTGGACCTCGGGGCGTTCCAGCGTCGCGCCCGGGCGGTCACGTTCCGCGAGGCGTTCGGCTGGACCGCGCTCTGGTTTGCGCTGGCCATGCTGTTCGCCGGGCTGCTGGGGTGGCTGCGGAATCGCGAGGAATCCGCCCAATTCGTGGCCGGCTACCTGCTGGAACTGTCGCTTTCCCTCGACAACCTCCTCGTGATCGCCCTCATTTTTTCCGCCTTCCAAGTCCCACCGGAATTGCAGCGGCGCGTGCTGGTCTGGGGTCTGCTCGGCGCCCTGGCCATGCGCGGCGCCATGATTGGCGCCGGCGTGGCGCTCGTGCAGCATTTCCATTGGGTGCTGTACGGTTTCGGGGTTTTCTTGATCGGCGCCGGCGCGAATATGTTCCGCGCCCGGCCGCAACCCGTGAATCTGGAAAGAAACCTAGCCATCCGCTGCGCGCGCAAATGGTTTCCCATCGCGCCGGCGCTGGACGGGCAGAAATTTCTGACGCGCGTGCAGGGCCGGCTCGCGCTCACGCCGCTGCTGCTGGTGCTGTTGGTGGTGGAAACGAGCGACCTGATTTTCGCCGTGGATTCCGTGCCCGCGGTTTTTGCCGTCACGCAGAAGGCGTTCATTGTTTTCACTTCCAATGTGTTTGCCCTGCTGGGCCTGCGTTCCCTGTATTTTCTGCTTGCCGGCGCCATTGGCCGTTTTCGTTATTTGAAGGCCGGCCTGGCCGCCGTGTTGGTCTTTGTGGGCGCTAAGATGTTGCTGGACCCGCACGACCGCGCGCCGCTATGGTTTCAGTGCAAGCTTCCCACCACCGTATCGCTGCTGGTCATTGTGCTGATCGTGGCCGTGGCCATCGGGGTTTCGGCCGCCGCTGGACGTGGAAAAGCCGCGGCGTTGCAGCGCTGAGTCTTGGTCACACGATGAGATAAACCACCGCCAATGGCAACAAATGAACACAGCTCAGACGATGGATCATTGGCCCCCTGGCTGGTTGGCCAACTCATCAGGCTCCCCTTATCCTCGCATCCACCCGCCCAATTATTCGGGCGGTTCGTTTATTTGAGGCGGTCCGTGGTCAAGCTCTCGATCAGCCGCCCGACTCCGCAGGTTTCAGGCCGCAGGTTTCAGGTTTCGAGCTTCAGGTCTCAGCTTCGCCTGCCTTTATGACTGAGCCCTCCGAAATCAGCCCTTCGTCCCGGCCAGGCGACTTTGAGCGGATCCTGCGGGCCATGATCGAACGGTCGGTCAAATACCGGTCGGCCGCCGTCTTGCTGGCAGCGGTGATTCTGGCTATTGGCCTCTGGGCGGCTGCGCATCTCTCCTTGGATGTCACTCCTGACATCGGCAATTTGCAAGTGCAGGTGCTCACGGCGGTGCCCGATCTGTCACCGGAGGAGATTGAAACCTCCGTGACCCGGCCCATTGAACTGGAGATGTTCGGGCTGCCCGGTTTGGAACAGGTCCGCTCACTCACGCGCTTTGGCGTTTCCCAAGTCTGCCTGGTTTTTTCGGATGGCACGGATCGGTATCGCGCGCGACAAATGGTGACCGAGCGGCTGGCTGGCGCGGCCGCCAAACTGCCCCCCGGCTTGACCCCAAAACTGGCGCCGTCCAGCTCGGGCCTCGGCGAAGTCTATACTTATGCGCTGGCTTACAAGCCCAGGCGCGTCCCGGACGGCATCTCCGCGGAGGCCCGGCTACGGCGGTTGAAGCTGATCCAGGAATTTGTGGTGAAGCCGTGTTTGAAATCCGTCAAGGGGGTGGCCGACGTGAATACCACCGGCGGCTATGACCAGGCAATGGTCATCGAAGTGGATCCGCTCAAGCTGCCGGACATCGGCTATGATCTAAACGACGTCGCAGTCCTGCTGGCGCGCGACGTCGCAGTGGGCGGTGGGGCGCTGGTGGAACACGACGGCAACCAGTTCATCATCCGTTCCCGGTCGCGGGCGCAGACCAGCAATCAACTGGCCAATGCCTGTCTCAAGCTGCCGTGGGTGTTGCGCGCCCAACCGTTAAGCACCGTGGCCGACATCAACCTTGGTTCCAGGCTCCGGCTCGGCGCTGCCACCCTGAATGGCGAGGAGGCCGTGCTGGGCACGGCCATGATGTTGACCGACGAAAACGCCCGCGCTGTGGCTCGCGCCTTCGGCCAGGCCCTGGCCGAAGCCCAAAGCCGGCTGCCGGCCGACCTGGAATTGAAACCGCTTTATGACCGCGCCGAACTGGTGGATGGGGTCATCGGCACCGTGGGATACAATCTCACCCTGGCCGCCGGATTGGTCATCGCCGTGCTGCTGCTATTCTTGCGCAGTTGGCGGGCGGCACTGATTGTCGCCAGCGTGCTGCTCCTCTCGTTTGCCCTGGGACTGGGCGGCATGGCCACCTGCGGCATCATGGGCAGTCTGTTGACGCTCGGGGCCATTGATTTTGGCGTGGTGGTGGATGATGCCATCGTCATGGTGGAAAATGTCGCGCGCAAACTGGCCGGGCTTTCCGGCGAAAACCCGTCCACCAGCCGGGAAGCGCGTCTGGCCACCATCGTGGACGCTTGCTGTCAGGTGCGCAAACCCATGTTCGTGGGCATGCTCGTCATCATTGGCGCCTATCTGCCAATCCTGACCCTGGACGGCGTGGAAGGCCGCTTGTTTCGCCCGCTGGCGCAATCAGTGATGTTGCTCTTAGCCAGTTCCCTGCTGCTCACGATCACGCTTGTCCCCGCCCTGTGCGCCTTGGGCTTGGGCTCACTCAGCCATTGTGGGCGCCGACGTGGGGAGGCGAAACCAGCACCCTCCCAGAGTCAGGAGGTGGATCCAATAGGTGCGCAAGGTGTACGGAGCGCTGGCCTCCCGGCACGGCTCGTCGGTCGTGAGGAGTCGGACCGATCTTCCCATCCTGAACGGCTAGCCACGCTTCGAGAACCGCATTTTCTGACTGCCCTGCGCTCCGGCTATGAAAAACTCCTCCTTGCCTGCCGCCGCTTCCGCTGGTGGATTCTGGCGGGTGCCTTGGTGCTGGCGGGTGGAGCTGGCCTTCTGTCCACCCGCTTGGGAGCGAATTTTCTGCCTTACCTGGACGAAGGCTGGCTGGTCGTGGAAATGCAGCGCGCGCCACAAATCAGCCTGGCCCAATCCGTGGACGTGGAACTCCAAATCGAACGCGCCATCCAAGCCGCCGTGCCCGAAGTCAACAATCTCTATTCCCGCATCGGCATGTCGGAGATCGCCACCGATCCGCAGGGCGCCAATCAAAACGACCTTTACCTCAGCTTCCGACCGCGCGCCGGCTGGCGCAAGCTCAACGGCCACCGCGCCTCCAAAGCCGAGCTGGCGCAAATCATCAAGACCACCATCGAACACCGCGTGCCCGGCCAGGCATTGGAACTCAACCAGCCCATCGCCGTGCGCTTCGACGAATTGCTCGAAGGCGTGCGGACTGATGTGGCAATCAAGTTATTCGGACCGGACTACGACCAGTTGGACGCACTGGCGGGCAAGGTCTCGGACCTCATCCAGCAGCTTCCCAACGCCGGCGGGGTGATGATTGACCAACCCGGCCGCACCGCCATGCGCGAGTTCATCCCCGACCCGATCCCCGCCGTCCGCTTCATGATCGCAGGAGACGTGATAAACAACGCCGTTTCCATTGGCTTGGCCGGCCGCGAGGTCGGACGCGTGGACGAAGGCAATCTGTTTTATCCCATCGTCGTGCGCGTCGCCGAATCCGCCCGCACGAACCCGGCCACCCTGGCCGCACTGCCCGTGCGCAGCGCCGATAGCTCGTACGTGGCTACTTTGAGCGACGTGGGCAAATGGGTGACCAACGAATCATCCCTCAGCTCCATCACGCGCGAACAAGCCGAGCGCCGCGAGGCCATCATGGTGACCGTGGAAAGCCCGGACGTCGTTGGTTTCGTGGCCCGCGCGCGCGCGGCGGTTCAAAAACAAATCCCGCTCCCGCCCGGCTGCCGCCTGGAATTCAGCGGCGCGTATAAAAACTGGCAATCCGGCAGCCGGCGATTGCTGTTTTCCAGTCTGGCGTTCATTTTGCTCAGTCTGGCACTGGTCTATGCCGTGCTCAAGAACTGGCGGCAAACCGCCCTGGTGGCCTGTGGCCTGCCATTTGCCCTGGTCGGCGGTGTCTATGGCCTGTGGTTGCGCGGCCTGCCGCTGACCCTGCCTGCCGCCATCGGCTTTGTCACCCTGGGCGGCTTGAGCCTGCTGAACGGCTTGGTCCTGATCACTTACTTCAACGACCTTCGCGAACAGGGAGCCGGGCCGACGCGGGCCGCGCTGCGCAGCGCCAAGACGCGGCTGCGTCCGGTGCTCATGACCGCGCTGGTGGCTGGCGTCGGCTTCGTTCCCATGGCACTGTCCACCAGCCAAGGCGCGGAACTGCAGCGTCCTTTCGCCACGGTCGTGATTTTTGGCGTGCTGACTTCGACCGCGCTGACGCTGCTGATCATCCCGCTCCTGCTGGCCGGCCCGGAATCTTCTGCTCGCGGCGGCGGACGGGCATCCGCCGCAGAATAGAATGACCGTGGAGATAGGGCGTTGGAGGCTGGAAGGCTTTCGCTTTTCTCGGGCCGAGCAATGCTCGGCGTTCTGGCTCATGGAAGCTCGGTCCGTTGGGACCAGCTCACCAACTATGCACCTGCGAGATTCCCGCTCGGACGCCTGGCGTGCAGTGTGCTTGGCTAGGGCGAAATCTTCACCAGTTCGGCGCTGTGCGTCGCGACGGGCAGGGCAAAGGAATCTTTGAACTTGCCCAAATCCTTCTGTCGCCACAAATCGCGCACCGCTTGACGGCCGTGAATCTTCAAGCTGTCCCAAGTCACCGTCACCGTGAGTACGCCGTTGGTGCCGGTGTTGAACAAGCCAACCGTCTGCGAGCCATCCGCCATTTTCTTGGCATAAACTCGCGCCGAGCCGTCGTGGGCGACTTCCACCGCCTGATCGCCGAGCGAATCCTGGCTCACGGCAATGACCTCGTCGTTCTCCAGCAGGTTCTTGGTGAAGTCGTCCATTTGGCTCATGTCATTGGCCAGCAGCAGCGGCGAGCAAACCAGACACCACAGCGTGATATGGGTGTACTCCTCGTTTGGCGTCAGACCGGGCTGGTTCTTTTCCTTGGTGGCAATTTCCAGCATATCGGGATCGTTCCAATGCCCGGGCGAGGAATACTGGCGCCACTTGTCCTGGCCGAAGCCGCGGTCGCTCATGGATTTCCAGTTGGCCTTGATGTCGCCGGTGGTGCGCCA
>Ga0316226_1002131_pt1 | contig 19351 bp, 14 predicted proteins | sample TBH18017metaG_FD_206009 | JGI IMG/M metagenome (GOLD analysis project Ga0316226, IMG submission 206009) | Freshwater microbial communities from Trout Bog Lake, Wisconsin, USA - TBH18017 | ecosystem: Environmental > Aquatic > Freshwater > Lake > Hypolimnion/Profundal zone | place: USA: Wisconsin...
AAACGTCACAGCGCACTGGTCACTGATTACCGATTACTGAACACTGGTTCCTGAACACTGAACACCTCTCCTCACACTCCCGCCAGCCAGGCGTCGATCATACGGCGGCTGACACTGATCGCATGCGGCAGGGCCGGCAGGCGGTCCGGCGTGAACCAGTTCGCTTCGGCGATTTCATGGCCGTCCACGTGAATTTCGCCGCTGTCGCTGACGGCGGTAAAGGCGATCATCAGGTTGTTGGGATAGGGCCACGGTTGACTGGCGAAATAGCGCAGGTCGCGCACGTGCAGCCCGACCTCCTCCAGAATCTCGCGGTGCGCCGCCTCCTCCAGCGTCTCGCCCGCCTCCACAAAGCCGGCGATCACGCTGTAGAAGTGGGTCACGCCCGTGGCGCGCCGCGCCAGCAGGATGGCGGGGCCGCGCGTGATGCGCACAATGACCACCGGGTTGGTGCGCGGATAGACCAGGTCGCGGCAGGACGCACACGCCATGGCCCGCTCCGTGGCATGGCGCGTGAGCGGCTGTCCGCAGCGGCCGCAAAACCGGTGCGTGCGCCGCCAGTGCAACAATTCGAAAGCGCGGGTGGCGCAGGCGTAGTCATCCAGCGCCGCCAGATCAAAGAGGGTGCGCAGGCCAACCCGTTCGGTGCCCGCCGGCAGGGCCGCATCGGCAGCCGCCTCAACCACCTCGATGGACGTGCCATCGGTCGCCATCAGCGGTTCCAGCCAAAGCGGAACGCCGACCGGCAGGGACGGTTCCAGGAGGCAGACGGCCCGGTCGCCCTGCTTGCGGATCCACACCTGGTCGCCTGAAAAGACAATGCGCGCAGACATCCGGATTCTCCGCGGCCGGTCAGCCGGCCGGCAAGGTGATGTGCTGGCGGATCTCGGCGACCAGCATGGTGACGTCGGCCGCGTCCAGGCGCTTGAGGACGTTGACCCAGCGGAAAGCCAGACTGCCGTTGGGATCCCACCGGCGATGCTTGAAGAGAGCGTCAAAGGCGCGCCGCCGCGCCCGGTAGGTTTGCTGCATCTTCTCGAACCGGACCGTCAACGCTTCCAGGTAAATATCGGCGAACTCCACGGCATTGGGCATCCAGGCGGCGCGGCGGTTGACGGGCGCGGCGTAGGCCGCAATGTCCAGCGTCAGCGTGCCGGCATGGTTGGTGAACGTGCCCGTGTGGTCCGAAACCGCGAGCGAGATGGGCAGGCCGGATTCGTTGAGGACGATCATCTCGTCGCCGTCGTCGAACAGGACGTACATGCGGCCGTTGGATTCGTCCGTCCTCATCCGCCCGACCACCAGGTTGACTGCGGCCGCGTCGCCCAGCAGGCGCGCCAGCCGGCGGTTGAACTCGGGATTCTGATAACTGGCCTGCGGCAGCTTGTCGCTGGCGCAGCCGGCGACGTAGTCGCGTTCCAGATAGGTCGTCCAGTAGATCTTGCCCTGGTACTGCGTGTTGGGGCCCAGATACTTCTCGCTGATGCGACGCGTCTGGACGTGGGGAGGCAACTGCATGCCGAGCTGGCGGCACCCGAGCCGGCGGTCGAGGATGTAGTCGGCGTACTCCTCCGCGCGCAGAATCGCCGTCAGCAAGTCGTCGCCCTCGTCCAGGTGTTCGGCGATGCCCCACTTCTGCAGGCGGATGATGCGCATCACGGCCGCAGGTTCGGCCTGCTGCTTGACCTCGGCGAGATAGACCGTGCTCCGGCGCGCGTCCTGGCGGCGCAGGGAGAGCGAATGGCCGATGCGGCCGATGTTCACAAACTCGATGTCGCCGAATTCGCGCACGTAGTTGAAAATGAACTCGCGCGCGCGGGGATCGCACAGCGCCTGCAGCTCGATGTCATGCGGGCTGGCGTCCGCCTCGGCGAAGAGCGGGTCCACCAGCAGTTCGCCCTCCTCGATGCGCGCGCCGGGCAGCCACTCGATCTGGAGAAAAAATTCCGGCGAGAGCCCTTTGACGATCTCCGCGGCGGCGGTTTCGTGCGGCCGGTTGGCCAGCGCGGCGAAGAGCTGGTTGCGCCATTCGGTGTGGCGCGGGTCGTCGGCCCGCAGCGAGGCCGGCACGACGGCGCGGAACTGCGCCGCCAGCGCGGCATGCGCCTGCCGCAGTCCGGCGGCATCCAGCGCGACCACGTTGAAGCTCGCAAACGCCTGCCGGCCGAAACCCGGGCGACCCAGGAAGAAGTCGACCTCGGGACTGCCCTGCCGGTTGCGCCGGCCGCTGAAGGTCTGAATCTCGAGCAGCATCTGGCGCAGGATCGGCGCCGGCTGGTCGGCCAGGGATTCAAACGCCTGCAGCGTCAGGAAGCGGGTGCCGGTGCTCTGGCTGTAATAGTAGATGGCCAGGCCGTCGATGCCCGTCCGCGCGGCCTGCAAGTGCGCCAGGATCTCCTCCGGTTGGCGGGGGACGGGACTCATGCGCCAATATTCGCCGCGGCCGCGCAGCGCGGCGCGCACGTGCGGATCGGCCACGTTGAGAAAGCGGATGCTCCGTTTGGAGATCCTCAGCCGCTGCTGCAGCAGCTCGTCGGCGTGAAAGACCAGGTCGAGCGCGAACGGATCGGGGCGGATCAGCACGTGCTGCTCGTCGAACAGCAGATCGACTGACTGGGTCCATTCGGCCTCGGTCTCCGCCTCGGTCAGCGGCCCTTCGCCGCTGGCCACGCGCCGCTCGTTGAGCACGTCGATCCAGGCCAGTCGCTGGGTGGCGTGCAACGCCGTGCGCGTCACCAGACCGGGCGTCCGCAGGAAGATCGTCCCCACGCGCGGCCGCCGCGCGGCATCCAGGCGCACATCGAACGGTGCGTCGCCGACAATCGTCCACTCTGCAGATGACCCCAGCTCAGGCATAGATGAATCTTTTATCACCCCGCACCGCCCGGCACAAGCCCGCGGTCGGGACGGGACTACAACCCATGTCCGGCAGCCGCACCGGACTCCTGCCAGGAGACGATCAGCGGATGGTCGTTCAGGGTCAGCGGCACCGCCTGGACATTGTGCAGCGTCTGGACCGGCTCCGTGCCGACCGTCGGATCGTAGATCTTCACGGCGGCAACAGCGGTCCCGAGATCGACGGTGACGGCGTCGCTGCCGCTGACCCGCTCGCCCCAGACGACGAGAGCGAACGTGCCGTCGTTCTTCTGCAGCAGCAGATCGTGCGCCGTCGCCGGAAGGGAGGGAATCGCATAGGCCCAGGAACCGGAGGACTTGGATGTTTCGGGATCGGCCAGGATGGTCGTCAGATTGTGGAGGTAGACGCCTGCCAGGCGCGGCGTATAGTCAGCTTTGTAGAAGCCGAAGGCCTGGTTGCCGCCTTCGTCCGAGCGGTCCCGCAGCAGGTAGACGGACGTGTAGCGCCAGCCACGCTTGAACTGATCCAGGTACATGCTCAGCAGGAAGAGGCCGTGTTGTTGTTCCGTCACGTCCTTGCCGACCGTGCAGCCAGTCTCGGTGGTCACGCGCGGCAACTTGAGAAGCTCAGCCTCGGAGTAGCCGCGGAACTTCCTCCCCCACGTGACGCCGTAGTTGCCGAATAGCCCGTCCACTTGACAGACAGCGGTCGGATCGGCAGCGTTCCAGGTCCTGTTCTCGATGGGTTTCGGATGACTGTGGATGATGTAGTTGTGGCAGACGGCGAAGTCGGCATAGCGGGTGCCTTCCGGCATCAGCGTGCCGGCGCCGGGCGGGATCACCAGGTACTGCAGCCCGACGTTGTCCTTCTCCGCTCCCGTCTCGCTGATGCCCCACACCGGATAGCGCTTCAGCAGCGGATCGCTCTTGACCGCCTGATAGAGGTCGCGCTGGTACTTCGCCACGGCCAGCCATGAAGGCGCCTTGCCACCGCCTTTTTCTCCCTGATAGGTGATGCCCCAGTTGTTCGGCTCGTTGGGACCCTCGAAGGCCAGCAGGGCATCCGCTGCCGCCAGTTCGCGGGCGGTCTCGATCAGACGCGTCAGGTTGGTGCCGCCGCTGAGCGTGCTCCAACTGAAGCGCAAACCGGTTTGCTGATGCAGCGTGATGAACAGGCTGACCGGCTTCCGCACCTCGATGCCCGTCCGAATCCAGCGCAATCCGAGGTAGCTGGCGCACGAAGCGGTCTGTTCCACATGCTCGCCGCGCTGGTCAATGTCCGAACAGGCGCCGATGGAGGAGAGAAAGTCCGCGGCGCGCACGGCGGTCACGGCCGAAGTCGTGGCTTGCGCATGCACCACTGCGGGTGCCAGAACCGACAGGCAGGCAAATGCCGGCAGCAAGGAACGCAGACTCATGGTTGCTCCTGTGATGGCGCGGCGTCTGAAACGCATCGGACAAACGCGCATGCAGAACAGGTTAGTGAGTGCCACATGGGTTTGCAAGGCGACATCCGACTTTCACACATTTCCACACATCCGGATGTGTGAGACAACCACCCGATCGGATCTCACGAGCGTGGGAACGCCACGATCCCGCGTGGCGCGCGTCGAGGTGCTTGCTGCCGGTCTGGAGACCGGCGTTCCCAGGGAAACACCCATCACGCTGTCAGGAAGTCTGTACCGAATCGCAGCTGCGCCCCCGCCATTGTGGCATGGGAAGTTTTCGATTGTCTGGCGCCCGGCATGCGTTTATTCTCCGGCATCATGAGTGATGCACTGTCCACCACCATCGTCGCCGGCATCGTCGAAGGCATCACCGAATTTCTGCCGGTCTCGTCAACCGGCCACCTGCTGCTGACCGAGAAAGTCATGCGCTATCGGTTGACCGACCTCTTCAACATCGTGATCCAGTCCGGCGCCGTGCTGGCCGTCCTGCCGCTCTTTCACAAGCGTATCGGCCAGTTTCTCTTTCGCTGGCGCGAACCGGAGACGCAGGCCTACATGGCCAAACTGGCGCTGGCGTTCGTGATCACCGGCATCGGCGGGCTCGTGCTCGAAAAGAAAGGCTTCAAACTGCCGGAGACGGCGCTGCCCATCGCCGTGGCGCTGTTGGTCGGCGGCATCGGCTTTCTGGTCGTCGAAGCCTGGCTGAAGGGCCGGAAGCTCTCCGATGCCGTGCCCTGGAGCGTGGCCGTGGCCATGGGTTTTGCCCAACTGCTGGCGGCCGTCTTCCCCGGCACATCGCGCTCGGGCGCCTGCATTCTCGTCGCGCTGGTGCTGGGCCTGAACCGGCCGGCGGCCACGGAGTTTGCTTTCCTGGTCGGCATCCCGACGATGCTGGCCGCCGGCGGCCTGAAGATCCTGCACACGCTGCACCATCCCGTGGCCGGCGCCGCACCGGAAGACTGGAACCTGGTGGGCCTGGGCTTCCTGATCTCGGCGGCTGTCTCGTTCGTGGTCGTCAAGTGGCTGCTGGGCTATGTGCAGACGCACACCTTCAAGGCCTTCGGCTGGTACCGCATCGTGGTGGCCGCCGTGGTCATCGCCTTCGCCTTCTGCTGAACGCGTGACGGCCATCACCCGCCCCGGTCTCGGCATGTGCCCGGGTGGTGTATCAACGACGGGGCTGCTGTTGCATCGCGGCGCGCGCAACCGTTCCGCGGACCTGAAACACGACCGACACCCGGACCGGGCCTGGCGGGCGGTGGTCGGCATGACCTGAGGGGTGCAACCAGACCCGACTGCCGCGGTCCCCCTCTTTTCTCACGTGCGCCGGCTCCGGCAGCGAAACCGCATCTTCCCGTACCCGGACCCTTCACCACATGGCACAAAACAAGAAGCCGCGCAGATCGCGCGGCTTCTTGTTTTGTCCGGTTCCGGAGGTGCCGGGCTGCTTACGCCTTCTTGGCGAAGCGGCGACGCAAGGCAACCACCAGTCCGCCGAGGCCAAGCAGGGCCATCGAAGCGGGCTCAGGGACGGCGGTGTAATCGTAGGTGACAGTCCAGTCGGACGTGCCAGTATAAGAAATGACTTGTACGGAGTCGCTCGCGCCCATACCCGAAGCGCCCCAACCGCCATAATAGCCAACGTTGATGCTCGCCACATTACCCGGTGACAAGCTTTGGAAGGGGCTCATGTTTGCGCCAGTAATCGTCTTGGAAGCAACACCATCCGAGCTCGTAATATCGCCAGATACCCACGGCGTGGCACTGGGAGTTGCGATCGTACCGGGACCGACCTCTGCTGATCCGCCAGCCGGATCGAGGTTTTGCGTCGCTCTCTGGGCTGCGGCGGCCAAGCCAAAAGTGATCTTGACCGGCGCCAGCATCCCGACGGTCCAATTCTCATAGGACGCATCGGTGTTGTTCAGGTGCAGGGTTGCGTTCTCATGCCCATCCACGGTCAGCGTCACGCTGTTGAGCGTACCCAAATTCTGGTCGAACTGCGCGACCGAAATCGCGGCCGCCGTGGGGGAGTCTGAAATGGAGGTGCCTGTAACAGTTCCACTGTAGAAAAGTGTCGCCGCTTGCAGACCACCCGCCAAGGCACTAAAAAGTGCCAGAATCATGATTTTCTTGTTCATTGTTTTCACGCCTTCCTGCATGACCGCATTGTGCCTTTCGAGGCTTCTTGAAGCAACCCCTATGGGTCGTGGCGTTAAAATACGTCTTGCGGTGTGTTGCCGTCAACAACAAAACAAAAAGATTTCTTGCACGTGCCTCCGCGGGATCCTGCGCCCGTAACGGAAGCCTTCCGGGGTACGGCGGGACCTACGGGACCACTGGCGCGCCCCGAGTGAGAATCGCTGTATGCTTGCTTTGGTGAAGGCCAGCTTCTAGTATCCTTATGTATTTGGGATGTCGTTCTTGTTGTGACACATTGGCTTACACGTTCTGCCCTTCGGAGATACCCGTGAAGAAACAGTCGCGCCAAGGAACGACCGCCCCGTCGCATGCCAGGCGTTACCTGGAACAACGTCTGAGATGTTGGCCTTTGCTGGCTGGCGTTCTGGCGTTCATTGTGTATCTGCTGACACTCTCCCGCGGCGCCTATCCTGGACTGTCAGCCACCCTGGTGACTTCGGCGGCACAGCTCATACCGGAAAGCCTGCCGGACCATCCCTGCTGGACGCTCATGGTGCGCGCGATCGCGCATTGCCCGGTCCAGGAGTTGCCGTTGCGCCTCAATCTCTTCAGCGCCATTTGCGGCGCAACGGCCGTGGCGCTCTTCGGACTGCTGGTTTCCCGCTTTCTTTTCGCTGCGGCATACGATGATGCCAGCGATAACAAACAGGCTCTGCCGCCGGAGGACACACACACCGTCGCCCGCGTCAATCCGGCCGTGAATGCGTACAACCGCCGCGCAGCCTTCGCCGCATTGCTGGGCGGTTGGGCGGCCGCGCTCGCCCTGGCCTTCAGCGTGCCGTTCTGGTCCGCTGCCACACGTCTGCAATATCAGACCTTTGACATGCTGCTCATGCTGATCATTCTGCATCTCGTCATGCTCTACCGAACGACCTTCAACGCGACCCTCCGCCATGCGCTGGCACTAGCGGTCGCAGTTCTCTGCGGTGCGGGCTGCGTTGAGTCTGCGATCTTCATTCCACTGGCGGCGGTGCTCTTCTTCCTGCTACCGGTCTATCTGATCCAGCGCAAACGCGCCTGGGAATACATGCTGCTGTACGCATGCATGGCCGCTGTGGCAGGCGCATGCCTGAACCTGCTGGCCCTCATGCATGCGCAAGCGTCATCGCCGCTGGCGACCCCGGTGGAAATCCGCTCCCTGCTTGTCGCCCTGCTGCGCACGCACTACAGCGTGCTCCGCCACAGTCTGCCGCATACCGGTTGGCTTTGGATCGTTTTGCTGGTGTATGCGCCGGCCGCGGCGATTCTCGTGACGGCGCGGTCGTCCTTTTCCAAGAGGCCGTCTCTTGCCGTGCTCATGCTGCGCCTGCTCATGATGGTTGCGGTCCTGCTCTGCCTGCTCAACGCGCCCGTCTCGCCATGGGGCGCAGCACGCAACAGCGGATACCTGCCGACCATGGCCTGCCTGGCGGTGGCCATGGTCGCCGGCTACCTGGCTGCTTTCTGGTATGTGATGGCAGTCAATGACTATGCCGAGGCGCCTCAGACCTCAGCCGAGAGAAACAAAAATGAGAATCTGCCGGCGCCGATCCGTCTGCACCGCTGGACGGGAGTCTGCCTGGGCTCGTCGCTCTTGGCCGTCGTGTGCATCTGTCCGCTGGTGAACCTGCGTGAAGCGGATGGACGCCAGGGTTTATTTGCCGCCGCCATCGCCGAGGAAGTCGTGGCGCAACTCGGCAACCACACTTGGATCGCAAGCGACAGCCTGCTGGACAGCCATCTCCTGCTGGCGGCCCATGCGCACGGGCACCCGTTGCACCTGCTCCCGCTGTCGACAGGCGACAACGCCCTGCATGTGTGGCAACTGCGGACCTGGATCGATACCGAGCCGGTTCTCGGCGGCAGCCGTGAGCGTCTGCGCCAGGCCGCCCGACTGGGCATCCAGCCCTTTCTGGATGAATGGCTCCGGGAGACGTCTTCTGCCGGGCGTAACCTGACGGTGATGGGCACGCCCCTGATCTGGAAGAAAGCCTGTTGGCAGCCGGTGCCGAACGGCCTCGGATACTCTGGCGTGAAACGCCTTGAGGAACTGCGCGGCCTGGACCTGCTGGGGCCAAACCGCGCCTTCTGGACACGCCTGGAAACGTTACTGGCGCCCGCCGCGGGCGCGCCGCTGATCCTCGATGGTTTCCGTCTCGCCTTGCGGCAACAAGCCGGTCGAACCGCCAACGATCTGGGCGTCCTGCTGCAGGATCTGGGGCGCGATGCGGAGTCCTACGAAGCATACAGGACGGCGCGCCGGTTCGACCCGCAAAACCTCAGCGCCCTGTTCAACCAGTTCTTCCTGACGAAGAATGGACTGTTCGTACCCGAGAAAGATGCGCTCGTGCAGGCGCTGCGCGTCAGATTGGGCATGCCGTTGCCGCCCCTTCCCACGATCATTGAACGCTACGGCGACATTCGCCACGCCGATGCGCTGGCGCACGAAGGCCATGCCTGGTCGCTGCGCGGACAGACTGCCATCGCCAAAGCCGAACTCGACCGGTCGCTCGCCTTGGCGCCAGGAAGCACCAATGTGCAACACCAATTGGCAACGCTGTATCTGACTCAGGGCGACCCCGCCGGTAGCGAGCGCGCATGCCGCACCATGCTGGATGCCAATCCCAACGACCCGCAGGCCCTGGTCGGACTGGCCACCGTGGCGTTGATCTGCGGCCGTGCAGACGACGCGCGCCAGTGGCTGGCCAAAGCGCGCTCGGCAGGCGCATCCACGGACTCCCTGGCCCTCTACGAGGCGTCGATGCTGGTCCAGACGGGACAATCCGACGACGCCCTCGCCAAACTGCACGCCATCACCGACCAACATCCGGACAACATCGAAGCCTGGTCCTTGCTGGCCGATGTGCTTTTCCGCCGGAATGCGCTCGCCGAAGTCGAACAGCGCGTCCTGCCGGCCATGTGCACGGCGGCCGGCAAGCATGACCACGTGCTCATCCACCTTGTGCGTGCGCAATTGCGCAGCCGCCAGCAACCGGTCGATTTCGCGGGCGCGCGAACCTCCTATTTGCGCGCCCTGGCGCTCCGCCCCGACCTGGCGGGCGTACGCAACGCCCTGCTGGCCATGGATTCGCAGTTTGGCAATGCGGCGATCAAGGAACTCGATGCCAGCAATGTTCTCCGTGCCGACCCGGAAAACGCCTTCGCCAATTACCTCCTGGCCACTGTGTTGCTGGAACGCAATGAACTTGCTGGAGCCGAGGAGCATTTCCGACACAGTCTGGGAACGTGCAGAACCGCTGAAGCGCTGAACGATCTCGCCGAGACGTTGCGCCGGCAACGTCGGCTGGCCGATGCGGAGAGGTCTGTCCGCGAGGCGCTGGCGCAAACCCCCAAGCTCTTCCAGGCGTGGGACACACTGGGCTGCATTCTGCTGGATGCCGGCCGGGCTGACGAAGCCGCGCAGTCCGCGGAGAAAGCCGTGGCGCTGTGCGACACCGATGCACGCCTGCATGTGACCCTGGCGCGAGTGCGCATCGCCCAAGGACGCCCCAATGAAGCGCGTCGCGTCCTGCGCGAAATCCCCGCCCGTGTTAAGGTCATCCCGGCGAACGTGAAAGCCGAAATCGCCGCGCTGGAACAGCAACTCGCGCTCACCGTTACGACGCAGTCCGGCCTGCCGCACAGTCATCCATGACCGTCGCCCGCGCGGCAGCCGACGTAAAGCCCGCATCGGTCTCCAGAAACAGGATCAGATGCTCCGCGAGCCGCGTGCCATTCAACGCGTAGAGCCGTCCCTCGGCCGCCAGGATGCGTGCCGCTAGCGCGCGATAACGGTCGTAGGGCGACCCGTTCCCGGCCTGCCAGATGCGGGCGGCGGTCCGTGGAAAACGGCCGCGGTTGTGGATCAGCTCCCAGAGGCGCGCCACACCCTGCAACCGCGTCAGCGCCGCGAAGTCGAGCGCATCCCCGGCCAGCAACTCGTAAGGCGGATGGGGGTTGAAGACCATGTCAGGAAAGGCCGCCGCGTCGGCCAGCGGCGTCCCGGGCAGCCGCTTGAGGATGTTGAGCTGCAGCTCCGGCGGATCGAACAGCCGCACCAGCCGGTCAAACCCGGCCGCGAACGAGACTTCATCTTCGCCGGGCAGACCGAAGATCAGATCGGCATGCACGATGGCGCCGGTCTCCCGCATCAGGAACTGCAGCGTCGCGAGCGCCAGCTCCGGCCCGCCGTCGCGCCCGATACGGCGGGCCACATCCGGATTGAGCGTCTGCACGCCGACTTCAAGATGCAGCACGCCAGGAGGGAAGGCCATCAGGCGCCCGCGCAGCGCCTCGCCCATGCGCCGCGGCACGATCTCAAAGTGGAGTTGCAGGCGCCCGGGATGACGCGCCAGGAAGAAGTCCAGCACGCGGCAGGCGTGTTCCTCCGTCGCGTTGAAACTGCGGTCGAGGAAGCGAAAGGCCCGCACGCCGCGCGCCAGCAGCCGCTCGAAGGACGGCTCCAGCCGCTCCAGCGGCCACAGCCGCAGGCGCGTGCCGCCCGAGGTGCAGTAGACGCAGCGGCACGGACAGCCGCGCGAGCTCTCGACAAACACCGTGCGATGCGCAATGTCGGCGTCGGAATAGAGGTCGTCGGGCAGAACCAGCGCATCGAGCTTCTCGGGCGCGGCCACCCGCAGCACCGGCTCGCGCGCCCCCTCCGGCAGCGGCGCGCCCGATGGCAGCCAGCCGTCGCAGGCCTCGCGCAAGGCCGTCTCGCCTTCACCCGCTACCAGCAGGTCCGCCAGTCCGCGCCAGTCGCCCGCACAACCGTCCACGATCTCGGGGCCGCCCACCACCACGCGCACCGCCGGCGCCACACGCCGCAGGATCGCCAGGGTCTCGCGCACCAGACCGCGGTTCCAGAGGTAGACCGGGAAGCCGGCGACGCGCGGTGCATGCGCCACGATGTCCGCCGCCAGTTGCAGCGGCTGAATCTCCAGATCGGTCTCGATCAGCGCGGCCGCCGCGCGCCAGGGACCGAGATTGGCCAGCAGCGTGCGCGCCGCCAGCGAGCAGTGGCCATAGCGGGCGTTGACCGCCACCAGCAGGATGCCGTTGCGACCGTCGCTCATTTCGCCTGCCGCCACATCCAGCGATCATGCTCGGAGATCAATTTCAGGATGCGGGCGCCTCCCGTGGCATGGTCCGCCACATCACCGGAACGGTAGATGGGAAAGGTGCGCAGCAGCACGCCCTCCTCCACGCGATACGTGTCGTGTCCGGCATAGCCCCGCTGCCACGACTTGGCCGGTTCGGGCACGTCTTCCTCGACCAATGAGCCGTGCTCGTCAAATCCCAGCAGATCGAGATGGCCGCGGCCCTCCGGCCCCGACGCCGCCGTCCAGACGGCGATCTCCGGCACGCCGTCCGCGTCCAGGTCCGCAAACCAGACCTGCCGCACCCGCCCTTCGCGCGGCAGCACGAGTCCGTCTACGAAAAGCAGTTCCACGCCGTTGGTCACGACATACACCCGCACATCATAGCTGCCTGTTGCCGCGGATTCGTCGGCGCCAGCCGTCACGCGCACCAGGTGATCGCCCGCGCGCGCTTCGATGCGCACGACCGACCCTGTGACAGCTTGCGCGAGGCCGGCCAACAGGCAGGTCAGCAAGCTCGAGATCAGCAGCACGCGCAAGGTGGTTGTCCTCATGCCCGGTGAGTCTATCGGTCAGCCCATGTCCAGCCAAGCCGGTTCTTGCGCGCGGCGTCAACGCGGGGAAGCCGCGGCTGCCGTACCCTGTATTTCGCGCAGCCGCTCGGCCAAGGCCGCCGCTTGCTCGGCGTCCTCCGCCTGCACCTCGAACACCACGCGCGTGCCCGCCGGGAATTGCGATGGCCACGTCTCGGGCTTGCCATCCGGCTTCCACCCGAATGGCATCTGCACCGTCCGGTCGCCGTAGAAGCATAGCGAATCCAGGAGATAGGCGCGGGCATTGCGGGTGGGCGGCGCCACGTGGTTGATCATCTTCAGCCCCGGCAGCGCGCGAAAGCTGCCCCACTGGTGGCGCGCATCGGCGCAGCAGTGAATGCCGAGTCCGCCAAAACGGTGCGACAGGTGGATCAACTCGTCCCGGAAAAAGTCACGGAACATCTCGGCGCTGACTGCTCCCACCTCGTCGACCGACATGGTGACGCCGCCGTGCATCACGTAGTCGGGATAGTGCGCCACAAAGGTCGTGCCGTAACGCTTGAACCACGCGTCAAAGAAGGACTCGATCAGCACGCCAACCTTGTTCGCCAGCCCGCGCACGGCATCGGGCGCCTCCACCATGGCGGGGAAGAGATCGGACTTGTCCCAGATCAACGCCACGACATCCATCGGGCTCTGGCAGTCGACCGGTTTCATGAGCGCATCCGGCCCGCCGCGCCGGTGGAGTTCGTCCGCGATATCAAAGAGGCAGGCCAGCGTGGAGCGGCTCAGTTCCGGCTGCCTGATCCTGTCGGCCTCGGCCGCCGTGTGAATCAGCGGCAGCGCAAAAGGGTTGGTGTCGCCCGGCCGGTGCACCCGGCACCCGAAGGCCTCGGCGAAGATCTCCGTGCCCGTCATGTTGCTGAGGTAGGGCACGCGATCGTCGCGCACCCGCGCCGCCTGGCGGCACATCAGCTGATAGTCGGCCCAGCGGCGCTCGATGCGCGCCTGGGCCTGGTCGGGCCAAAGCAGCGAAACCGGAGGCTGACTGGCATCCTGGTCAGCCAGGGGGACGTTCACATGGAACATGAACCGTCCACGCCCTTCGCCGGCCATGAATGCCCGCCACCGCCCCAACCGCTCCTGAATGTCATTCGTCACGGGTCGCAGACTCCTTCTGGCGGACGTCACCGGCGTCGCGCAGCAACCCCCGATGCGCCGTCAGCCAGAAGTCTAGTCGCATCATGCCTTCTATGATCGTCTGAAGTGTTTCTCTGTGTATTTCGAGAAGTAGTAAAGCACGGAGCGCTCTGCAATGTCGGTCATAATCGCCGCCATCTCATCGACCGACCACTTCTCGGGACGGAAATAGTAGCTTCCACGGTTGAACTTGCCCTCGACCTCGGTATGCAGGTGTGTCTTGTTCAGCTTCCCAAACATCGCGATTGTTACAACCCTGTCAAGAATGCTCTCGTCGGGCGTGAAGTCGCAACCATACCCGAAGCAAATAAACGGGAAGATCGACTCCCTCATAAGCATCGTGCGAAACCCAATCACGTTCTTGCCGAGTCTTTCCACCGCATTCCCGAGGGATTGCTTGGACAGTCCTTCCGCCTTCCTCTTGTCGTTAGTGCCTTGGTTTTTCACTTCCGCAACTAGAATGGGATAACGGTAGGGGTCGTTTTCGGGGCCCCTTATTGATAGTATGCCGCCATCAGGCCTCATGTGGGACGAGTCACGATAACAATGGAACTCCATGTCTTGGGGATAAGTCCTACGCAACTCGGCAACTATTTCCCTCAACAAGATGCGGCGATCGTGCACAAGTGCAATCCTGTCGCCGAACTTCACCACTAAAGCATGCTCAACTTGCGCGAGCGCCTTCGCAAGATCCGATTCCTGCTTCTTCGCCGTGAAGTTGATAACCGTTCCTGTCCGTGTTCTCCGCAACTGGTCGCTCTTAGCCATAGTGTTCTCTTGCTCCATCAAAAAGAGTCAACTGTTCCTGATTCTGGGTCACGTACTCGCGATGCCCGTTAAGAACTGATTCCTCTTTGTCTGTGACCGAGTTGCGCAATTCATCAAGAGAAACGTCAGATGTCCGGTGGGTGTCAAGGACAACGACAAACTCGACATTCATCGGTTTGTCAGAAAAGCGTTGGGAACTTACTCGGTACCGCTTGTAGCCGCGCATTTCGATACGAACGTGCCCCCGTCGTATGTTCGCATCCAACAAGCTTTCCAATGGAATGAATCCATCCGTGCTGTAACTGGTAAGAATGAATCGGGCGTTCAAAGTTCCAACTAGTTGTGCGTATGCACGGGTCGCATCATCGGCATAATTGTAGGCACTTCGTCTTTCAGTTCGCCAATCGAGTCTGATTGCCGACTTGGTTCCGGGTGTAATGAACTTACTCAACTCCGGTCTATCCCATAAAGATACGGTGTTCAGGACATGGTAGTTGCTTCCATAGGGGTGTTGATTGTACGGCGGGTCGAGATAGACAACGTCAAGTTCCATGTCTCGTAGTTGAGTGGCGACCTGTTGCGCATCGTCACAAAGAACCTGGTTGTCTTGGCCGTTGTCAAAGAAGACAGCAGGAGTCAGAACCAGATCGCCAGCAATGCGGTAGAGGGCTGTCTTTGTTTGGCCTCCCCATCCGTTGTGAAAACCTTTGAAAACGCCACTCGTGTTGCTGGTATAACATGCTTGATACAACAACGGCGCAAGTAGGCAGTCTTGTTCGCATTCGTCTATTGTGCCGGATTGCCGCCATTCAAGAATCTGGTGGCGTATGGCATCAAGCCGCATCCCGTTTTTTCGCATGTAGAACATGCGGTCGATCTCGATGTCGTATTCCTCGTCATCGCGGGGGCATAGGTGATCCGTTATCCAATCAACTCGGGGCGGAACTGTGTTAAGAATCTCAATCGCGCGCACATACCCGCCCAGGTGTCGGAAAGCCGGTGGTGCATTGTTGGCGATGTAGCATCCGTTTATGACCTTCGCATACGGCTCCCAGTCGTTAGCGATGACCCTGTAACCGAGTGTCTTGGCGAAGCGAGACACGACACCACTGCCAGCGAAAACATCTAGGAACGTCGGCGCTTGTGTCGTGACGGTGCGGTCAAGTGCTTGGGCGATTAGGTCCAGGAGTTTCCGTTTGTTCCCAATGTACGGAATCAACTGGTTGAAGACGAAGTCGGTCGTTCTAACCGCCGCGTGCCGCCGTCGAACGTATGTTGCTCCGGTAAACATGGTTCCACCAATCAGTCACTGGTTGGTGAGGACTATAGCACCGGTTCGAGTGTCATCCGAGTCCCATTTTTTGTCGTTAACCGTCGCCGGTCAGGTGCTAGCGATTGCGTGTTGTCTGACTCCGCTGGTTGGCCCGATTGCCCTTCGCTTGCCTCCCCGTACACGCTCTCGTTCCCGTACGCGTTCACGACGCCCCCCTTCACGGGGCGGCCGGTCCATGCTCTTCGGGGGCGGCACAACTCACATGCCCGGGTTCGCGAAGGCCAACGCCACGGTGCAGGCATCGAATCTCTCGTGTACGTGAACGCAACTGCTTCGCTGCGAACGTGTACGATTGGGGGCCTGGGTTCGGGGTTCAGGCAAGCATTGACGGTCATGCGCCAAGCTCGCCGTTTGCGCCTGCTGGAGGGCGAGCGTCCTCGCGAGCCGCATCCAGCCCGCACGTCCGTCCTCCGGGCGGATCAGCGACCGGCGGAACCAGACGCCGGTGATGGAACGGAAGGGACGGCTTCCACGCCGTCCGGTTGCCTCGGGCCCGTCGTCCCAGGCAACCTGCAACCGTGACAGCCCATCGACAGGCCCAGGGCTTCCCGCCTGCGCCCATCCAGAACGCGCGCCCCGTCGCGCACCTTCGCCCCAACCAAGAACGAAGAACGACGAACCAATCCCCCCGCCCTCATCCGCGCGCTTGACGTCCCGCCGCGGGCCGCAGAGACTGTGCCCATGAAGCAACGGCTGGATCAACTGGTGGTGGCGCGCGGGCTGGCGGAGAGCCGCGAGCAGGCCCAGGGCATGATCCTGGCCGGCGACGTGCGCGTGGCCGGCCAGGTCGCCACCAAGGCCGGCCACGCCTTTGCCGACGACGTCGTCATCGAGGTGGCCGCCAAGCCGCGCTTTGTCAGCCGCGGCGGCGAAAAGCTTGAGGGCGCCTTTGCCGCCTTCAACCTGAACGTCGCCGGCCTGGACTGCCTGGACGTCGGCGCCTCGACCGGCGGCTTCACCGACTGCCTGCTCCAGCACGGCGCCAGCCGCGTCATCGCGCTGGACGTGGGCCATGGGCAGATCCACTGGAAGATCCAGCAGGACCCGCGGGTCACCGTCATCGAGAAGTTCAACGCCCGCTTCCTGACCGCTGCCGACCTCCCCTATCCGCCCCACTTCGCGGTTGTGGATGTCTCCTTCATCTCGCTACGATTGATCCTGCCGCCGCTGCTGACGGTCCTGCCGGTCGGCGCGGAGTGCGTCACGCTGATCAAGCCGCAATTCGAGGCCGGCCGCAAGGACGCGCCCCGCGGCGTGGTGCGCGACCCGGCCGTGCGGCAGGCCGTGGTCGATGCCATCCGCACCTTCGGCGAGACCATGGCCGGCGGACAGTGGCTGGGCGTGGTCGCCTCCCCGCTGCCCGGCCCCGAGGGCAACATCGAGTTTCTGGCGCACTGGCGCAAGGCGCCGCCCGCCACATCCACAACCACCGGAGCCCCGCAACCATGAAACGGATCGGTCTGATCGTCAACCACGACAAGCCCCGGGCCACCGAAATCGTGCGGCAGGTGGCGGAACTGGCCAAACGGCTCCATCTCGAGCTGCTGGCCGACGACCGCACCGCCGCCGTGGCTGGCAGCGGCCAGGTCTGCGCCGCGGAGTCCTTCCCGGGGCGCGTGGACGCCGCGGTCGTGCTGGGCGGCGACGGCACCATGCTCAACGCCGCCCACCGCCTGCAGGGCAGCGGCGTCCCGCTGATGGGCCTCAACCTGGGCGACCTCGGCTACCTGACCAGCGTCGAGGCCACGCGGCTGGAGGAGGCCCTGACCTGCCTGCGCCACGACCGCTTCACGATCAGCCCGCGCGCCGCCCTGGCCAATACCGTCGTGCGCCGCGATGGCTCGCGCACCACCACCGTCGACGCGCTCAACGACCTGGTGGTCAGCCGCGGCGCCTCCGGCCGCGCCGTGCGCCTGGAACTGGCGCTCAACGGCGACCCGGTCACCACCTACGTCTGCGACGGGGTGATCGTCTCGACCCCCACCGGCAGCACGGCCTACGCCCTCTCGGCCGGCGGCCCCATCGTCATGCCAGGCACCTCCGCCCTGGTCGTGGCGGCCATCTGTCCGCACACCTTCAGCTCGCGGCCGCTGGTCGTGCCCGACTCCACCACCGTCACCATCCGCGTGGTCAAGACGGCCGCCACCCTGATCGCCTCGGTGGACGGCCAGGACGACAGTCCGCTCGAGGCCGGCGATGAGGTCGAGGTCCGCCGCAGCCCCCGCGATGTGCCGGTGATCCACCTGCCCGACTACGACGCCTACGCCGTGCTGAGCCGCAAGTTGGGCTGGGGCGGACGGTGACGCTCCTGCTTCGTCATCGGTGGCTCCCGGAGCCGCCAGGATGGGCAATCCGAAGCGCCCATTTCAGAAAAAAACAGAAACCGCCTTGACATCCTGGCACCAGGGGTTTATTAGCGTTTTTAACAAAGGCCATTTGTCGCTTCTCCTGGTGACCGCTTTCCCCATCGGAAACGCGGGAGGCAGGAGAAGGTGCTCCTCGGGGAGCGCAAGACGACGTGTATGAGTAGAGACAAATCCAAGTCCAGTTCGATTCTGAATCCGGTCGATCCGGAAACGGCCAAGCGCGTTGTCGTGTGCTTGGCCGTTGGCGCATTCGGACGTCGTGCCCGGCCACAAGCGCGTCCTGATTACAGAGGAGTCTAATGTGAATGCTGCTGAGTCGCATCAGCATGAGGAGTCGTTCGTCTGCCTGGGAGACCAGGAAGACGAACCCCCGAGTAGTATTTCAAAGTTCTTTGCCTCCCCCGCGACCGATTTGAGCCCGTCGCTCTTTTCCTCGCTGCCCGCCGCCGATGTCGCGCGTCCGCGCGTCATGCGGATGAACCCCAAGTCGCGCGCCTTCCGGAAGGTTTTCTTCCCTGAAGCCACCGATCAGGAATGGGGCGACTGGCAATGGCAGCTCCGCAACCGCATCCGCACGATCGACCAGCTGCGCCGCATGCTGGCGCTCTCCACCGAAGAGGAACAGGCCCTGGTCCAGCACGGCAGCCTGCTGCCCGTCTCCGTCACCCCGCACTATATGGGCCTGGTGTCGTCGCACGATCCGGAGCAGCCGATCCGCCGCTCTGTGATCCCGACGGTCTACGAGATGGTCAAGTGCCCCGGCGAGGCCGACGATCCATTGGGCGAGGAGCACCAGAGCCCGGTTCATGGGCTGGTGCATCGCTACCCGGACCGCGTACTGCTGCTGGCCACCGATTTCTGCTCGACCTACTGCCGCTACTGCACCCGCTCGCGCGTCGTCGGACAGGGCGCCCTGGCGCCCGCCAAGGACCGCCTCGAGGCCGCCTTCGCCTACATCCGCAAGACGCCCCAGATCCGCGACGTGCTGGTTTCGGGCGGCGATCCCCTGACGCTGGGCGACGACAAGCTGGAGTGGATCCTCTCCAACCTGCGCTCGATCCCCCACGTCGAGATCATCCGCATCGGCAGCAAGATTCCGGCCGTGCTGCCGCAGCGCGTGACACCCCAGCTGGCGCGCATGCTGCGCAAGTACCACCCGCTCTGGCTCAGCCTGCACTTCACCCACCCGGACGAGTGCTGCTACGAGACCGAACGGGCCTGCAACATGCTGGCCGACGCCGGCATCCCGCTGGGTTCGCAGACCGTGCTGCTCAAGGGCATCAACGACAACGTGCCGACCATGACAGCGCTGATGCACGGCCTGATGAAGATGCGGGTGCGCCCGTACTACGTCTACCAGTGCGACCCGATCACCGGCTCGCGCCACTTCCGCACGCCGGTTTCCAAGGGCGTGGAGATCCTGCGCGGCATGCGCGGGCACACCACCGGCTACGCCGTGCCGACCTACGTCATCGACGCCCCCGGCGGCGGCGGCAAGATCCCGATCATGCCCGATTACGTGGTCGAGAAGGATGGCCAGGACGTCGTCCTGCGCAACTACGAAGGCAAG